>ENA-ORUB01000871-ORUB01000871.1-human-gut-metagenome-genome-assembly--contig:-NODE-871-length-36769-cov-2.980661_pt1 | contig 36769 bp, 32 predicted proteins | sample MGYA00241918_ERZ509200 | MGnify/ENA primary metagenome ERZ509200 (study PRJEB26280, sample SAMEA2338853) | human gut metagenome | biome: human gut; feature: human-associated habitat; material: faeces... | reverse complement strand
ACGTTTACGTGAAAAGAGGCAGGAATATGACAAAAATTGTAATTTGCGGCGCAAACGGAAAGATGGGGCATACTGTTGCCTCTTGTATTCAGGGCCGTGAGGATTGTACGGTAATCGGTGGAATCGACTCCTATACTGCCAAGTATGCGGATTTCCCGATTGTAGAAAAGCCGTCAGATCTGGCGAGTGTGCCGGATGTCATCATCGACTTTTCAAATCCGTCCTCTCTGGATGGACTTCTGGAATATGCACTGGTGAACAATGTGGCCTTGGTTCTGGCGACAACCGGCTATCAGGAGGAGCAGATCGGAAAAATTCAGGCGGCTGCACAGCAAATCCCTGTATTTTTCACTTTCAATATGTCTTTGGGCATCAACCTGCTGGTAGAGCTGGCAAAGAAAGCGGCAACTGTACTGGGCGGTCAGTTCGATATCGAAATCGTGGAAAAACACCACAATCAGAAGATTGATGCCCCCAGCGGCACCGCAATGGCTCTGGCAGATGCCATCAATCAGGCAATGGATGAGCGGTATCATTATGTATATGATCGTTCTCAGGTGCGTGAAAAAAGAGAAAAGACCGAAATCGGGATTCATGCAGTGCGCGGCGGCAATATCGTCGGCGAGCATGATGTCATTTTTGCAGGCAGAGATGAAGTCATTGAGCTGACCCATCGCGCAACCTCTCGCGAGGTTTTCGCCGTTGGCGCAGTGAAGGCGGCAAAATTCCTGGCAGGCAAGCCTGCCGGTCTATACACCATGAAGGAAGTTCTGCAATAAGCACAAAAAATCCTCTGAGATGGAATCTCAGAGGATTTTCTTTTTTATTCTTTTTCCTTTTCCGCTACAAGCTGATAGATATTTTCTGCTTCCTCTGCAATGCCTGTCGGAAGAATCGTCCCCGTCAGAATGATATCCATAAAATCGGGGCGCTTTCCAATAATCTCATGCAAATCAGATTCCTGTAGATATCCTTTTTCCACACATTCCAGAATTCCATCCAGCAGAAGCATTTCACATTCACCCGTATCCACGATTTTCTTTGCGAAATTAAACGCATTGCGGATTTCGTTGAATATTTCCTTGTGCAGTGCTTCATCATTTTCAGCCCCCTGCACATCCTCTGCCGCACGATCCTTCTCGAAGCGGAAAATACGGAAATCAGGCTCCAGCTTCTTCAGCAGTGCAATTTCCTTGCTGTTATGATAATCCAAGAATTGAATCATAACAACACGCTGTTCCTCGCCGATGGCGCGCATGCCACGCCCAACGGCTACGGCTGTTTTCCCCTTCCCCATACCATAATAAATTGAAATCTGACCTTGTCTCACGTTATCTTCACTCCTGTTTTTCTTGCTTCAGACCATCTCGTCCGCGCCTTTTTCTTCCGCTTCGTGCTCCGCCTTATGCGGCAGCTCGATTTTTGCAACAGAAACTTCATAAGCGACTCTTTCTTCTACCTCCTCGCCAATGCGTTTCTGATAGATTCTGCTTTGCATTCTGCCCCAGATATGGATATTGGCACCCACCTCCAGATTTGCGATATATCTGGCATTTCTGCCCCATGCAATGCAGGGAATATAATCCGATTTATTATAGGCGCGGTTGACCGCTACCAGAATATCGGATATTTCTCTTCCAAAAGGCGTTTTACGGTAAATCGGGGGCTTACAGATAAAACCATTCAGATAAACCTGATTGATATTCTTTCCCTCTTCCTCCTCCCGCAGGGAAATCTCCCTCGCGAAGATGGTCAGCACCAGACGATTTTTTTTACTGTTGTAGTTATTGTAGCTCCTTAACTGTCCAATAATATCAACTTTTGTTCCTACCTGCAATAAATTCATATCTATCAGCCGTTCGGAAACGGTGACAGGCAGGATATCCTCCTTATCACTGAGGCGTTCAGAAGAAATCTGAAATGTATAGAAACCTTCGCCATATACCTCATGACTAAAGACACAGCCTTTTACGATCTTACCGGCAATCAGAACAGTATTGTTTTCCGGCAATCCTTCCATTTGCATCTCTTTCTCCCCTTTGCTTTGCCAAAGATTTTCCCTTAGCAATGATCCTTTCAATAAATCAGTTTATGCGGATAGACAGCCGTTCAGACCTGCCAAAAAATCCGCATCCCGTTTTCACTGCTGTGTCTGATTTTTTCCGTTGCGGAAGATAAAGCCGATCTTCACGCAGTCGATGGCGACTACCATGGTGTAGTCCTTCGTTTTGTAAATCATAGGTGTACCGCTTTTTTTAACTACAACGGCATCTATCTTTTTCCCCTCATCTGTCCAATAGCAAAGGAAGGTAAAATCCTCATCCTCTCTGACTGCCCATTCAAAATCGAGCAGCGGATGAATGAAGAAATCCCCCTCGCAGCCGAAATAATCGTTGATACGCTTTCTCGTCTGCACAAAGTCTGCTACCGGTCCTTTTTCTTTTGCCATAGCTTCCTCCAAAAATTACATAATACTCATTATTCTTATGGTACTTAGTTTTTCACAAAATGTCAATAAGAACCTATATACGCTTATGCTTATGCTCAGTCGAAATCAGAATCTCGGCTTGTTTCGACTTTTGTATCAAGCAGCGGCTTCAGATATTTTCCCGTATAGGAGGCAGGCACCCGACAGATTTCTTCAGGGGTGCCGACTGCAACGATTGTGCCGCCGCCATCGCCGCCCTCAGGGCCAAGGTCGATGATATAATCCGCCGTTTTAATCACATCCAGATTATGCTCAATGACGATAACCGTATTACCGCCCTCGGTCAGCCTTTGCAGAATCTGTACCAGCTTATGCACATCCGCCGTATGCAGTCCCGTTGTGGGCTCATCCAGAATATAGACCGTTTTGCCTGTGCTTTTGCGGCTCAGCTCCGTTGCCAGCTTCACGCGCTGCGCTTCACCGCCAGAAAGCGTTGTGGAGGACTGCCCCAGCTGCACATAGGAAAGACCGACATCATATAAGGTTTGCAGCTTATTTTTGATACGGGGAATATTTTCAAAGAACTGCAATGCTTCCTCGACCGTCATATCCAGTACATCGGAAATGGTTTTCCCTTTATATTTTACCTCTAGGGTTTCGCGGTTATAGCGTTTGCCATGGCAGACCTCACAGGGCACATAAATATCAGGCAGAAAGTGCATTTCAATCTTGACGATACCATCCCCGCTGCACGCTTCACATCTGCCGCCTTTTACATTAAAGCTGAATCTGCCCTTCTGATACCCTCTGACCTTCGCCTCTGTTGTCTGCGCGAACACATCCCGAATCATGTCAAACAGACCGGTATAGGTTGCAGGGTTGCTTCTGGGTGTGCGCCCGATGGGGGACTGGTCAATATTGATGACCTTATCCAGCTTCTCCAGCCCAAGCATTTCCTCATGCCTGCCGGCTCTGGTTTTGGCTCTGTTCAGCTCCTTCGCCAGACGCTTATACAGAATTTCATTGATGAGAGAGCTTTTGCCGCTGCCGCTGACACCCGTCACGCAGGTAAACACACCAAGCGGAATTTCCACATCGATGTTTTTCAGATTATTTTCTGCCGCGCCCCTGATGACTAATTTATGGTCTTGTACGAAGGGTCTGCGTTCCTTTGGCACTTCGATTTTTTTGCGTCCGCTGAGATATGCACCCGTTACGGAGCGCTCCACTGCCATAATTTCCTCTACACTACCTGCCGCAACGATTTCACCGCCGCCGCGCCCTGCACCGGGGCCGATATCCACAACAAAATCCGCCGCGCGCATGGTATCCTCGTCATGCTCCACCACAATCAGAGAGTTGCCGATATCACGCAGGTGCTTTAATGTTGCAAGCAGCTTATCATTATCCCGCTGATGCAGACCGATACTCGGTTCATCCAGAATATAAACTACGCCGACCAGACCGGAACCAATCTGCGTTGCCAGACGGATACGCTGCGATTCCCCACCGGAAAGCGTGCCTGCCGTTCTGGAAAGCGTCAGATATTCCAGACCGACATCAATCAAAAAGCCGACTCTGGCGTGGATTTCCTTCAGAATACGTTCCGCAATCATATTTTCCCGTTCCGTCAGCGTCAGGCTTTGGAAGAATTCCTGCATCTTGCCAATGGAAAGCTCCGTCACCTCGGAAATATTCTTCCCGTTGACAGTAATGGCAAGCACCTCCGGACGCAGGCGTTTCCCATGGCAATCGGGACACTCGATATTCGTCATATATTCCTCAAATTCCGCGCGCATGGCTTCGGAGGTTTCGTTATATCTGCGCCGGAGAGTATTGATGACCCCTTCAAAGGCATAATCATAGGTGCCTGTGCCACGCACATTGCTGTAGGTAATGCGCAGCTTTTCCTTCGCGCCATAGAAAATAATATCCTTGATTTTTCGAGGCAAATCCTTAAATGGCGTTTCCAGAGAAAAGCCGTATTTCGCCGCCAGTGCATCAAAGAGAACCTTACTCATGCTCCCCTTCGCATTGACGGAATTATAGCCGGGGGCGGTAATTGCGCCCTGCATGATGCTGAGCTCCTCATTCGGCACAATCAGCTGTTCATCAAACTTCATCTGCATCCCCAGACCCGTACAGGTCGGGCAGGCACCGCTTGGATTATTAAAGGAGAACATGCGCGGTTCAATTTCCATCAAATCCACGCCGCAGTCGGGGCAGGAAAAGCTCTGGCTGAACAGCAGCTCATCCTCTCCCTGATTTACATCCACAATCAGGAGACCGCCGCTGAGTGCCGATGCCGTTTCGATGGATTCGGTCAGACGCATCTGCATGCCTTCCTTTACCATCAGACGGTCTACCACGATTTCTATGTTATGCTTTTTATTTTTTTCCAATTCGATTTTTTCGGAAAGGTCATACAGAATTCCATCCACGCGCACACGCACATAGCCGCTCTTTTTTGCATCCTCCAGCAGCTTGACATGCTCGCCCTTTCTTCCGCGCACCACAGGTGCTAGCAGTTGTAGCTTCGTCCGCTCGGGCAGCTCCATAATGCGGTCTACAATCTGGTCGATGGTTTGTTTTTTGATTTCCTTGCCGCATTTCGGGCAATGGGGAATCCCGATTCTTGCGTAGAGCAGACGCAGATAATCATAAATCTCCGTTACCGTACCGACGGTGGAACGGGGGTTATGGCTCGTTGTTTTCTGGTCGATGGAGATGGCGGGAGAAAGCCCCTCGATGAGGTCTACATCCGGCTTTTCCATCTGCCCCAAAAACTGCCTTGCATAGGAGGAGAGCGACTCCACATAGCGTCTTTGTCCCTCTGCATATATCGTATCGAAAGCAAGAGAGCTTTTGCCGCTGCCGCTCACCCCCGTAAAGACAACCAGCTGATCTCTGGGGATGGTGAGGTCAACATTTTTCAGATTATGCGCTCTCGCACCCTTTATTACAATCTTATCCTTCATAGCGTCTCCTTTTCTTGGGATATCCCTTTTCAGAGGATTGCCCAAGCTCTTACAATAATTTCTTGATTTCCAAAATTTTATCTCTCAGCTCTGCTGCACGTTCAAACTGCAATTCCAACGCGGCGTGCTTCATTTCCTTATCCAGCTTTGCAATCAGCTGCTTCAATTCCTTTTCGCTCATGGATTCGGGGTCCTTTTCCAGACCGAATTTCTGCTTCTCCGTTGCGGCCTTCGTAATCTGGATGACATCATGCACCTTTTTCTGAATGGTCTGCGGAATGATGCCATGCTCCTCATTATACGCCTGCTGAAGGCAGCGGCGGCGGTTGGTTTCCGTAATCGCCCTATCCATGCTTTCTGTCATGACATCGGCATACATAATGACGCGCCCCTTGGCATTTCTTGCCGCACGCCCAATAGTCTGAATCAGCGAGGTTTCGGAACGCAGGAAGCCCTCCTTATCTGCATCCAGAATGGCAACCAGACTGACCTCGGGGATATCCAGACCCTCACGCAAAAGGTTGATGCCGACCAGCACATCAAACACATCCATACGCAGATCACGAATGATTTCCAGACGCTCCAATGTATCAATATCCGAATGGAGATAGCGCACGCGCACCCCTGCTTCACGCAGGTAATCCGTCAGGCGTTCTGCCATTTTTTTCGTCAAGGTTGTCACAAGAACCTTATCGCCTGTCTCTGTGGTTTTTCTGACCTCGGCAAGCAAATCATCAATCTGCCCATGAATGGGACGAACGGAAATTTTGGGGTCTAACAAGCCCGTCGGACGGATAATCTGCTCCGCTGTCTGCTGAGAATGCTCCTTTTCATAAACAGAGGGGGTTGCGGAAACGAATAGCATTTGATTGATTTTGCTTTCAAATTCCGCAAATTTGAGCGGACGGTTATCCAATGCGGAGGGCAGGCGGAAGCCAAAGTCCACCAAAGTTGTTTTTCGGGAACGGTCTCCCTCATACATGGCTCGAATCTGCGGAATAGAAACATGGGATTCATCCGCAATGATAAGAAAATCCTCCGGAAAGAAATCAATCAGCGTAAAGGGCGTGCTGCCTGCTTCGCGCAGGGAAAGATGACGGGAATAGTTTTCGATGCCCGTACAGAAGCCCATTTCTCTGAGCATTTCCAAATCATAATTCGTGCGTTGCTCCAATCGCTGCGCTTCCAGAAGCTTGTCCTCTCGTTTGAGCTCCGCCAAGCGCTCCTCCAACTCCTTTTCAATCCGCTGAATGGCCAACTGCATTTTTTCGGGTGCGGTGACATAATGCGACGCGGGGAAAATCGAGATATGGTTTCTTGTCCCGATGATTTCGCCTGTCAGCACATCTATTTCCGTAATGCGGTCGATTTCATCCCCGAAAAATTCCACACGAATGGCATGCTCCGAGGAGCCGATCGGGAAAATTTCGACCACATCCCCACGGACACGAAACGTACCTCGTTCAAAATTCAGATCATTGCGGTCATATTGCATTTCCACCAGAGCGCGCAGGACTTCATCCCTGTCCTTCTCCATGCCGGGGCGCAGGGAAAGCATCATGCCGTAGTATTCCTCAGGGTCACCCAAGCCATAAATACAAGAAACGCTGGCAACAACAATAACATCCTCTCGCTCCACCAGCGCCGCCGTGGCGGAATGGCGCAGCTTATCAATTTCATCATTGACAGAGGAATCCTTTTCGATATAGGTATCCGTACTTGGTACATACGCTTCGGGCTGATAATAATCATAATAGCTGACGAAATACTCCACCGCATTTTCGGGGAAAAACTCCTTCAGCTCGTTATAAAGCTGTGCCGCAAGGGTTTTATTATGCGCGATCACCAGAGTCGGCTTCTGGATTTTCTCAATGATATTTGCCATGGTAAAGGTTTTGCCCGAACCCGTAACCCCCAGTAGGGTCTGGAATTTCAAGCCCTTCTGAAAGCCCTCCGCAATTTTTTCAATCGCCTGCGGCTGATCACCGGTCGGTTTATATTTCGATACCACCTTAAATTTGTTCTCCATTTTTCCTCCTCCCGATGAGCATGAAAATAGCATCATACCACACAAAAAATTCGAATTCTTGAGCCGTGACATATTCCGAATTTGCCTAAATTTTCGGCAACTTCGAATTTCGGTCACTCACTCATTTTTTCACAACGAAATAATACAAGATACCACATCATAACATACAAAACAGCCGTATCACTTGTATATCTTTTACACGGAAATTATAACACAAATTAAAGGTGTTGTGTAGCGAACACAGAAAATTTCCAAACATTTGTTCTATTTTAAATCCTCCGGATTTACACAAACAGTATCAAATGTTCTATCCTCTGCCATTGTCAGCTCCATCTGATGCAGATAATCCACATCCGCTAGCATAAAGGGGTATAAGGGATGTCGATACATTACCTTTTCCCTCTCCTTTCTTATCAATGATACTCTCCTGCGAAATCATAATCCTTCCAACGTAAATACACAGCTCTTGAAATATCCGAAGTCCATCCTGCTATAAAAAATACAATAAAAAAAGCGCTATTACATTTATGCCTTTTAGACACAAAAATAATAACGCTTTCCTATCCTTAAACCATTTATCTCGGTCAAACGCCTCGATACCTAATCATCTTTCTCCTTTAGAGTATCACAGGAAATTTGCTCTGTCAACGCTTATTGATTCTTGCCCAATTCATAATAAATGACACCTTATTTGTTGCCTCCACACATCATAAAACACTGCGTATCCCAGTCAAAGCTCATATCGCTCAAAAATCTCACTCTCCATACAAGCAATATCCCCTACCCATATCCGCTTGCCATCCATAAACACAATGGCTGTGGGAACATCCTCAATCCGCCTTACCCTACCGGCATAGACCGCATAAGCACCGCCCATTTCATTTTCAGTGAAATAGGTTACTTCTATTTCCGGATGAACACCTATCTGTTCCTGCAATATCTGCATTTTTCGGTCTAAACCGCTCTTTTCATCCTCCGACAGCATTCTCCGTCTATCCGCCAAAAGAACACCCTCTGTCTCCTGCACCATCTGCTCATAGCCGACCAATGCCGCAAAGGGTGCAAACTGCGCCGCTCTATCTTGCACTGACATTTTCGGCCTGCAATCCGATTGATGATGCGGCAGATGGATAATGTCCTCATACCTATTGTCATTCATTGTTTTCCCCCTCCCATTATGCTCGATGGCCGCCTACTTGATTATTCCGTTCCTTCATGGTTGCACCTTCCAAGAGATTTGTTCCTTTTAATACTGCGTTTTTTCCGTATTTCTTTTGAATCTGCAAAATAGCTTTTTGCAGCTGCTTTTCTTTTCGGCGTGCCTCCGCCTTTTTCCTCTGCTTTTCCGATTCTTCGGCATCCGTAAATAAATCCAGCTGCTTCGGCTCCTTCTTCACTGCATCTTGAGCAATCACATGACACGCCGCAATCGTTACCCTTCGCACAAGAAGCTCTTGATTCACAATGCGGTCATATAGCTGCAACACCGCCTCTACAAATTCCTTGGAAGAGCTGCTATATCCCTCCAGATTCGCTGTGCCATGTGCGTGCTTCGGTATTTCCCTGCCGTAAGCATCCCGCACCACCTCTCCCGTATATCTTACCTCCGGGTTCGTCAGACTTTCCTTATCATATCCAATCGTCAGCACAAGCTGATTTGTGACAACCCCCTTATTTACCAAATCAAGCACAAGCCGATCCACCATTTCCCGCACAATGATTTTCGCTTTTTCTGCCGTATAGGGAGATTGCAGCACTTGTCCGGAGCTTATGCTGTTGCTCCTCGGCTGATAGGACTTTACATCCGCAATCGCACACGGCTCCCACCCCCACGCATGATCAATCAACAGCTCTGCGTTGATGCCAAAAAGCTGATATAGCTTATCCTCTCCTCTTTTGCTGAGGGAATATCTTGCGATATCCCCCATGGTGTATAAGCCTGCGGCATGAAGCTTTTTCGTGTAGCCTCTGCCCACACGCCAAAAATCCTGAATTGGCTCATGCGCCCACATTTCATAGCGGTATGACATTTCATCCAGCTCCGCAATCCGCATCCCCTTCTCATCTGCGGGCATTTTTTTCGCCAGAATATCCATAGCAATCTTCGCCAGATACAGATTTGTGCCAATGCCGACTGTGGCTGTGATTCCTGTTGTTTGAAACACCGCATTTACCACCCTTTCTGCCAGTGCATGCGCCGAAAGCCGATAAAACGGAAGATATGCGGTTAAATCGACAAAGACCTCGTCAATGCTATAAACATGAATATCCTCTGCCGAAAAATACTTTAGAAAAATACCGTGTATCTTCGCACTCACCTCCATGTACCGTCTCATTCTGGGCGGAGCAATGATATAATCCAGCTCCAAGGTTGGATCGTTCTGCAGCTCCCGCAAATCACAGGACTTATCCCAAAACGCCTTTGACGGAAGCTTCATCCGCCTTTCGTAGTTAATGTCACGCACTCTCTGCTTGACCTCAAACAGCCTCGGTCTGCCGGATAGGCCAAAGGACTTTAAGGCAGGCGATACCGCAAGGCAAATCGTTTTATCCGTGCGTGCCGCATCAGCCACCACAAGATTGCTTGCCATCGGATCAAGCCCTCGGTCAATGCACTCGACAGAAGCATAGTAGCTTTTTAAATCACAGCATAAATACGTTTTTTCCATACGCCCACCCCCAAAATCAAACATACATTCTTTACTGTAACGAATGTTTGTTCTCTTTTTGTTATAGCATATCAAGCTGCTATTGACAAGGCGAACACCGAAAAATCTTTTGGAAATATCCGGAAATAGAAAAATCCCGATGCCATTCTCAATGACACCGGGAAAGATCTGAATATATTGATTTTTACTCCTAATGCAGTATATATCATATTTCTGCTAATCACAATACCCTAACACCTTATGATTTAGAATCGCACAATTTGATCTATCGCATATAGCGGCAAATTCAGAAGCCACCCTTCTTTTTTATAGTCCGCCATGGATGTACGCACAGAAACCTCCGGCGAAAACTTTTCATAATACGTTTTCAGGCTCTTGGCTCTAAGATTTACCTCTGCCTTTACTTCAACAGGAACAATCCGCTCGCCTGTATCAACAACAAAGTCAACTTCACAAGATCCCCTATCATTCGTGTAGTAACAAATCTCCAAATCCTCAATAGTTTTTAGCTGCTGACAAACATATTGCTCTGTAAGGGCTCCCTTGAACTCTACAAAAAGGTCATTCCCATCCAGTAAGGTTTTCTGCCGAAGCCCAACCATACAGCTAAGAAGCCCTACATCTACTACAAAGAGTTTAAATGCCTTCAAATCCTCATACGCACGCAAAGGAATGCCCACTGCATTGACACGGCTAACCTTATGGATCAGACCACAGTCGCTAAGCCACAGCATTGCTGTTTCATATTCCTTTGCACGAGCCCCTTCTCGTACCAGCCCATAAATAAATTTTTTGTTTTCTTTCGCCAGCTGAGACGGGATGCTGTTCCATAACATACGCAATCTCGGAACAATTTCGTTGGGAGCATGCTTTGAGAAATCCTGTTCATAAGCCTCCAGAATTCTCTTTTGAATATATCGAACCTCATTAAAGTCCTTATTTTCTACAAAGCTTTGTACCGCCTCCGGCATACCGCCGATAAAATAATACTGCTTCAATGCATCAATATAAGTTTGCTTAAAGCTTGTAATCATTTCAAAGTCCAGATTCTCAAGCAATTCAGCAAATTGCTCTTTATCGGTTGCCATTAAAAACTCCTTGAAGGAAAGCGGATAAAGCTTTAAAAAATCAACCTTGCCAACAGGGAACGATGTGCCTTGATGTAGGGCAATGCCAAGCAATGAGCCTGCACATATAATATGATACTGTGGTGCATTTTCATAAAAATACTTAAGAGATGATAGCGCTCTTGGCACCTCCTGCACTTCATCAAAAATCAGTAAACAGTTTTCTGAGTTGATTTTTCGTCCGACATACAACTCTATCCCCATAATTAAGCGTTTCGTATCCAAATCGGAGGCAAATAGCTCTGCCATTCTTGAATTAGAATCAAAGTTGATATATACAGTATCCGCATAAGCCTGCTTACCAAACTCTTTCATTAGCCATGTCTTGCCAACCTGACGAGCCCCTTCAATAATCAAAGGCTTACGACGTTTACTTTGTTTCCATTTTAATAGCTTTTCCATAGCAATTCGGTACATCACACACACCTCCGTTATCCTAATTTTAACATAGTATACCACCATATCACAGAAATTACAACGAACATTGTGTTTATACATACATTTTTTACGCCGAATCATTGCGGCATCCATCATAATATTTATCGATTGCATGAATGAGATGTACACTTCTTCTTACTCGGAAAATCAGATTTTCTGCACAATAAAATACCGACTTCCCAATCTTTCTTTTAGGTCTAACGATTGGGAGTCGGTACATGTTTTTCAATCAGTCTCTACATCATATTTCAAAAATTCAAGAATTTCTTCTTTAGCAGTGAATGAGGAATACCGTGCTTCACGATTACTCATATACATCAAAGCCTCATTCCAATCATCCATAGAATAGACTTCTTCCGGTATCTGCTATACTGCATCAATCAAATCAAATTTTGTTGTCCTTTTTAATTTTCGTAAATCACTAATATAAGTGCAACGGACTTTCTGCGCTAAGTAGTCAATGAGCGGTAGCTTTTCCATTTATTGTACCTCCTCGACATTTTGCATTGTAACAATGCTCCCTTCCAAGTATCCAGTGATTTTATCATTTCACTTCTCAACCCGAAAGGGAGCTCATTTTCACTGAACGTCCTTGTTTGCTGATTGGCTATTTGCTATTATGTCGAAATATTATTTATATCTATCCCAATTCGGATTCTCTGTCAGCTTTGTCCAATACTCATTGATTTCGCCTTTCTGCTTAAAGTCATGGCTATTTGTTGCCTCCTGCATATTGATGTAATACCAATCGCTCGGCTGATTATCCGGCCATTGAATCATGCCATCCAGCAAATCATCCACCGTTTCAGGCAGTCTATGCAGCATACGGTTAATCATGGATGCCGCCTCGGCTCTTGTGATGTTTTGGTCTGGCTTAAAGGAGCCGTCTGTATAGCCCTGTATCCAGCCCAGAGAGGCCGCACGTCTGATTTCATTTTCCGCCCAATGTCCGGAGATATCGTTAAAATCACTCTTTATCTCAACATTGCTCCGGTCGAAACGAGAACAAATTGCCGCAAATTCCGCTCTTGTGATAGGTGCATTCGGCGCAAAGGCATTTGCTGTACGTCCCTTTACAATGCCGATTTTCGCCATCGTGGAAATAGATTTGTTATACCATTTTCCAAACGCAACATCTGTAAAAACGCTATTTGCTGTGAGGTTATCATCCCGCACATCATCCTTCAAAAGACGGAAGAAGATTGCCGCAACCTCGGCCCTACTGATATTCGCATTCGGTCTGACTGTTCCATCCTCGTAGCCAACGATATACGCAAAATGATTTTCATTATTTAAGTAATTTGGAACATCTGTTGCCTGCCAGCCCGCATAAACGGTTTTATCACTTGTCATTTTTACGCTTGTGATTTTATCCGTCAGCTCTTTATCCGCATACCAACCCGTAAAGGTATATCCAACTCTTTTGGGAATCTTATCGAGTATGACAACTGTATTTTTTTTATATTTTTCATCCTCGTATTTTGTGCCGCCATTAGATTCATAATGCAAAATATAATATTTTGTCACATGAGAACCGCCACCACCGGAAGAAGGCGGTGTTGCGATTTTTTCCCACTTGCCGTAAAGAATCGTATCTGTACTCAACACAGTACCATCTGTATAGCTAAGTGTGCATGCATCATCCGTAAACCAGCCTTTGAAGCTATATCCCTGATGGGTTGCCTCCTGTGCCTTTGCTGTATAGGCTGTACCGGTACGGATATAATCATCCGCAGGTGGTGTCACATCAGAGGGGTTATCTGTGCTAACCCACTGATACTGAATCCTGATAGATGGCACATAGGTCATCCAGTCCGTCTTTCCTGCCGCTTTGCTCTGCCCAATAACCAAGCCCTTCTGCATTTTCCAGCTTGGTACGAAAATACCGTTTGCATCCGCCTGTGCCGCCGCAGCTTCGCCGCCCGCAACGGCTGTATACCGAACAAGCTGTGTACCGATTTCCGCTCCTTCCACCGTTACATCTTCACTGTGGATTTGAATTGGTTTCGCAGTGCTTGCACCTGTATAAGAAGAAATCACATTGATATAGCGCCCTTCTTTTGCTTCCCTTGCGCCTTTTTCTAAATAAACATCGTTATTCGTGCTGATTTCTGCAGCACCCCCCAGATTGAAGGCAGTTCCTACATAAACACCGTCACCTCTGGTCGAACGCCGTGCTTCCTCGGTCAGAGAATTGTTATTATCCTTGATGACACCGCCTGTCATGGTATAGGTGCCGCCACAAACACCGCCGCCTGCATTTTCAACATTGTTTTCAATGGAACCGCCGGTTTGATTAGCAGCGGATGTTGGCCATAAGTATACGCCACCGCCCTGCGAGGCTTTGTTTTCGGAAATTGTACCGCCGGAAATCGTTACATTCGTTGCGTCATACAGAAAAACACCGCCGCCGTAATTCTTAGCACTGTTTTTTGTCAGTGTGCCACCGTTAATATTCAGTTCGGTTACGCCGAAGAATGCTGCGATTGCACCGCCGCTTCCTTCCGTCACCTGATTTTCGGAAATTTCGCCGTTTTTAATATTGATTGTAATTTTTTTGCTTTGCTGTGGAAAGGTAAGAATACCGCCACCGTAGTCAAGTGCCTTATTCCCGGTAATTTTGCCGCCGTTCATTTCAAAGGAAGCAGGTTTAGGCTTAAACAATATATCGCCGCCACTTGCATTGGCATAGTCGGCAACATAAACCCCTGCACCATAGCTGCCTTGTCCGGTTGTTTTATAGGTACTGTTGTTTGAAATTTTGCCACCATTCATGACCATAGTTGAGCCAATGATTGCAACGCCGCCGCCACCATTTGCTGTATTTCCGCTAATTTCGCCGCCGTTCATGGTAAAGGTACTGCCATTGCCAAGCAAAATGCCGCCGCCCAATTCATAGTTCCTATTTGTGTTATTACGAATGACAGCTCCGTCCTCCATTGTTATCTCGACACCATTGATCGCCAAAATGCCGGAACCAAACTGAGCCGCTTTATTGTTTTCCAAGATGGCTCCGCTTTTCAGCTCAATGGTACCACCACTTGCAGCCTTAATAATAGAATCGGTTTCCGCAGCATTTTCAGCAGCCACAGAATACTCCGCACCATCAATCACAACATCTTTGAGTGTCAAAGATGCAGACGCATCCTTCAATTCAATCATATAGCCGCCAAGTTTATACCGATGGATTGTTTTTCCGCCAAGGTCCCAGTTTTCTGTTCCTGTAACCTGATACACACTTGCAAGAAAGATATCCCTTGTACCATTTGCATTCGCAAGCTCATTTGCCTTCTCAAGTGTCCTTACCGCCGTATCCTTTGTCAGCCCATCATTTGCATCATTACCATGCGTCTGGTCAAGGTAAATCCCTGTAACAGCAGAAACCGCAAATGCCGCACTTTCTTCATCCGCCTCCAGTGTGCCAATCAGAGAATCCGCATCCTCGGCGAAAAACGCCTCATCCAATCCGCCTTCTCCAAATGCGTCATCCTCCGCAGGTCTTTCTGCCTCAAGGCTTTCCGCCTGTCCTTCCGCAGAAGCCTCCCCTGCAAAGGCAGAGCATGGCATAAGTGTAAAGACCATCAGAAATGCCATTGCACATGATACTATTCTTTTCCTCACTTTCTAAAACCTCTCTTTCCATAAAACCATGAAAAAATTCTTTGTATAAGTTGCCTGCTTGGGTGCGTAGCACCTAAAAGCCGCATACAAATCAATTTTAAATTATATCAATAATTTTCCAAAATACAATCATTAAAATTATCTTCATTAACAATGTATAGCTCAATTTAGAACAATCCTGAAAAGCTCCTAAATTCATATTCAAACCTTTCACAACAATTATTTATTTTTGGCAAACACAGACACATTTCGACAGATTTTTTCAGTATTCTACCGTGTCATTTTCATTTATCCATCTGTTGACGTGTTCATAAAATTTATGTTATGGTATATTTTGGTAAATGAGTTTCTATCATCGAAAATATGATTATTTATCTCGTAAAAATACTATTCTAAAAGGAGTACCCCGAAATGGATAAATGCAGCACCGCCGTAAAAAGAGCCAAAATATACTGCCTGTTTGTCGGAATCTTTGCTTTCTTGACTGCGCTCCTTCTCAGCCAAGCTTTTTTTAATTATACGGAAAAAGAAATGAAAATGAGTGCAACCTATACGGCACAAAGCACAGTAAAACGCATCAACGCACACCTTGTTCAATATGTAGCTCTTTCCGATTTCTTGGAAAACATGATTAACTCAGGCTATGAGCTGAATGAAAATACCTTTTCCAAGCTTGCGCAGCTGATTCCGAATCATAACAACATTATAAAAGCATACGAGCTGGCACCGCAGGGAATCATAACGGAAATTTATCCCAAGCAGGAAAATGAAACGGTTCTGGGCATGAATATTCTGACGGAGCATGAACGAAATTATGACGCACAGCGGGCAAAGCAAACCAAGGGGTATACCATCGGCGGCCCTTATACATTAAAACAGGGCGGCTACGGTGCATTGCTTTTCGATCCGGTCTATCAAACCGATGCTTCTGGCAACCGCACCTTCTGGGGCTTCGTTATCATGGTAATCGACTGGGATGAGTTTATTGATAAAATCGGCTTGGAGCGCTTAAGCGATGCCTCCTATTGCTATGAAATATGGGCAAAAAACAGCCAAACAGGCGAAAAAATCACTTTGGCACAGAGCCAAAAAGATATGCCCCAAAATTGCCTTACCGTTGAATGTGGGATTCCCAATGATACTTGGTATGTGAATATTGCCCCGACTGCCGGATGGATTCCGACTGTCTGGTGGGTAATTGCAGGCATTTTTTCGTTGATTCTCTCCATAATGACTGCTACTATTTTTTATCAGCTTTACAGCAAAAAATATCGGGAAAAGCAATATATCGATGAGCTGCAAAAGGCAACCGAACAGGCAAGACTTGCGAATGAGGCAAAAACGAAATTTCTTTTTCACATGAGCCACGATATCCGCACGCCAATGAATGCAATCATCGGTTTTTCCGACCTTTTGGAAAAGCATTTACAGGATGAAAAAAAGGCCTCTGTGTATTTGAAAAAGCTGCAATCCTCCGGTAACCTCCTAATGACAATCATCAATCAGGTTTTGGAGATTGCCCGCATCGAAAGCGGAACAGCCACCCTGCGATTAGAGGCTGAGGATATGGAGGCACTGTTCCACTCTTTGTATACTGTTTTTGAATCGGATATTCAAAAGAAGGGACTTCATTATTCCGAAGAAATCCATATCCGGCATAAGTATGCCATTTGCGATAAAACAAGATTGCAGGAAATCCAATTAAATATCGTGAGCAACGCAATCAAATATACGCCAAGCGGACATACCATCCATATATCGCTCAATGAGGCGGCATCCGATGATAAACAGGCGCAGTATGTTTTCACTTGCACGGATACAGGCATTGGCATGAGCGAGGAGTTTCTTTCCCATATCTTTGAGGAATTTTCCAGAGAGGAAACCTCTGCAAAAAATGAGGTTCTGGGTACAGGGCTTGGGCTGCCTATCGTAAAATCCATTATTGAGCTGATGGAAGGAACAATTCAAGTGGAAAGCAAGCAAAACATCGGCACAAAAATCACAATAACCCTGCCTTTTTATATTGCAGAAAAAAAGGATGTTTATGGAAAGCAAGAAACCAAGAAGCCCTCTCTCTTAAAAGAAAAGCCCCGCCGCATTTTGCTTGCCGAGGATAATGCACTGAATGCGGAAATTGCATTAGAGCTTTTAAAGGGGGCAGGCTTTCTTGTGGAGCACGCCGCAAATGGCCAAGCGTGTGTGGATATGCTCAGTCACGCAGAGGATGGCTATTATGACTTGATTCTGATGGATGTGCAAATGCCGATTCTATACGGCTATGAGACAACGAAAAAAATCAGACAGATGGAAGATCGGAAAAAAGCGGAAATTCCCATTCTTGCAATGACGGCGAATGCTTTTTCTGAGGATCGGCAGGCCGCACTGGAGGCAGGCATGAATGACCATGTTGCTAAGCCTATCGATATGAATGTTTTGCTTCGGGTTATGATGAAATATCTGTAACACGCAAAAAAACTTATAAAATTAACTGAAAAACGGCAAACAAAAATACAAGGACGCTCCTTCTTTTTGATGGACGTCCTTGTTTTCTGAGACTATGAGAAAAAGTCTGTAAATAAGATTCTTCTATGATATACAAGGATGATTAGCTTGAAAGCTTCTCATCCTTATTTTATATATAACAGTTGTTGAATGGCATGTCAAGAGCAGGCGGTTTTCTACCTGTCTCCCTTGCTGGTTTATTCGTTACTCCGGAAGGCGGCCTTCGTACATAATACTCAGTTCACCATACACCTGTGCCCAGTTTCGAATCGTGCTGGTCCATTTTTTCGTAGCTTCAAAAGTAGCAAGATACAGCGCCTTTAAAAGGGCTGTATCGCTTGGAAATACGCTTCTCTGGCGGTTCAGCTTCCGGTAGGTGGAATTCAGTGATTCTATCGCATTTGTCGTGTAAATGACCTTCCGGACCGTTGCTGAAAATTTGAAAATCGGAGAAATCGCATCCCAGTTGGACTTCCAGCGTTTCATGGAATTCGGATATTTCGGTGTCCATTTTTCGGTCACATGGTCTAATGCTGCCAATGCCTTTTTCTCATCTGCCGCCTGATAAATCGTCTTCAGGTCTGTGGCAAAGGCTTTTCTGTCCTTATCAGGAACATATTTCAGCGTATTTCTTACCTGATGTACAATGCAGCGCTGGTATTCCGTCTTGGGAAAAGCTGCAGCGATCGCTTCTTTGATTCCGGTTAACCCATCTGCACAGATGATGAGTACATCTTTTACACCTCGATTTTTCAGTTCATTCATAACGGAAAGCCAGTATTTTGCGCTTTCGTTATCACCAACGCTGATGGTTAGAACCTCCTTCTTTCCTTCCGTATTAATCCCAAGAATTACATAAGCTGCAAGCTTTCGAATCATACCATTGTCCCTTACAGAATAATGGATTGCATCGATGTAGAGAATCGGATACACCTCATCCAAAGGTCGGTTCTGCCAGTCTTCGATCTGCGGCAGGATCTTATCCGTTACATCAGAAATGAAGCTTTCCGAGGTCTCAAAACCATAGATGTCCTCGATAGTTTCCGAAATCTGCCGGGTAGTCATTCCTTTGGCATACATGGAAATGATCTTCTGGTCAATATCTGAAATATCCTTCTGACGCTTTTTCACAATCTGCGGCGAAAAGGTTGATTTTCGGTCCTGCGGCACTTCGATTTCCATGGAACCGTACCGGCTGTTGACCTGTTTATGCTTATAACCGTTGCGATAATCATCGTTATCTGAGCGTTCTGATTTTTCGTAGCCGAGGTGGTCATCCATTTCAGCCTCCATCATTTCCTTGATGGTACCGCCTAAAAGGTCCTTGAGCGCATCCTGAATGTCTTCTGCAGACTGGATATCGTACTCTTCAAGGAGCTGATGAATAATGTTTCGTTTTCCTTCTGTCATTTGTACTCGATGTACAGGTTTCTTTTGCTTTGCCATAATAAAAGGTCCTCCTAATGATATTTATTGTATCATAGAAGAACCTCCTAAACATTATTTTACAGAAAAAGTCTCACATACCCTGTTTTCTTGTTAGTCGAATCAGTACAAAATCGCACAAACGGTAGCCGGTATATATTTTGTTACAAGCTTTGACACTCCACACAGCTAAAGCAGGAGGATTCTTGGTGGCTGCCAAAGATATCGGCTGACCGGTTCATTTCTGATAGGTCTCACCCCAAGTTATGGCTATTTCAAACTTGTATGGCAAAAGCAACCAATAACCCACGGGAGCATAACGAAAAAAACGGACATTTCTGTCCGCCTAAGTTCAATTCCTATTTCTTCCCACGGAATAAACCGTGTCTCTTGCTATTAACATCCAATTCACAATATCAAAAAAACATCCCAGCACGCTTTCACAAATATCCCTTCTTTCCGCAGACATATCATCCCATTTCTGCAAATATGCAATCGCCGCTTTCGCTTTCGTATACGCCTCCACTGCATCTTGGTTCTTGTATGATATTATTAGATTGTTTTCATAGATATCCTAATCACCATTCCGCAATTCGAAAAATCCTACTCCTACAACAAGTTTTTGTTTTATTCTATTTTTTTCTAAAAACTCCATCCCCATAACCATATCCATCTAAAGTGTGCTCCATACTCATGCTTTTTGCTAATGCATCTGCACTAATATAAAGCTGATTATCTATACACAAAAAGGCTGGAAATACCTCATCCTCAATCAATTTCCCATCTTGTGTATAAAGCTGTAAATCCGTTTTATTTGCAAAAACAGGTACAAAATTACGCACCGTATTTGCATTTTTCAACTCGATACTGACTTTTTAAAATAGAGCACCCCGATAAATCGAATCTACCTGTCTTTTGGTATGAAACACCCAATTCCTCTACATATATCTTTTCTGTCGAAATGACATCCTCTTCACCTCCATCCCAAATGGAAGCAACTCTCTATTCACTTTTCATTTAGACATAAAACTAAATTTATTTATATGTTCTACTTCAGTTTATTTTAACCTAAGGTAAGAGCAGCCTTTCCACCAACAGAAGTAAATCTTAGCCATAAAGCAACATATTTTCAAACAGATTCTCATACGTTTCCTCTAATTTTCCAATTGTTTCAATATAAGAGCCGCTTCCCGTGCCGCTTTCTCCCAGCTTATAATAAATCTCTCCCGTTGCTTTATCCACAAGGAACAGACGCATGCCTTTGATAACCCAAAAGCTTGCGGTTTCATCCACGCATTGCAGCTTCTGAAATTCTGTCTGCATTTCGCCCACATACGGTGTTAGCTTCTGATAGCTCTCGCTTTTCTGGAACATCGGATAATAAATCTGCAATTTTTCCTTTACATTATGCACTGCTGCTTCCTTTGTTATTTTCTGCGCGCGGTTATCCAGATTGATGCAGGGATTCCCCATCGGCATCACTTCCTGCATACCATAGGTTACAGTCGCACCAAGCTGTGTCGCAAAAGCGCGCACCGGAACATAAATCTCGTTTTCCACGCAGATTGTCTTGCCGGAAAGTGCCGTATCCTTCACTTCTTCCCTTTGCAGACCCAGTGCATCGCACAACGCCCCAAGCTCCATGAAGGCACGTCCGTTTTCAATGATGATATGCTCTGCAGACAGACCGCCATTGATGATGAGAAATGTATGCTTTTCTCCATCCGTCAGCACAGTCTCCTGCCCGGAATCCGCCGTAAATCTATATTTCCATTCTCCCTTGTCAAAATCACTGTTTTCCGTATCCACGCTGTTCCGATAGCAGGGTGTATGCACTTCCGCCGCCCATGCCTGCCCACAGAAAAGCTGTGAAAGCAGAAGTCCGCAAGCCAACATCCTTCTTAAATTCTTCATCAAAAAACCCCTTTCCTTCAATTAGACGCAAATCCGTTTTTTCTTTAATTATAAAGCAGAAAGCACAAAAAGGGAATATGTAAATAAAATTGAAAAATACGCATGGCATTCCTGCCATGCGTATCTCTCAGAATTTATGCTGCCATATTTTCCATAAAAATGCCGTAGCCCTTTGCCGGGTCTGCCAAAGTCACATGCGTCACTGCTCCCACAAGCTTTCCATCCTGCAAAATCGGCGAACCGCTCATGCCCTGTACAATACCGCCTGTCAGCGCAAGCAGCCGTTCATCCATAATGCGGATATTCATATCCTTATGCTGCCTTCCGCCATTCTTCTCCAGACTTTCGATTTCTATGGCATACGCCTGCACGTCCTTGCCCTCCAAATCGGAAAGCAGCACAGCCGCGCCCTTTTTTACCTCTGCCTTTGTGGCAACAGGATAGCTTTCACCTGCAAAAACGCCTGCCGCCGCCTTGCCATAAATGCCCGTTTCCGTATTTTTCTCGATTGCGGCAAGCTTCTCTTGCATCTCTACCTGCCCAATCAATTCACCGGCAGCACCCTTTTCCCCTTTCACAATTTCCGTCAGGGTGGTATCTACCACAGAGCCGCCATGAATCACCATCAGTTCATCCGTATCCACATCATACACACCATGTCCCAATGCGCCGAAGGTACCGTTTTCCGCGTCATAATACGTCACTGTGCCGATGCCTTGGATACTGTCCCGAATCCATGCGCCAATCTGATAGGTCTGCGCGGTATTGCTTAGAACCGGTGTAATCTTCACCTCCTTCTGCCTGCCGTTTCGCTCCAGACGCAGACAAATCGGTTTCCCCTCACTCTGCTGAATGGTTTTCATAAATGCTTCCTTATTCTCCTGCTTCTCGCCGTTTGCCTGCAAAATGCGGTCTCCTGCTTTCAGAAGTCCCTTGCTGGGTTCATGGCTTTCGTTATCCGCTCCGACTACGCTGCCTGTTTCCAAAACCAGAAGCCCTTCTGTATCCATCGTTACGCCCACCGTTCTGCCGACAGGAATCAGCCTCCGCCGCTCCAACGCCTGTGCAGACTGTGGTACGCCTAACAGAATCGGAATGAAAACCGCAAAAAAAGGCAATACTGATAAAAAAATTTTTCTTATTTTCTGCTGCATCTTCTCCTCTCCCAACCATATTTTTTGGAACAATTTTTTGCTCCAACCTTACTTTCTCCGAAACCCAAAAGCGATATACCGCCCAAAAGCACCAGAAACATACAGGAGGCGACAATCCTGCCGAAATCGTTGATTGGGAAATTTTTTAATTTTCAACGGAAAACCCTGTATTGCATCATACGAATTCTGCTCCGACAGGAGTTCCTTTTCTGCGCCTTCCGCCCCTAAAACCATTGTCTTAACATTCTTTGCAGCATAGTATTGATATTTGCTTTTTCAACAGCCTCTGCCGTAATCAAATCCGTCCTGCCGACCTCCTTCCCATGCAGCAAATAAATCAGTTCACCGACCTTCTCCCCTGCCGCAACCGGCGCATCCATGGCAGGCAAAAGCTCCGCTTTCGTTTCCCATTCACCGCCGATATCCTTTTTCAGAAGAATGGAAATCTCCTCCTGCACCACAGCCGAAACGCTGTCCTTCATGCCCTTTGTCACAGGAATACGCCCCATTTCCTTCCCTGCAGGCAGTCCCTTTTCCGCGCTGTAATTGGCAAATCCGTAATCCAGAAGCTTCATGGTTTCCTGAAAGCGCAGCTTGAAATCCGGCGCAGCCATCACAACGCCAATCAGGTGCATCCCGTTGCGCTCCGCCGTCCCGGAAAGACAATAAAGCGCCTTGCCCGTAGAGCCTGTTTTCAGCCCTGTTGCACCCTCATACCATTTGATCAGCTTATTCGTATTCGTTAAGCCAAATTCAGACTCCCCCTTGCGCGTTTTATGTATGATGGTATCCTGCCATGTGGTGGTGTATTTTTGAATTTCAGGGAATTTCGTCATCAGCTCCCGACTCATCAGCGCAATATCATACGCACTGGTTTCGTGTCCGTCCACATCCAGTCCGCAGGCATTGACAAAATGCGTTTCCTGCATCCCCAATTCCTCTGCCTTCCTGTTCATCCGCTCCACAAAGGCCTCCTCACTGCCTGCCACAAACTCTGCCATGGCAACCGCCGCATCATTCGCAGATGCAATCGCGATACATTTCGTCAGCTCTGCGGCTGTCTGCGTTTCGCCCGGCTCCAGAAAAACCTGCGATCCACCCATACTCGCCGCATGTTCGCTCACCTGCACCGCTTCCTCCCATTCAAACTGTCCTGCCGCCTCCGCTTCGTAAATCAGCAGCAATGTCATCACCTTTGTCACGCTGGCAGGCGGCATTGCCTCGTGACTGTTTTTTTCATATAAAATTGTTCCCGTGCCTGCGTCCATCAGCACCGCACTTTTACTTTTCAGCTGCAATGCACCCGTTTCCGCTGCAAAAGCAGACAGGCTGAACCCAAGCGATAGCACAGACATCAGCAGTATCGCCAATACTCCCTTCCAATTCTTCATCCGCCCATTCCTCCCAGATATTCTTATGGATACTCTATGCTTTTCCCCTCTGAAGTATGCAGACGGCGAAATTCTTAAGAGTTTTTTAAATTTGACTGATTTTTACAAAAGTCTGTAATTTTGTTGTATACTGTTGCTATAGCAGAAAAAAATTTGTTATAATCTTACTATTGATGAAAAGAAAAGGAGGGTATTCTCTATGAAAAAGACAAAACATACTGTAGCCTTGGCTCTGGCGGCAATGCTGGCATGTCAACCGCTTTCTGTTTATGCGGCAACCTTTGCCGATATGAATCAGGTTCCTTGGGCGGGTGCCGAAGCATCTATCAATAAGGCGGCAAGCCTGGGTCTGGTTGTTGGGGAAACCAGAAACGGCAAAACCTATTTCCGCCCCAGAGATTCTGTTTCTCTGTCCGAATACTGCCAGCTGGCATATAAGCTGCTGATGCAGACAGGCAAGGCAAAGGCGGATGACAGCGTAACCCAGAAATGGACTCCCATTATGAATGCTTACGGCATCCAGAGCTGGGCATATCCTGCCGTTTCCTACTGCTTGGAAAACGGGATTCTGGCTACCTCTAACCTGAGCGGCTTCATGAAAAACGGTTCTAATCTGCCTGCCACAAGAGAACAGGCAGCAACCATCCTTGGGCGCGCCTTAACAAAGGGGGTTTCTTCCTACACAGCAAACGAAACCACAACTACCTTCAAGGACAACAGCAGCATTTCCACAGAAGCAAAGCCCTATGTTGCCCTGCTGAAAAGGGTAGGCGTAGTCAATGGGGACGATTCCAATAAATTCAACCCCAAGCAGACACTGAACCGCACAGAAACCGCAGTTCTGGTCACAAATCTGTACGGTGTACTGGAAAAGGCAACCACACCTACCACACCCACAACTCCGACAACACCCACCAACCCGACCACCTCCACACAGAAGGGTACGGTTGCGACCATGACAAATTTCTATGTCAATCTGAAGGACAGCGCAGCTTACTATATGCTGGCATCCGGCGGCACAACCATCACACTGAACGGTTCTTCTGCCACCATGAGCGATGTCGTAAAGCTATATAAGGCAGGCACCTCCATTGATGTTACCCTGACGCTCGACAGCAACCTGCACATCACCAAGCTGGAGGCAACCTATAAGGAAACCAAAAAAACCAAAGGCAGCCTGACAAAGGTGAGATATAATAAAACGGATAAAGAAGGCTCTATCACGATTGATAAGGACAGCACCTACTCCTTTACCGACAAGGACGATGTAGATATCCGTATCGACAAAAAGAGCTATAGCCTGAAGGAATTGTACGACCTATTCACAAAGGCAGAGGATGACAAAACAACCATTGAGGTTGAGGTTACCCTTGACAACAAGGGAAATCTGACAAAAATCACAGGCAGCACAAAGGAAAGCAGCAGTGATTCCATAAAGGGCAAGGTTTCTAAGGTGAATTATGATAAGTCCGACAAAACAGGCTATATTCAGCTGAAAAATAAAACCACAAAATATTACATCGATGATACAGATGATGTTACCGTAAAGATTGACAACAAAACAAAAGACTACAAAGATCTGTATAATCTGTACGATGATGGGGATAGCACCATTACCGTTACACTGACACTGAATAAAAAGGATTACGTTACTAAAATTACAGCAACCACCTCCGACGGCGACAGCAAGGATGATGCGGACGGCAATGTTGCAAGCGTTACCTATAAGGAAAGCAAGGACACCGGTACGGTAAAAATTGGCAGCAAGACCTATGATATTGATGATGTAGATGATGTCGATATCTCCATTACCGACGGCTCCGATAAGATTAAAACATGGGAAGATTTCTATAATGCCTATAAGGACAAAAAGACCATGAATGTTTCCGCTACCGTTAAAACTGATGAGGTTACAAAAATTACAGGTAAGGTAACACAGGCAAAGGGCGAGCTTTCCAAGCTTGGCAAGAATTATATCAAAATTGAAGGCAAATACAGCAATAATACCTTCAGCTATGATTTTGATGAGGATAATACAGATAACATCAAGGTAAGCATCACCAATGCTTCCGGCGTAAAAACACTTACGAAGCTGATTGACTGGCTGGAATCCGGCGATGAACTGAATCTTGTACTGACACTGGATAAAAACGGAAATATCACAAAAATTTTCGGCGAATATCTGTAATTTCGCCAAAACGTACTGACCATAAAGGGCAACACCTGCATGAAAAGGCGTTCAGACAAAAATCATAAAAGCAAAGGGATTTTCCTTTTTATGAGTCTGCGCTTTTGCGCAGACTCATTTTTTATAGGAGTATTATATGAAAAAAATACATTCGGCATTTGCGCCGTTTCTCGGCATCCTTATCCTGCTTGCGGTTTGGTTTCTGCTTTGCCGCGCAGAGGTTTTTAGTCCCTACCTTCTGCCGACACCACAAAAGGTGTTCGACAGCTTTCTGCGCATGCTTTTCTCCGGAGAATTGCTTCGGGATGTGCTGATTTCCTTTATCCGTATTCTGAAGGGCTTCGGCATCGCTTTTCTGCTTGCGTTTCTGCTGGGGATGTTCCGTGCGCTCCTGCCTGCCGCAGAAAAATATTATAACGCAATCGTGCAGTTTTTCCGCAATGTACCGCCGCTGAGTCTGATTCCGCTTCTGATTCTCTGGTGCGGCATCGGGGAAACCACAAAAACCGTTATTATCGTGCTGGCCTCCTTCTTCCCGATGTATCTGAACATCGTAAAAGGCTTTACGGGCTGTGACCAAAGGCTATTGGAGGTTGGGGATGCCTTCGGCTACACAAAATTTGAAAAATTCCGCTATATCCTCCTGCCCTACGCCTCCGCCGATATTCTCGTTGGGATGCGCATCGGCATGGGCTATAGCTGGCGTGCCATCATTGCGGCAGAAATGATTGCAGCCTCCAGCGGTATCGGGCATTTGATTCTGTTCGCGCAGCAGCTGAGCCGCACCGATAAGGTGATTGTCGGCATTTTTGTGGTTGGGCTTGTCGGTCTGGCAACCGATAAATGCTTCGGCTTTTTGCTGAAAAAATTATTTAAGGGGAATGGTGAAAATGGCTGGAATTGAATTAAAGCATATACAGAAGGCATACACCGTAGACGGGTGGACGTTCCCCGTTTTAAAGGACATCTGCTTGCAGATTCCCGAAAACAGCATCACTGTCCTTCTTGGGAAAAGCGGCTGCGGCAAAACCACTCTGCTTCGCTTAGTGGGGGATTTGGAGGAGCCAAACGGCGGAGAAATTCACTTTGCGGTCACGCATAAAACCGCCTTTGTGTTTCAGGAGCCGCGGCTCATGCCTTGGCTGACTGTGTGGGATAATACTATTTTCGGACTGAAAAAGCAATCCTATGATACAGGAGAAATCCAAGCCCTGCTGGAAACGGTTGGTCTGGATGGCTTTCAGAAGGCCTATCCCCATCAGCTTTCGGGCGGAATGCAGCAAAGAACCGCTATCGCGCGTGCTTTGGCGTATGCGCCCTCCTTCCTTCTGATGGATGAGCCCTTTGCCGCATTGGATCATTTCACGCGCACGCAGCTGCAGAAGGAACTGATTCGCCTGCAAAAAAGCCAAAATACAGGGATTCTATTCGTCACCCACAGCATTGATGAGGCCCTGCTTCTGGGGCATAAAATTGCCTTTCTTGAGGATGGGTGCATCAAAAAAGAATTTCTTTTGGATACGGATTGCGAAAATCGCGATTTATTATCCAAGGAACTGATTGAACTGAAACGGGAAATTCTTGCACAGCTTCATTTATAAAAAAACTGTCTTTCGGCAGTTAAAATAAGCATTTTATCATTTAAAAATTTAGGAGGTATTACAAATGAAAAAAAGATTGATTGGCATGGCAATGGCAGCCATTCTGGCTATGACGGCGCTGACAGGCTGCGGCACCGCAGAGGATACATCCTCTCTCGATTCGCTGACCTTCACCTATGTCACCTCTCCCCTGAACCTGCCCTCTATCGTGGAAAAGGAGGAAGGCATTTTCACAAAAGCCTTTGCGGATGACGGCATCGAGGTGAAATATGCAGAAATCACCTCCGGCGCAGACCAGACACAGGCACTGGCAGCCGGAGATGTACAGGTGCTGTATGCCGTTGGCGCAACCTCTGTCATTCTTTCTGCCGCAAATGATGCAGATATCAAGGTGCTGAACATGTATAGCCGCTCTCCCAAGGCATTCTGCATGTATTCCAAGGATGAAAGCATCAGCTCCCCTGCGGATTTGCGCGGCAAAACCATTGCAGGCCCTGTCGGCACAAATCTGCATGAACTCTTGGCGGCATATCTTGCAACCGCGGATATGACAGTGGATGATGTAAACTTCGTGAATATGGGCATTCCCGAAGCAAAGGCAGGTCTGGAAGGCGGCAGTGTGGATGTGGCATTGCTGGCAGGTGCAGCCGCATATCAGACACAGCAGCAGGGCTATCACCTGATTACCGACGGCGAGGGCTTGATTAACGCCATCATTGCAGTAGCAGTCACAAATAAATTCTATGAAGCGCACCCCGAAATCATCGAAAAGCTGCAATCCGCACAGGCAGAAATCGCAGACTTTATTCAGAACCATGAGCAGGAAGCCTACGAAATGGCAGCAGCGGAGCTGGATTTGGATGTGGATGCCGTAAAGGAAATGGCACAGTATTATGACTTCTCCACAGAGATTACTGCCGCGGATAAGGAAGGCTTCCAGCGCACCGCTGATTTTATGTATCAGGCAGGCATGATTGAAAAAGAGCTGGATGTAAATACATTATTTTAACTAAAGCAAACTCAGGATTCCACTTGGGACAGAGCGAAGCAATGCGCCCTTGCTTCCCGATTCCTTCCGCAATAAAAAAAAGCGTCCAAGCTTGGACGCTTTTTTGTTGCTCCTCCTTCAGATGGACAAGCCTTGCTTCATGCCCCAGAAATTCATTATAACGGAAGGATTCCCTTCTACCATTTTCCATCTGACAGTAAAAATGGTGGGGATATAATTCCAGCACCACGCCATGACGAATTTCCCGTGTAATATATGTATAATCCTTCAAAAGAGAACGCTCCTCAACAATAATAGACTTTCCCTTTTCCAATCCATACTTACCTGCAAGCTCCTTCAGCCATGTATTTTTCCACATTCTTCTTTCCTTCATCTCATACCCCTTTCGCATTACGGTTTATTCGTAATTATGCTTTAAAAAAATAAGTTGCTCCTTTGTCTGACACAATCATACTACGGTTTCACCGTATCTGTCAACGGTTTTTTCGTAATTTTTATAAAATATATTGCATTTCTACGATTTAACCGTATAATAAAAATAGGAAGGTGATTTTATGGACAACAGTAAAACCATACTGGCGAAAAATATCCGCTATCTCATGGAACAGAAGCAAAAAACAAGAACCGAGCTTTGCGAAGCACTTGGCGTAAAATATACCACCCTCAGCGACTGGGTAAACGGAAAAACCTATCCCCGCATTGATAAAATCGAGCGGATGGCGGCGTATTTCGGTGTGGAAAAATCTGCCCTTCTGGAGGACAGAAACCATCTGCCGCAGGATGCCATCCCCTATACCCCTCGCCCGACAAAGCCAATCCCCATTGTTGGCGTGGTCAACTGCGGCATGCCCCTTCTGGCAGAGGATAATATTGAGGGCTATATCGAAACACCCTTGGAGGATTTAAACAGCGGCGAGGAATATTTCTGGCTGCGTGCCAAGGGGGATAGTATGACAAATATTGGTATCCACGAAGGAGATTTTCTGCTCATCCGCAAACAAAGCAACGTGGACAGCGGTGATATCGCCGTCGTTTCCGTCAATGGGGACGATGCCACCCTCAAGCGCGTGATAAAAAAGGAAAATGCGATTGTTCTCCAGCCTGAAAACCCCGCGTATGAAATGAAAATCTTCGTCGGCAAGGAGATGGAGGATGTTCATATCCGTGGACGGCTGATGAAGCTGGAAAAACGCTTTTAAATAAACTATCGGAAGTACAATAAAGGCAAAGCAATCGGAGGTGAAGCTGCATGACAGCACGCGAGGAGGTATTAGCCTATGCCCTATCCTTTGCGGATGTATACACAGAACGACCCTTTCGCGACCAAAACTGGCAGTTGGTGCGCATCAAGGGAAGCAAAAAGACCTTTCTCTGGATTTACGACCGAGGGGGATATCTCAATCTGAATGTAAAGGTAGCGCCCGAATGGCGTGATTTCTGGCGGAACACCTATCCTGCCGTGGTTGCGGGCTATCATCAAAACAAAATGCACTGGAATACGATTATTCTGGACGGCACCATTCCCACGCAGGATATCAAACGCATGATTGCCGAAAGCTACGATTTGATTGCGGATAGTCCCACCAAGCGCATCTACGAGGCGGTCAAAAAAATCCCCAAAGGCTGTGTCGCAACCTATGGGATGATTGCGGCGCTGGCAGGTGACCCGAACATGGCGCGCGCGGTCGGCAATGCCCTGCATAAAAACCCGGACCCTGCAAATATCCCCTGCTATCGTGTTGTCAATGCCAAGGGAGAGCTTTCCGGTTCCTTTGCCTTCGGCGGAGAAGCTGCACAGGAAAAGCTTTTGCAGGCGGATGGCATTGAGGTAATCAACGGAAGGGTCGATTTGGAAAAATATCAATGGAAATTCAAATAGGACGCAAAAAGGGTGTGATAAAATTTATCACACCCTTTTTCTTTTATTCTTCATCCAGCTTCAGTACAGACATAAATGCCTTCTGCGGCACCTCTACGCTGCCAATCTGGCGCATACGCTTTTTCCCTTCCTTCTGCTTTTCGAGCAGCTTTTTCTTACGCGAAATATCACCGCCATAGCATTTTGCCAGAACATCCTTGCGCATTGCGCTGATGGTCTCTCTGGCGATAATCTTGCTGCCAATTGCTGCCTGAATCGGAATTTCAAACAGATGTCTGGGAATTTCTTTTTTCAGCTTTTCGCACATTTTTCTGCCACGCTCCGTTGCAGAATCCTTATGCACAATAAAGGACAGCGCATCCACAGGCTCCCTGTTTACCAGAATATCCAGCTTCACCAGCTCGCTTTCCTGATAGCCCAGCAGGCTGTAATCGAAGGACGCATAGCCGCGGCTTCTGGATTTCAGCACATCGAAGAAATCGTAAATGATTTCGTTTAACGGCATGTGGTATGTCAGCATCACACGGGAGGAATCCAAATATTCCATACTGATGTATTCGCCGCGCCGCTGCTGGCAAAGCTCCATAATCGGGCCAACATAATCCTTCGGGAGCATGATTTCCGCCTTCACAATCGGCTCCTCCATCTTCTCGATTCTGGCAGGATCGGGCATATTGCTCGGGTTGGATAAATCAAAGCTCGTCCCATCCGTCAGGTATACCTTATAAATAACACTGGGGGCAGTTGTTACCAAGTCCAGATTATATTCTCTTTCCAGTCTTTCCTGAATAATTTCCAAATGCAGCAGTCCAAGGAAGCCGCAGCGGAACCCAAAGCCTAACGCAACAGAGGTTTCCGGCTCAAAGAACAGCGCCGCATCATTGAGCTGCAGCTTCTCCAGTGCATCACGCAAATCGGGATATTTTGCCCCATCCACAGGGAAAATGCCGCAGTAAACCATCGGGTTTACCTTCTTATAGCCGGGCAGTGCCTCTGCGGTCGGGTTTTCCGCCAATGTAACCGTATCGCCCACGCGTGTATCGGATACCGTTTTGATGCTTGCCGTAAAATAGCCAACCATGCCGGCACTCAGCTCATCCACAGGCAGGAAACGCCCGGGGCCGAAAATGCCAACCTCAACAACATCAAATTCCTTCCCCGTTGCCATCATTTTGACTCTGCTGCCCTTACGAATCGAGCCGTCAAACACACGCATCAGAACGATAACGCCGCGGTACTGGTCATATACAGAGTCGAACACCAATGCCTTCAGCGGTGCATTGACATCCCCCGCAGGCGCGGGAATATCTGTAATAATGCGTTCCAGAACCTCCTCGATATTGATGCCGTTTTTCGCAGAAATTTCAGGGGCATCCTCCGCAGGAATCCCGATGATATCCTCAATTTCCTGCTTTGCCCATTTCGGGTTTGCGCTGGGCAGGTCAATTTTATTGATAACCGGAAGAATTTCCAGATTATTATCCAACGCCAGATAAACATTTGCCAGTGTCTGCGCTTCAATACCCTGCGCCGCATCCACAATCAGCACCGCACCCTCGCACGCCGCAAGGGAACGGGATACCTCATAGTTGAAATCGACATGTCCGGGTGTATCAATCAGGTTAAACTGATATTCCTCCCCATCCTGCGCGCGGTAAATCAGACGAACCGCCTGCGATTTGATGGTGATTCCTCTTTCACGCTCCAGATCCATGTTATCCAAAACCTGCTCCTGCATTTCTCTATCTGTTAAAAGACCTGTTTTCTGAATCAGTCTGTCTGCCAATGTGGATTTGCCGTGGTCAATATGCGCCACAATGCAAAAATTCCGAATGTGTTTCTGTTTGTCCTGAGACATACGCTTCCTCCTTGCACAAAATTTGTTCTATCCGTAATATCTTATTCTACCACAGTCTCCGGGAGGAAGTCAAAAGAATCACATCTTTTCTTTTCATTCAGACCGCCGCCGCTTATTCCAATTCCTCCAATGCCTCGCGCACTCTTTCGTATTCCCTTCTTACGGCATCATAATACTGCCCTGCTTCCGCAGGCAGCGCCTCCTTGCCGCGCAGCAGCTCCGTCATCGCGGAACAAACCTCCGCCAGAGCAGAAAGGCTTAGGTTCAGTGCCATTCCCTTCAGCGTATGCACCGCACGAAATGCCTGCTCCGCCTCGGATTTTTCCACTGCCTCTGCCAGAAGCGTCATGCTGTTGTCACCCGGCAGCATTTTCAGGAATTTCCGAATCAGCACATCACTTTGCAGGCGATTGATTGCATCTGTATAGTCTCCATCAACCTTCTGATAAAATTCATTTACCGTCATAAATACCCCTCCTTAAAAAATCACCGCGCGATTCTTTTCTTTCTTCGCCTCATATAAGGCGGCATCTGCCTTCTGAATCAAATCCGAAATCCGCCCCGAAGCATACGCACCGCCAATACTGATGGTCAGCTTCAGCTCCGGATACTGCGCAACCTCAATCTTGCGCACCGCTCGGCAGAGCTCCCCCAGCTTTCGTTCCAGAATCTGCTCCGGCATATTATCAAACAGCAGGAAAAACTCATCTCCACCGTAGCGAATCAGTGCATCGTTGCTGCGCAGCATGGAACGAATTGTTTGCGCCACATAATACAATGCCGCATCCCCCGCGGTATGCCCGAAGCGATCATTGATTTTCTTGAAATTATCAATATCAATCATCGCCAGCGCATATTCTCCGCTCAGGTTACGCACCCGTTCATCGTAATACCGGCGATTATATACTCTTGTTGCAGAATCCACATAAACCTGCCTGTTCCGCACAAGCAGCTGATTCAGAACGTGCTCGCTTTCTATGCCGTTGATATCCTCCGAGCGGATCGGGTTCACACATTCCAGAGAATAGGACATTCCGTCTATCTCGATTGGCATTGCAAATACATAATAGACATCATTGCCAATCGGCTCCACCTTCGTCTGTATCTTCCCCATACGGATGGCATCCTGCGAAATGCAGCGCTCACAGCGGCGCGATTTCCCCCAGAGGGCAAAGCAACCCTCATTCTTCTGCACAGAATGACTCTCCTTTGTTGTAGAAACCTGCATACAGATTTCAGGGTCCACCAGCCGAACCGTTTCAAACATCGTCCGATATCCCTGCAGCACAGGGCCAACCTGCTTCTCCGCAATCCGAATCACACTTTCTCCACTCGCCAGAATGGGCAACAGCACCTGCTTCTGCAAAGCAGGCTTCGCTGCTTCGGCATCATACATCTGTATTCTCTTATAGTTTTCATCAATATCTACACTTTTTCCGAGCAGAGAGCTATAATGTCCCTCGCTGTCCTTCTTGCCCGAAACCAGAATGGCAGTCTGACATTGACTCGGCTTTCCGTTTAGCGTAATCTGTGCCATAAACTCCATCTGTGTCCGGTCAGTCGGCAGCTCCTGTAATTTCTCGGTAAGCAGCGCAAGCGTCTTTTTCCCGAAAACGGAAAGAAAGGCTTCATTTTCCATCGGGTCAACAATCACATCCGGCAGTCCCGTCTGCTCTACCGCACCCTTGGAAAGATGCAGAGAGGAAGGCTGTGCCGTATATTCAAACCACAGCTCTCCGCTGAGATTTGCGAAAAATTCTGCTTTTGTGTTTGCCTCCTCCAGCTGCTTTGTCATGCGCGCCGCAATGACATCCTGTCCACTGTAAAGCTCCTCCACCGTTTCATATACCTGCTCCGCGCTCTGTCCCACAGGCTTTTTCTCCACGCCATGCCGCAGGGTCTCCGAAAGCTCATCCATACATTCAAGCAGGAGCGGATTCAGACTGCCACATTCGCCGTTATGCATCATAGCAAGTGCCGTATCATGCGAAAAGGCTTCTTTATAGCTGCGCTCATTCGTCAGCGCATCATAAGCATCCGCAACGGAAACCACCTGTGCCGCAATGGGAATATTATCCCCTGCCAACCCGTCCGGATAGCCCTTGCCATCCCAACGCTCATGGTGCCAGCGACAGATCATCGTGGCGTATTTCACCAGTTTTTCATTCTGATACACAGACATTCCCGAAATAATCTCCGCACCAATCACCGTATGCCGTTTCACAATGGCAAATTCCTCTGCGGTCAGCTTGCCGGGCTTTGTCAGAATTTCCTCCGGAATCAGCAGCTTCCCGATATCATGCAGGCTTGCCGCCATGCAAATCACATCTATATCATCCGGATTCAGCGCATAGCGGTTCGTCCGCTTCATCAGACAGTGCAGCAAAAGCCCCGTCACACGGCTTACGCCGGACATGTGCATCCCCTTTTCTCCGCAGCGCAGCCCCAAGGCATAGCCCAGAATTGATATCATAACCTCATTGCTTTTTTCTCTGCGGAAAAACCAATCCGCAACCACATCCATCAGCTGATGCTTTTTGGTATGCAGCAGGATTGTATTGATGATACGACGGCGAACGATGCCGGGTACAAAGGGACGGCTGATATAGTCCGATGCACCCAGTTCAAATGCACGGTCGATGTAGGTATTACTGGTTTCCGCGGAAATCATGATGGTGGGGATATCCTCAATCCAATGTCTGCGGTTCATTTCCTCCAGAACCTCAAATCCGTCCATCTCAGGCATCACAATATCCAGCAGCAATGCGGAAATCTGCGTGCCATAGCTCTGCAACGCAATGATGACTTCCTGCCCATTTGTTGCTTCAATAACTTCAAATTCCTGATCCAGTACATTTGCAAGAATTGCGCGGTTCATTTCAGAATCGTCTGCAATCAGCAGCTTTCTTCGTCTCATAAGGCGATCCTCTCCTGTCGTTCTGTCTTTTGTATCTCAAGCTCTGCCGCGAATTCTGCCTGACGCTGTAAAGCCTCACATCGTTTTTTCCGATCCTGCAACAGCAATCTCTCGGAAGCATGTGCATCCTTCATTTTCGCTTCGTCCTCTCTGCCCTTGAGGTATTCAAAATTCCCCAAAAAGCTACATTTAATGTGAATATTATAGCACATCTGTATCTTATTGCCAACGAAAAACAGGAACATCAAGGCTGATTCTGCTTTGCTGCTCCTGTTTGTGTTTCTTCTATATAAAGTTATCAGCTGTTATTCTGCATCAAAGGCGTGCGCCGTTACGAAGGTTGCGCCCCCATTGTCAATATAGGTCGTTTCTACCTCGCATTTCTGCTTCAGCTCCTGCATATCGAAATAGCGGGAAACCGTCTGCTTCTCTGCCTTGTAGCTGTTTTTATCCATATCTAATGCCATCTGCTTTGCATCCGCATCGGAAAGCTTCTATGTGCCTGCCTTTGTGATATCAAAATCGGGATTCTTTTCCCCAATAAAGGTAATCAGCGCCGCTTTTTTATTGATACAGAGAACCCGATAGCCGAAATTCTTTGTCATAACGCCATTTACATTCAGACGCATATCCAGTGTGATGAGATTAGGCGTATTGCTGCCCTCCTCCGATTCTGTGATAATAAAATCAGCTGCCTTGAAGTCCTTGTCTACATTCTTCTGCATATAGGCCTCCAATGCTGCATAATCCTTTGTGCCGGGGATATAAGGCACATCCTCCTCAATCACCTTCTGCTTCGCCCCTTCAACCAGAAAATCCTTTACGGATATGCTGACTCCCTCGTCATTCTGCTCGCCTGTGGAAAGCTGAATCCGATTCTTTTCACTGTCCCATCCGCAGGTAAAGTCCATAATCTCAACCAAATCGCGCAGCTTAAAATAATTATAACCGTCAATATTCAGGCAATTCATGTTTTCGTATTCCGTTGCGCCAACGAGAATGGTCTGCTTGCTTTGCTTTACGGCTTTTGCCTGCTTTGCCGCACTCAGATGCTGCAAATCCTGCGCAGCACTTTCCTTTGTCAGAGAAGCCTGCTTTTTCGCTTCGTTCCAATCGACACGATAGCCGAGGATTTTCCCCAAATCGCGCAGCATAAAATAATTATTATCCTGATACAGATACGCAGGGACAGCCTCCACCGTCTGCACGCCCTCTCCCGTCTGCACGGAAAGCGTGTTTTTGGACGGAGTAACCGCTAGCCCTGCCGCAAGGGCACTTTGTGTAAAAATAAGCGTACCTGCCATTGCCCCAACTACAACAAATTTTTTCTTCATCTGTCATACCTCCTTACGCAATACGTTTTCCCTTTACTTGCCCGAACTTCCCTTCGGATAGCTTCATCTTATCAGATATCTTAGCGAATTGCATCTGATTTGCGTAAAATTTATAAAATTTTAAGAAATAAACGCAGCATGTATTTTTCTCTGTCGAGGCAGAGAAAAAGTGCCCACCTTTTCCACCAGACGCTTTCTGGTTTTTGCAAAATACAGAAAATTCAGGTAAAATAGGAAAAAACATAATCAGAAAGGTGTTTGATATTCATGATACATGTGCTTTTTATTTGCCACGGCAGTGTTTAAG
>ENA-ORUB01000869-ORUB01000869.1-human-gut-metagenome-genome-assembly--contig:-NODE-869-length-36892-cov-3.969677_pt1 | contig 36892 bp, 34 predicted proteins | sample MGYA00241918_ERZ509200 | MGnify/ENA primary metagenome ERZ509200 (study PRJEB26280, sample SAMEA2338853) | human gut metagenome | biome: human gut; feature: human-associated habitat; material: faeces... | reverse complement strand
TGACCGCCATGACCACGGCCGGTGGGTGAGGGGCCAAGCTGGGACCGGGTGTCCTGCAACAGATTTTGTCCGGGCTGCCCCGGACGCTTGAGCCCAACCTGCTGGTGGGCTATGACTCCAGCGATGACGCTGCGGTGTACCGCCTCACGGATGAGCTGGCGCTGATCCAGACGGTGGATTTCTTCCCACCGGTGGTGGACGACCCCTATGACTTTGGGCAGATCGCGGCGGCCAATGCCCTCTCCGACGTGTACGCCATGGGGGGCGAGCCCAGGCTGGCCATGAATCTGCTGGCCGTCCCCTCCTGCCTGCCGCGGGAGGCGGTGGACCGGCGGAAGCAGGAACGGCTCCGGGCCGCAGCGGCCTGCTATCTCAGTCAGCACGACCTGGACGCTCCCGCCCGGTTCGATGTGGCGGAGGTTTATACGGATGGGGTTCACCGCCCCCTCCGGCTGGAATATTTGGAAAATGCGTTTTGAAAAACAGTCAGAAGGAGAGAGCGACATGAAGTATTACAGCACACGGGACGCCGCCGTCCGCATGGACGCAGCGGAGGCCATCAAGATGGGCCTGAGCCGGGACGGCGGCCTGCTGACCCCCTGCGGGATCCCGCAGATCGACCGGGCTTTTTTGGAGAGCCTGGTGAATGTCCGGTACCAGGAGCGGGCTGCCAAGGTCATGGGCCTGTACCTGACCGACTACACCTATGAGGAGCTGTCCGGATTTGCGGAGAACGCCTACGGCCCTGAGAAGTTCGACTGCGACGCCGTGGCCCCTGTCCGCACGGTGGACGAGACCACCCACTGCCTGGAGCTGTGGCACGGCCCCACCAGCGCCTTCAAGGACATGGCCCTGCAGATGCTGCCCCAGCTGCTCTCCGCCGCCCTCCGCAAGACCGGAGAGTCCAAGACGGTATGCATCCTGGTGGCTACTTCCGGCGACACCGGCAAGGCTGCGATGGAGGGCTTTGCCGACGTGCCGCAGACGAAGATCCTGGTATTCTACCCCAAGGACGGCGTGTCCAAGGTCCAGGAGACCCAGATGGTCACTCAGGACGGCGCCAATGTGGGCGTCTGCGCCGTGGAGGGCAACTTCGACGACGCCCAGGCCGGTGTAAAGCGCATTTTCTCCGATGAGGCCATCCGGGCCACCCTGGCGGACCGGGGTTACTTCCTGTCCTCCGCCAACTCCATCAACTGGGGCCGCATCCTGCCCCAGGTGGTCTACTATATCTCCGCCTACTGCGACCTGGTCCGGGACGGGAAGCTCAGCATGGGCGACAAGGTGAACTTCTGTGTGCCCACCGGCAACTTCGGCGACATCCTGGCGGCCTACTACGCAAAGCGCATGGGACTGCCGGTTGGGAAGCTGATCTGCGCCTCCAACTGCAACGATGTGCTGACGGACTTCCTCCGCACCGGCGTGTACGACAAGAACCGTCCGTTCCATACCACCATGAGTCCCTCTATGGACATTCTGGTGTCCAGCAACCTGGAGCGGCTGCTGTTCGACCTCTCCGGCGAAAACGATGCGGAGGTGAAGGGCTACATGGATGCCCTCGCCAAGACCGGCAAGTACGAAGTGTCCGACGCCATCAAGGCGGCTCTGGCGGACCAGTTCTGGGGCGGCTTCTGCGGCGAGGCGGGCACCTCCGCTGCCATCGCCAAGTATTACAAGGAGAACGGGTATCTGATCGATACCCACACCGCCGTGGCCGCCAGCGTCATGGAACAGTACCGCAAGGCCACCGGCGACAAGACGGTGACGGTGTTCGTCTCCACCGCCTCCCCCTACAAGTTCTGCGACCACGTGCTGCGGGCCATCGGGGAGACCCCGGCGGGCGACGGCGTGGAGCTGCTGGACCAGCTGCATGAAACCACCGGCACGGCGATTCCCCGGCGCCTGGCGGCCCTGAAGGGCAAGGCCCGGCGGTTCGACCTCACCTGTGAGAAGCCCGGTATGGACAGCGTGGTGCTGGAGTTTTTGAAGTAAATCGCGCTGCAACAAAGCAACGCGGGAAACGGCTTAATGCGGCAGACTGTAAATCTGTTGCCTTTGGATTTTGGAAACCCGAAAGAGGGCAGGGAGGCTATTGCGTGAAGCCTTTGAGCCGGGCATTTGCCCGATTGGTGCTGCTGTTCTTTGCTTTGGGAATTTTCTTCCTGGCTGTCAACGAGCTGATTCCCTACCGGACCCTGGGAGACCGGTACCGGGTGATGGACACGGCCTATTGGATCAAAAACACCCTGCGGATCACAGGAATCGTGCTGCTGGTCAACGGAGGCATCCAGTGGGTCCGAAACCTCCGCTGCCCATACTGCGGCCGTGGGTATGCCATGCCATGGTGGCGGAAGGGGGAAAAGCACTTCTGTGACAGGTGCGGCAGGGAAATTGTCTTTGATGACCCGGAGGACCCAACCGAAAAACGCAAAGGGGAGTAGAGCACCATAGCACAGGAGCGGCGCTGTCCCTATTGCGGCGGCGAATTGGCGCCGGGCGGATCCGGGGCGAAGGCTACAAAGGGTCCCTCTGGCTCCCGGAGGGCAGCAAGCTGCCCGGCATTCTGCTGACCAAGACAGGCGTCCGGAAGGTGGGCGGACGCGTTTGGGGAAAGGTCAGCAGCGTGAAAATCGAGATGGACACAGATCAAGATAGATCAACAGAGTTCCGGGGAGTTGGAGCCGCCGAAGAGGACGGCTGACTCCGCCTCACGGGACACAGAGAAAGGAGGGGTGCCGCATGGCCCTCTACGCCATCGGGGACCTGCACCTCTCCCTGACAGCGGACAAGCCTATGGAGGTGTTCGGCCCCGCCTGGGAGAATTACACGGAGCGCATCGGCGATGCTTTGAGCCGGCTGACCGCCGGCGATGTGCTGGTCCTGGCGGGGGACACCTCCTGGGGCATCGACCTGAATGAGGCGGAGGCGGACTTCCGCTTTCTGGACCAGTTCCCCTGCAAAAAGTATCTGGTGAAGGGGAACCACGACTACTGGTGGTCCACGGTGTCCAAAATGAAGAACTTCTTCACGGAGAAGGGCCTTACCACCCTGGACTTTCTCCATAACAACTGCGCCCTGTATGGAGGCTACGCCCTGTGCGGGACCCGGGGATGGTTCTTTGAGGAGGACCAGAAGCCCCACAACGCCAAGGTCCTCAACCGGGAGGTGGGAAGACTGGAGACTTCCCTGAAGGCGGCGGAGGGACGGTCCATCTTCTGCTTCCTTCACTATCCGCCGCTGTATCAGGGCTACGAGTGCCCGGAGATCCTGCGGCTGCTCTCGGCCTACCCCGTGGAGCGGTGCTGCTACGGCCACCTCCACGGCTACGCCATCAAACGGCGGCTGGAGGGCGGGTGGAATGGGACGGACTTCTCCCTGATCTCCGCCGACTATCTGGGATTTGTTCCAAAAAAAATTTGTGAATAACGGAAAAAAGTATAGCATTTTCAGGTTTTGTATGGTAAAATACCATTTCGCACCGGCTTATGACCGGCGATGAACGGAGGAATAAACAAGATGAGTGTGAAAAGCTGCGAAAAGATCGAAAAGAGCCAGGTCGTTCTGACCATCGAGGTCGGTGCACCGGAGTTTGAAGCTGCCATCGAAAAGGCATATCAGAAGATGCGCAAGAAGATCAACGTGCCGGGCTTCCGCCCTGGCAAGGCCCCCCGGAAGATCATCGAGGGGATGTACGGCGCAGAGGTGTTTTTCGAAGAGGCAATCAATATCGCGTTCCCCGAGGCCTATGAGGCTGCCGTGAAGGAGCAGGAGCTCCAGGTGGTGGGCTATCCCTCTGTGGAGATCGAGGGCCAGGTGACCCGCGACGGCTTCACCTTCAAGGCCACCGCCCCTGTGTATCCCGAAGTGACCCTGGGCCAGTACAAGGGACTGTCCGCCCCCAAGGAGGAGGTCAAGGTCTCCGTTGCGGATGTGGACGAGCGCCTGAAGGCTCTGACCGACCGCAACACCCGTCTGGTGAGCGTGGACCGGGAGGCCAAGGAGGGCGACACGGTCGTCATCGACTTCGAGGGCTTCCTGGAGGGCAAGCCTTTTGAGGGCGGCAAGGGCGAGAATTTCAGCCTGGAGCTGGGTTCCCACACCTTTGTGCCCGGCTTTGAGGAGCAGCTTGTCGGCGTGAAGGCCGGCGATGAGAAGGACCTGGACATCACATTCCCGGAGGACTATCACAAGGACCTGGCCGGCAAGGCAGTGGTGTTCAAGGTGAAGGTCCATGAGGTGAAGGAGAAGGAGATCCCCGCCCTGGACGATGAGTTCGCCAAGGACGTCAGCGAGTTCGACACTCTGAAGGACCTGAAGGCTGATCTGAAGAAGAAGATCACCGCCGAGCGGGAGGAGACCGTGAAGCGCGCCTTCGAGGACGCCCTGATGGAGCAGGTGGCTGAGAACATCACCGCCGATGTGCCCGACGCCATGGTGGAGGCCCAGTCCCGCCAGTTCCTGGACAACTTCAAGATGCAGCTGGCCCAGCAGGGTCTCCAGTACGACCAGTACATGAAGGCCACCGGCATGGATGAGGCCCAGCTGCTGGCCGACGCCAAGGAGCCCGCTCTCAAGCAGGTCCGCATGGATCTGGCCATGGCCGCCATCATCAAGGAGGAGAACATCGACGCCACCGATGAAGAGGTGGAGGCCGAGTTCCAGCGGATGGCCGACCAGTACGGCATGGATCTGGAGACCGTGAAGAAGTATCTCCAGGCTGAGCAGGTAAAGGACCAGCTGAAGAGCCAGAAGGCCATCGCCGTGGTGGTGGACAGCGCCACCGCCGTGAAGGCGGAGAAGAAGCCCGCCAAGAAGACTGCCAAGAAGGCAGAGGACGCCGAGGGTGAGGAGGCCGCTGAGGAAAAGCCTGCTAAGAAGACCACCCGCAAGAAGGCGGACGAGGACGGCGAGGAGAAGAAGCCTGCCAAGAAGGCCACCAAGAAGGCTGCGGCAAAAAAAGAAGAGGAGACGCCTGCTGAATCCAAATAATTCCGGGTATACTAGGAATTGACGGCCCCGGCGGAGCGGTGTGTTTTTCCGCCGGCGGAAGGCGCTCTACATCGATTTGACAGATTCCCGCATGGCGTCTATATTAAGATAGGCGTGTGCGTTGGCAGAGGCGCGGCGGCCCGCAGGCGGGCCGGGCGCTTTTGCCTTACCTGCCCCACCGGGGCGGGGAAGACGCATCGGGTTTGGGAGGAACAGATCTGTCATCTGTGCCGGTCCCCGGTGCGGAAATCAAGGAGGTTTTACCAATGAGCTTAGTCCCTTATGTAGTCGAGCAGACCAATCGCGGCGAACGGTCCTATGATATCTTCTCCCGTCTGCTGAACGACCGGATCGTCTTTCTGGGGGAAGAGGTCAACGCCACCACCGCCAGCCTTGTGGTTGCCCAGCTGCTGTATCTGGAGGCCCAAGACCCCGACAAGGACATCCAGCTGTATATCAACAGCCCCGGCGGCTCCGTCACTGACGGCATGGCCATCTACGACACCATGCAGTACGTGAAGTGCGACGTATCCACCATCTGCATCGGCATGGCCGCCAGCATGGGCGCGTTTCTGCTGTCCTCCGGCGCCAAGGGCAAGCGCATTGCTCTGCCCAACGCGGAGATCATGATCCATCAGCCCTCCGCCGGTACCAAGGGCAAGGTGACAGACATGGAGATCGACGTGGAGCACTTCCTGCGGATCAAGAAGAACTTGAATGAGATCCTGGCGAACAACACCGGCAAGACGGCAGGGGAGATCAAGGCGGCCTCGGAGCGGGACCACTGGATGACAGCCCAGGAGGCTTTGGACTTCGGCCTCATCGACAAGATCATCACCAGCAAGAAATAAGCACCAAATTCCAAAACTGAGGTAATACCATGAGTGACGAGAGCAAGAAGGGCCTGCGGTGCTCCTTCTGCGGCAAGCATGAGAGCCAGGTCCACCGGATGATCCAGGGACCCGGTGTGCGCATCTGTGATGAGTGCGTCCAGCTGTGCATGAGCATTTTGAACGATGGGTTTGAGGACACCTCTTCCAGCGCGCTGGAGGACCTGCCTGATCAGCTGCCCACGCCCCGCGAGATCAAGGACGTGCTGGACCAGTACGTCATCGGCCAGGACGAGGCCAAGGTGGCCCTGTCCGTGGCGGTGTACAACCACTACAAACGGATCTACTTCGGCGGGGACGAGGATGTGGAGCTGCAGAAGAGCAACATCCTGCTGCTGGGGCCCACCGGTTCCGGCAAGACGCTGTTCGCCCAGACACTGGCCCGGATTCTGAAGGTGCCCTTCGCCATTGCGGACGCCACCACCTTGACGGAGGCCGGCTATGTGGGCGACGATGTGGAGAATATCCTGCTGCGGCTGCTCCAGGCCGCGGACTTCGACGTGGAGCGGGCGGAGCATGGCATCATCTATGTGGATGAGATCGACAAGATCGCCCGGAAGAGCGAGAACACCTCCATCACCCGGGACGTATCCGGCGAGGGTGTCCAACAGGCTCTGCTGAAGATCGTGGAGGGGACCGTTGCCAACGTGCCGCCCCAGGGAGGCCGGAAGCATCCCCACCAGGAGTTCATCCAGGTGAACACGAAGAATATTCTCTTCATCTGCGGCGGTGCCTTCGACGGGTTGGAGAAGATTATCGAGCGGCGGCTGGACCAGAAGTCCATCGGCTTCGGCGCCAACGTCCAGGGAAAGAAGGACAAGGACATCAGCAAGATCCTGCACGAGGTCCAGCCCCACGACCTGCTGAAATTCGGCATCATCCCGGAGTTGGTGGGCCGCCTGCCGGTGATCGCGTCTTTGAATGCGTTGAAGCGGGAGGATCTGGTCCGCATCCTGACGGAGCCCAAGAACGCCCTGGTGAAGCAGTACAAGAAGCTGATGGAGTACGACGAGGTGGAGCTGGAGTTCCAGCCGGAGGCCCTGGAGGCCATCGCCGACAAGGCCATCGAGCGGAACATCGGCGCCCGGGGCCTGCGGGCCGTCATGGAGGGTATCCTGACTCCCATGATGTACGACATCCCTTCCGACCCCGCTGTGGTGAAAGCAGTCATCACAAAGGACTGTGTGGAGGGCAGGAGCGGTCCCGAGCTGACCCACGACCCCAAGAAGATCAACTATTCTGTGAAATTGAACACCGGCAAGGGAGAGGGCAGGCCGGCTTCCGGCTCCTCGACCCCCGCGTCGGCGTCTTAATGAAGAGAGGGAGGGACGCTGCCGCGCCCCTCTCTCCTGTTTTACCATCCCCTCAGAAAGGAACAAGCACATGGAACTGACCACTTGGAATCTGCCCGTTCTGGCCCTCCGGGGCCTGACGGTGTTTCCACACATGACACTGACCTTTGACGTGGAGCGGCCGATCTCCATCGCGGCCCTGGAGCGGGCCATGGAGGCCGATCAGGACATCTTCCTGGTGACCCAGCGGGAGATCGGGGTGAACGCGCCGGAGGAAAAGGACCTGTACACCATTGGCACGGTCTCCCACATCACGCAGATCCTGCGGCTGGGCCAGTCCTCTGTCCGAGTGATGGTGGAGGGGCGGCAGCGGGCCCACCTGCGCCGCCTGTGGCAGACGGAGCCCTTCCTCCAGGCCAATGTGGAGGCCATCCCGGAGGAGCCGTCCTCTGAGGCCATGCGGAAGAGCCCCCGGACGGAGGCCCTGCTCCGCCAGACCTACGCCCTGTTCGGCGAGTATGCCGAGCAGGCCAGCGGTGTGCCGGAGGAGGTGGTGGCCACGGTGATGGACAGCCGGGACCCCGGCTTCCTGGCGGACTATATTGCCCAGAACATCGCCCTGCGCTACACCGACAAGCAGGAGATCCTGGAGGAATTCTCCCCCTTCGCCCGGCTGCGGAAGCTCAACGGTTTCCTGGTGCGGGAGAACAACGTGCTGGGCTTTGAGCACGAAATGGAGAGCAAGGTCCGGGACCAGCTGGTCCGCACCCAGCGGGACCAGATCCTCCGCACCCAGATCCGGGTCCTCCAGAACGAGCTGGGGGAGACCGATGACGGCGACGAGGACGAGATTGAATCCTACCGCCAGGAGATCCTGGCCCTGGAGCTGCCGGAGGAGACGGAGCAGCACCTGCTGAAGGAAGTGAACAAGCTGGCCAAGCAGCCCTTCGGCTCCGCCGAGGGTGCGGTGATCCGCAACTATCTGGACGTGTGTCTGGAGATGCCGTGGAACACCACCACAAAGGAGCGGGTCAGTGTGGACGCCGCCCGCAGGGTGCTGGAAAAGGACCACTTCGGCCTGGAAAAGGTGAAGGAGCGGATTCTGGAGACCATCGCCGTCCGGCAGATGAATCCGGACGTCAAGGGGCAGATCCTCTGCCTGGTGGGCCCGCCCGGCGTGGGCAAGACCTCCATTGCCATCAGCGTGGCCAAGGCGCTGAACCGGAAGCTGGCCCGCCTGAGCCTGGGCGGCGTTCGGGACGAGGCGGACATCCGGGGACATCGGAAGACCTACATAGGCTCCATGCCCGGCCGGATCATCGAGGCCATCAGCCGCAGCGGGTCTATGAATCCCCTTCTGCTGCTGGACGAGATCGACAAGTTGGGCAACGACTACCGGGGCGACCCGGCCTCCGCACTGTTGGAGGTGTTGGACAGCGAGCAGAACAGCACCTTCCGGGACCATTTCCTGGAGATCCCGGTGGACCTGTCCAAGATCATGTTCATCACCACCGCCAACACCACAGACACCATTCCCCGGCCCCTGCTGGACCGGATGGAGGTGATCCAGCTCTCCAGCTACACGGATGAGGAGAAGCTGCAGATCGCCAAGCGCCACTTGTTCCCCAAGCAGCTGGCAGAGCACGGACTGAAGAAGAGCGCTGTCCGCATCAGCGACGACGTGTACCGGGCCGTCATCCGGGACTACACCCGGGAATCCGGTGTGCGCCTGCTGGAGCGGCGGCTGGCTGCCATCTGCCGGAAGGCGGATATGCGCCTGCTGGAGGGCACTGTCAAGCGGATTACCGTGACAGAGGAGGAGCTCCCCAAGTTCCTGGACTGCCAGCCCTATCCCCCTGATCTCCACACGGACCGGGAGGAGATCGGCGTGGTGAACGGCCTGGCCTGGACCGAGGCGGGCGGCGAGATCCTGGAGGTGGAGGTCAACGTCATGGACGGCTCCGGCAAGCTGGAGCTCACCGGCAACCTGGGAGACGTGATGAAGGAGTCTGCTCAAGCGGCTCTCAGCTGCCTGCGGAGCCGGGCGGCGGTGCTGGGGATTCCGGCGGACTTTTACAAGACGAAGGACATCCACGTCCACTTCCCAGAGGGCGCAGTGCCCAAGGACGGCCCCTCCGCCGGCATCGCCGTCACCACTGCCATGCTCTCGGCCCTGACGGACCGGAAGATCAAGGCGGGCATTGCCATGACCGGCGAAGTCACGCTGCGGGGCCGGGTGCTGCCCATCGGCGGATTGAAGGAGAAGACCATGGCCGCCCTCCGCAGCGGCATCACCACGGTGCTGATTCCCAAGGACAACGTCCGGGATCTGGAGGAGATCGACCAGACCGTCCGGGCTGCCCTGCGGTTCGTGCCGGTGGAAACGGTGGACCAGGTGTTCGCCGCCGCTCTGTGCCCAGAGCGGGATCCCATCCGGGAAGAGGTGGCGGACCATGTGGCGGCCTTTGCCCCGGCGGGGCGTGAGAGCGGCCGTGACGCCGCCGTGCGGCAGTAAAGGAGTGTTTGTATGGCTTTGAATTTTGCCAAGGCGGAGTTTGTCCGCTCTGCCGGACGGCGGGAGGATTTCATTCGGGACGGTCTGCCCCAGTTCGCATTTGCAGGCCGGTCCAATGTGGGAAAGAGTTCTGTCATCAACCGGCTGGTGGGACGGAAGAACCTTGCCTATGTGGGCGCCTCCCCCGGCAAGACCACTCAGGTGAACTACTTCCTCATTGACCGCCGGGCCTATCTGGTGGATCTGCCGGGGTACGGCTATGCCAAGGTCTCCCAGGCAGAGAAGGAGCGGTGGGCGAAGCTGATGGAGAGCTACTTCCAGGAGGAGGCGGACCGGATCACCACCGGCGTGCTGATCGTGGACATCCGCCACAAGCCCACGGCCAACGATCTTGTGATGCACGACTGGTTCCGCCAGACGGGCTGTCCGGAGATCGTGGTGGCCAACAAGCTGGATAAGCTGAAAAAGAGCCAGGTGGAGCCGGCCCTTCAACTGGTCCGGGAGACGCTGGAGCTGACGGAGGCGGATATTCTGCTCCCCTTTTCCGCGGAGAAGGGAATGGGGAAAGAGGACCTGATCCGCCTGCTGGTCCAGACCTGCGGGGGATAATGCGGAAAGAGAGGACCACGGTCCTCTCTTCTTCCTGTCCGCAGGACCTGCTTTTTTGGAAAAACTTTGTCTACCCCCTATGCAAAAGCGGAAAAATACGCTAAAATATCAATGATATTTTGTGAGCAGAACAGACGGAGGTTTTCATCATGGCGAAGCCTGTGTATAAACGGGTCCTGCTGAAGATCAGCGGCGAGGCCCTGGCCGGTGACAAGCATACCGGCCTGGATTTTGAGGTGATTGGTCAGGTCTGCGATGTCATCAAGGAGTGTCTGGACATGGGCGTCCAGGTAGGTCTGGTGGTGGGCGGCGGCAACTTCTGGCGCGGTGCGAAAAACAGCGGCGGCGCCATGGAGCGCACCCGGGCCGACCACATGGGAATGCTGGCCACGGTGATGAACTGCCTGGCTGTGGCGGACGTGTGTGAGCAGAAGGGGATTCCCGTCCGGGTGCAGACCGCCATTGAGATGCGGGCTGTGGCGGAGCCCTACATCCGTTCCCGGGCCATCCGGCACCTGGAGAAGGGCCGGGTGGTGATCTTCGGCGCAGGCACCGGCAATCCCTACTTCTCCACGGACACTGCGGCGGTGCTGCGGGCGGCGGAGATCGACGCCGACGTGATTTTGCTGGCCAAGAACGTGGACGGCGTCTACACGGCCGACCCGGTAAAGGACCCCACTGCGGTGAAGTACGACGTCATCACTTATGACGATGTGCTGGCCCAGCACCTGGCGGTGATGGACTCCACCGCCACGTCCCTGTCCATGGACAACCACATTCCGGTGCTGCTGTTTGCCCTGAAGGACCCGCGGAACATCATCCGGGCCCTGTGCGGTGAGAACGTGGGCACCATTGTCAAGGAATGAGAGCACGCATGCGCGACAGCGCCTCCCCATACACTCAACTGTGAAAGGAAGGACCTATTTATGCTGAAGGAAGATTACAAGATTTATGAGGGCAAGATGAAGAAGAGCATCGACTCCGTGGCCGCGGACTTTGCCTCCGTGCGGGCGGGCCGGGCCAATGCCTCCGTGCTGGACCGGATCATGGTGGACTACTACGGCAGCCCCACCCCCATCCAGCAGATTGCGGCCATCTCTTCCCCCGACGCCCGGACACTGCTGATTTCCCCCTGGGACAAGACGGCGGTGAAGAGCATTGAAAAGGCCATCCAGAACTCCGATCTGGGTATCAACCCCCAGAACGACGGCGCCAGCATCCGGCTGAGCTTCCCCCAGCTGACGGAGGAGCGCCGCAAGGAACTGGTGAAGCAGATTCACAAGTACGCGGAGAACGGCAAGGTGGCCATCCGCAACATCCGCCGGGACGCCATGGAGGCGTTCAAGAAGAAGGAGAAAGCCTCCGAGATCACGGAGGACGATCTGAAGCAGGCGGAGAAGGATCTCCAGAAGCTGACGGACGACAGCTGCAAGGAGCTGGATGCGCTGCTGGCCAAAAAGGAAAAGGAACTGATGGCGGTGTAAAAGCCGCCGGGGCCTCCGGCGGGAGCACGGCTGCCCGCCGGGGGCATTGCACATTTTGTAAGGTGCTGTCACCCTTTCAGGGCCTGTGAGGTGACCTGCGGTCACTCGGGGCCGCCGCCCGGCGGCCGGGGGGATTCTGCTCCCGCCGGAGCCGCTTCCACGGGGGGCCGGTAAAAGAGAAAAAACGCTTCAGAACCGTTCCGGTGCAGCGGCTCTCCGCGCTGACAGGCGCCGGTGTATCAGTGCAAGCGCCGATTTGGGCTGGCCTTTGGGCACACCATGGCTTTCTGCGATTCCCCGACTGCCGTCCTGTGGCGGATGGTGCAGATCTCATCGGGGTGGTCGTCGTATTGGCGTCCTCCTCTGTTCACTGCTGTTGGACCGGCAGCTGCGGAAGTGGAATCTGGGGGTTATTGACTGAAGGAGAGGGGACTATGAAACTGGAACAGAAATGGTATTCGGCAGCCAGGGGAACACTGTTTGCAGCGGTTTTGCTTTTGTGTCTGGCGGGCGGGATCCGGGGCGGACTGGGGTTGGTATTCCTGGCCATGGGAGTTGCTGCGGCGACCGCCTTTAGGGGGATTGAACTGCGCCATCTCCGCTGTCCCAACTGTGGGCGCTTCATCCTGCCCTGGTTTTCTATGGAGGAGACCCAATACTGCAGCGCCTGCGGCTTCCACTTTCCTTGGAAGTTCGACCGCTGGTGGGAAAAGGGGAACTAAGCAGCCGACACATTTCTCCCGATACAAAAAGGAGGAGGTACAAATGTCGTTTGAAGCAGAAGTGATTCCCCTGTTCATCGGAGGTGTGATCGCGGTCAGCGCGATAGAGTTTTTCCTGGGCTGGCGGAGTCTGCGGCATCGGAAGGATCTCCGGGGGCTGTTTGCCGGGCACGTGGTTGCCATGCTGCTGGGATTTTTCTTCTTGATTCGCAGTCTGTTTGCCAACTGGCTGGGGCTCTCTCTGGGTATTGCCTCCATTTCCAACTCTGTGAATATAGGCCTTTTCGGCCTCTGCTGGGCTGTCAGCGCCCTCTGCGTGGCAGTGATGCTCTCCCGCTTGGCTGTACCAAGACATTAATCATCCCGGTGTGCGGTTCTGGCTATCCAGTAAATACCTGTGTTTCTTGCCACAACGCTCGGCCAGTGCGCAGCAGCTGCGCAGTTTTTGGCGGTTCTGCCGCCTTACAGACGCGGCGTACCGCTTGCGGGTAAAGCGGAACGGGCGGAAAGAGCAGTTGGTCAAATGCGGTTTTGCACCCCCGATTTTCATCGGTCTCCCGTAAATACACAGGCATCGTCTCACACCGGCCCCGCCGTATTTTGCACAGTGGGGAGAGGAGGGGCGCAGTTTTACCGCAGGCGGAAACTGTGTTTAGCGGACTTTGCGATGACGACAATGGGGGAGAGAATGGGCCAGCCATCATCATGGCTGCATTTCCCGTCCAATGGGACAGATCCCCCCAACAATCCATTTTGAAATGAGAGAATTTATCATGCCAGAGAGTATCAACGGTGCGGTGGACCAGCCCTTGGTCCCGCCCCGCCACATTGCGATCATCATGGACGGCAACGGCCGCTGGGCCACGAAGCGGGGCCTGCCCCGCACCGCTGGCCACAAGGCAGGAGCGGAGACGTTCCGCCGCATCGCTACCTACTGCAAGAACATCGGCGTAAAGTACCTGACGGTGTACGCCTTTTCCACGGAAAACTGGAAGCGGTCAGAGGTGGAGGTCTCTGCCATCATGGCCCTGCTGAAGCGGTATCTGCTGGAGGCAGTGGACACCATGGAGAAGGACCACATCCGGCTCCACTTCTTCGGGGACATGACCCCTATCGCCCCGGATCTGCGGGCCCTGGCCCGGGAGACGGACGAGATCACGGAGCACCTGTCCAAGGACGATTTCCAGGCCAATGTGTGCCTGAATTACGGCGGGCGCGACGAGATTCTGCGAGCAGCCCGGCGTTTTGCCACCGACTGCGCCGCCGGAAAGAGGCGGCCGGAGGAGTTGGATGATGCCCTGTTCTCCAGCTATCTGGACTCTGCGGGGATCCCGGACCCGGAGCTCATCATCCGGCCCAGCGGAGAGCAGCGGTTGAGCAACTTCCTGCTGTGGCAGTGTGCCTATTCGGAGTTCTATTACACGGATACCCTGTGGCCGGACTTCGACGAAGCGGAGCTGGACCGGGCCATTGCAGCCTACCAACAGAGAGACCGCCGGTTCGGCGGCGTAAAGAAATAAACCTTTACAGAAAATGAGAAAAGGGCTGATCCTATGTTCAAGCGTGTGATGGTGGCCGTAGTGGGCCTGCCGCTCCTGATACTGATCCTGGGCTGGGCCCCGTCCTGGGCCACCATGCTATTGCTGGCGGCCATGTGCGCCATCGGCGCCTGGGAGCTGATGCGCGCGGCGGCGGGAGAGAGGGGCAAGCCCCTGACCCCCCTGACAGTGATCGCCGCGGCGGCGGTGCCGGTGTGCGTGTACGGGGAAATGTCCATTGAGAACACGGAGCTGACTGCCCTGCCGGTGCTACCCTTCGCTGCCCTGTTGGGCGCGGTGTTCATCTTTGCGATCTTTGCCCTGGCTATCCACCGGTATGACGAGGAGCAGGGCATCCCCTTTGCCGCTGTCACCTGCGCTATCTTCGCCGGGCTGGCGTTCCCCTTGATGTTCTCCTGTCTGCTGCGGCTTCGGATGATGCCCGCTATCGGGATGCTGCAGGTGTTTCTGCCCTTGGCCATCTCCTTTGGCAGCGACACCTTCGCGCTCTTTGCCGGAATGCTGTGCGGCAAGCACAAGCTGGCCCCCAAGGTCAGCCCCAAAAAGACTGTGGAAGGAGCCATAGGCGGTCTGCTGGGTGGTGTCATCGGCATGACGGTTTTTAAGCTAGTCGCGGACAGCATGGCACACACCCTGACTGTTTATCCGCCAATCGAGATGGCAGCTGGTCCGCAGATCTCCTGGGGGGCAGTCTTTGCACTGGGTATTATCGGCAGCACCATCAGCCAGATCGGCGACCTGAGTTTCTCCGTCATCAAGCGGGAGTTCGGCGTCAAGGATTATGGCAACCTGCTGCCGGGCCATGGCGGCATCCTGGACCGGTTTGACTCTGTTACCTTCGTGGCGCCCTTCGTGTGGCTGGCCTTACAGCTGCTCTGAACGGGTGATTTGGGAAGATTTAGGATTGTTTTCAGCTGTTTAGAATAGGATAATGCTATGAGCAAGACGATTTCAATTTTAGGTGCCACCGGCTCTATCGGCCGCCAGACATTGGACGTGGCGGAGCAGCTGGGACTGCGTGTGGCCGCCCTTACCGCCCACATGGATGTGGAGCGGCTGGAGGCGCAGGTCCGAAAATTCCGGCCCCGGCTGGCGGTCCTCACCGATGAGGCGGCGGCCCGTGACCTGGCGGTACGCCTGGCCGACATGGACACCAAGGTTTTGGGAGGCCCGGAGGCCCTGTTGGAGGCCGCTGTCTGCCCGGAGGCGGACACAGTGGTCACAGCTGTGGTGGGTATGGTGGGCCTGCGCCCCACCCTGGCCGCCATCCGGGAGAAAAAGCGCATCGCCCTGGCCAACAAGGAGACGTTGGTCTGCGCCGGACAGCTGGTGATGGATGCGGCGGATACGCACGGCGCCGAGATCGTGCCTGTGGACTCGGAGCACTCGGCCATCTTCCAGTGCCTTCAGGGCTGCGCCGACCGCCGGGAGATCCGGCGGCTGATCCTGACCTGTTCCGGCGGGCCTTTTTACGGCATGACCTATGAAGAAGTGGGCAAAATGACCAAAGCGGATGCCCTCCGCCACCCCAACTGGACCATGGGACCCAAGATCACCGTAGACTGCGCCACGCTGATGAACAAGGGGCTGGAGGTCATCGAGGCCATGCGCCTCTACCGTCTGCCGCTGGACCAGGTGTCGGTGGTGATCCACCGGCAGAGCATCGTCCACTCCCTGGTGGAGTACCGGGACGGGGCGGTCCTGGCCCAGCTGGGCACACCGGATATGCGCCTGCCCATTCGATATGCCATGACATACCCCGAACGGGTGGAAAGTCCGGCGGAGCCGCTGGACCTGCTGTCCTGCCCGCCCCTGACCTTCGCCCAGCCGGACCGGGATGCATTTCCATGTCTGCAGCTGGCAGAGGCGGCGGCGGCTCAGGGCGGCACCGCCTGCGCTGTTTTGAACGGCGCCAATGAGGAGGCGGTGGGCCTGTTCCTGGCGGGCAGGATCGGCTTCCACGACATTCCCCGCCTAGTGGCGGAGGCCCGGGCAGCTGTGCCGGCGGAGCAGGAACCGGCGCTGGAGGATATTCTGGCGGCGGACCAGGCGGCGCGGCAGGCGGTGCTGGACCGGGCTTGAAGCAAGTTTTTTGACGGGAGTTTTTGCATGACCATTGTGTATATCCTGGCGGCCATTCTGATTTTCGGCGTACTGATCGCCGTCCACGAGCTGGGCCACTTCCTGGCCGCCAAGCTCTGCGGCGTGCGGGTCAACGAGTTTTCCATCGGCATGGGGCCTCTGATCTGGCACAAGGAGACGGAGGAGACCCAGTATTCCCTCCGGTTGCTGCCCATCGGCGGCTTCTGCGCTATGGAGGGGGAGGATGAGGACTCCGGTGACGAGCGGTCTCTGGGCCGTCAGGGCTTCTGGAAAAAGGTGGTGATTTTTGCCGCCGGCTCCTTTATGAATTTCCTGGCGGGGTTCCTCATCATTCTGGCGGTGTATAGCGGTGCCCAGGGATTTCTGATCCCGGCGGCCGCCGGGACCGCGCCGGAGTTTGAGGAGCGGAACGGCCAGACTATCCAGGCCGGAGATATTTTTTATTCCGTCAATGGGGAGCGGGTGTACCTGTACAGTGACGTGTCCCTGCTGATGAGCCTGCACCAGGGCCAGCCCATGGATTTGGTGGTCCTGCGGGACGGCGAGAAGGTGGAGCTGAACGACGTCACATGGGGCACCTACACCGGCACAGAGGGGGAGACCTATCAGGGCTACGGCGTCTATATCGCAAGAGACCAGATTGAGGAGGCCAATCTCTGGACGATCCTGAAGACCAGCTGGCTGAACACCATCGACTTTGTGCGGATCGTGCGGCTGAGCCTGCAGATGCTGGTGACCGGTCAGGCGGGCATGGACGATCTCAGCGGCCCGGTGGGCATCGTCTCCACTATCACCCAGGTGGGCACCGCGTCAGAGACCATTGCCGCCGCGGTGGAGAACATCCTCTACTTCGGCGCCATGCTGGCGGTGAACCTGGCAGTGATGAACATGCTGCCCATCCCGGCTCTGGACGGCGGCAAGATCTTCTTCCTCATCATTGATGAGATCGCCATGAAGCTGTTCCGAAAGAAGATCCCGGAGAAGTATGAGATGGCGGTGAACACCGTGGGCTTTGTGGCCCTGATGGGCTTCATGCTGGTGGTGACATTCAATGATGTGTTCAAACTGTTCGGATAGGAGCGAGTCATGACGGACTTTACCCTGCGGCCCTGGCGGGAGGCAGATGCTGCCTCCATCGCCCGGTACGCGGACAATGCAAAGATCGCCGCCAACCTGCGGGACGTGTTTCCCTGCCCCTATGCCCCACAGGATGCGGCCACGTTTGTGGAGAGCTGCATCCGGCAGGAGGGCCGGGGTCAGATGTGCCGGGCCATTGAGGTGGACGGCGAAGCTGCGGGCAGCATCGGCCTGTTCCTGGGCAGCGATGTATACCGGAGGAGCGCAGAGCTGGGCTACTGGCTGGGAGAGCCCTTCTGGGGCCGCGGGATCATGACCGCCGCTGTGGAAACCATGTGCCGGGAGGGCTTTGCAGCCTGGGACATCGTCCGCATCCACGCTGAGGCATTTGCCAGGAATGCGGCCTCCCGCCGGGTGTTGGAGAAGGCGGGGTTCGCCCTGGAGGGCACTCTGCGGCGGAGCGTGTACAAAAACGGGGAGATGCTGGATTCCTGCATTTACGCCCTGGTGAGGGAGGAAGCGCCATGACAAAGCGTTTGATGGTGGGGGATGTGGCCGTGGGCGGCGGTGCCCCAGTGTCTATTCAATCCATGTGCAATACCAAGACCGACGATGTCCGCGCCACTGTGGAGCAGATCCACGCGCTGGAGGCCGCCGGATGCGAGATCATCCGCATTGCCATTCCGGATCAGGCCGCGGCAGAGGCGGTGGACCGGATCAAGGAACAGATTTCTATCCCCCTGATCGCGGATATCCACTTCAACTACAAGTATGCCTTGGCGTGCGCAGAGCGGGGCATCGACGCCATCCGCATCAATCCCGGCAACATTGGCGGGGAGGAGAAGGTGAAGGCGGTGGCGGACATCTGCCGCCAAAAATCCATCCCCATCCGCATTGGGGTCAACGGCGGATCTCTGGAAAAGGACCTGCGGGCCAAATACGGCGGCGTCACGGCAGAGGCATTGGTGGAGAGCGCCATGGGCCACGTGGCCCTTTTGAACAAGTTCGATTTTGATGACATCTGCATCTCCGTCAAGTGTTCCGATGTGCCCCTGACCATGGCGGCCTACCGGCTGCTCAGCGAGCGGACAGACTACCCTTTGCATCTGGGCGTGACAGAGGCGGGCACCCCTTCCATGGGGCTTGTGAAATCCGCCATGGGAATTGGGGGCCTGCTGTGCCTGGGGATCGGAGATACCATCCGGGTGACGCTGACCGCCGACCCGATCGAGGAGATTTTCGCTGCCAAGAAGATTCTGAAGGCCGCCGGACTCCGTAAGGAGGGCGTGAATCTGATCGCCTGCCCCACCTGTGGTCGCACCCGCATCGACCTGATCCCCATGGCGGAAGAGGTGGAGCGGCGCCTCATGAACTGCACGAAGAACATCACCGTAGCGGTGATGGGCTGTGCCGTCAACGGCCCCGGCGAGGCAGCGGCGGCAGATATCGGCATCGCTGGCGGCAAGGGTGAGGGACTGATTTTCCGCAAAGGAGAAATCCTTTACAAAGTACCGCAGGAGCAGCTGGTGGACAAGCTGATGGAGGAAATTGAAAAACTCCCATGAGGAATGAGAAGTTAGGAATTCGGAATTGTTGTGTTCCGCCTCCGGTGGGACGATGCTCATACGTCCGGCGTTGCCGGACGCCGGAATTCCTCATTCCTAATTTCTGATTTCTCAGCATTTGATTCCTGTTTAACAAGGTGGCGTCTATGTCAAGAGATATACCCTTTTTTGAAATGTTTACTGAGCTGCAGCTCTCCGGAGAGCTGCGGCTTCGTTTGGCCGGCGCAGTGGTGAACGGCGCTTGCATCGACCAGGCCGGCATGTCGCTGGCGCTGCGCCTCACCACCAGGGCGGAGCTGGGAGATGCGGAGCTGGAGGAGCTGAAGCATCTGCTGATGGGCGTATACGGCTTCCGACAGGTGACGACGGAAGTCACCTGCAAGGCTCCTTCTTCCCAGGCCGCAGCCGCAGGGAGCCGCCCGGCTGCTTCGGTCCCGGCGGCCCCCTCCGGCAGTAAGGGCGAGAAGCAGGCCGCAGGCAAGGTCCTGATGGGCAAGCCCATTCGCATCCAGCCGGTGCCCATGAAGATCCTGGACCTGAAGATGGGGAATGCCACCGTGGCGGGGAAGGTGTTCGCCTTCGAGTGCCGGGAGACCCGGCGGCCCGGTATGTGGCGGCTGAGCTTCGACATGACGGACTATACCAACTCCGTCACCGTTCAGAAGAACCTGACGGAGAAGGAGGCTCAGGGACTGGAGAGCGCCATCAAGCCCGGCATGTGGCTGTGCGTCCAGGGCAAGATGGAGCCCACCTGGGACGGGAAGGACATCCAGCTGAACCCCTACCACATCCAGCTGGCGGAGCACACTGAGCGGCAGGATACCGCCCCGGAGAAGCGTGTGGAGCTGCACCTCCACACGAAGATGAGCAATATGGATGCCCTGACGGACACGAAAGAGGTGGTCCAACAGGCCATCCGGTGGGGACATCCCGCCATCGCCATCACGGACCACGGCGTGGCCCAGTCCTTCCCGGACGCTTGGCACGCCGCTGGGGACAAGATCAAGATCCTCTATGGCGTGGAGGGCTACTTTGTCAACAACATCGATGACCGGGTGGTGGTCCACGGCCCTCAGGACTGCTCCCTGGACGGGGAGTTCGTGTGCTTCGACATCGAGACCACGGGCCTCAAGGTGGACCGGGAGGCCATTACGGAGATCGGCGCCGTGGTGCTGAAAAACGGTGAGATTACGGATCGGTTCCAGACCTTCGTCAACCCCAACCGGCGGCTGACGCCGGAGATCATCGGCCTCACCGGCATCACCGATGACATGCTGAAGGACGCCCCTCAACTGAAGGAGGCCCTGGCGGAATTTTTGAAGTTCGTGGACGGCCGCCCCCTGGCGGCCCACAACGCAGAGTTTGACATCGGCTTCATCCGGGCGGGCTGCCGGAAGGTGGGGCTGGACTTCCAGCCCACCTATGTGGACTCCCTGATCCTGGCACAGAACCTGCTGCCGGATCTGGGAAAGTACAAGCTGGACATCGTGGCGGACCGGCTGGAGCTGCCCAACTTCAACCACCACCGGGCCAGCGACGACGCCGCCACCGTGGGCTATATGCTGATCCCCTTCTGGAAGATGCTCCACGAGCGGGGCATCCACACCCTCCAGGCGGTAAACCGCGAGATGGAGAAGCTGCGGCCCCTGGGCAGCAAGACCAACCGCTTCCCCAAGCACATCATTCTGATCGCCCGGAACAAGGTGGGGCTGAAAAACCTGTACCAGATGATCTCCGCCTCCAATCTGAAGTATTTCAAGCGGGTGCCCACCATCCCCAAGAGTCTGCTGCTGGAGCACCGGGAGGGCATCATTGTGGGCTCCGCCTGTGAGGCGGGCGAGCTGTTCCGGGCCGTGGCGGACCACAAGGACTGGGAAGAGCTGAAACGCATCGCCTCTTTCTACGACTATCTGGAGATCCAGCCCCTGTGCAACAACGCCTTCATGTTGCGAAACGGCGACGTCCAGTCGGAGGAGGAGCTGCGGGAGTTCAACCGCACCATCGTCCGGCTGGGAGAGGAGTTGGGCAAGCCTGTCTGCGCCACCGGCGACGTCCACTTCCGGGAGCCGGAGGACGAGGTGTACCGCCACATCCTGCTGGCCTCCAAGAAGTTCCCGGACGCCAACGCCCCGCTGCCCATCTACTTCAAGACCACCGATGAGATGCTGGAGGAGTTCGCTTACCTGGGGAAGGAGAAGGCCTATGAGGTGGTGGTGACCAATACCCAGGCCATCGCCGACCAGGTGGAGACTTTCCCCTTGCTGCCGGAGGAGCTGTTCCCGCCCCGGCTGGAGAACTCCGAGGAGGAGCTGAATTCCCTGGTGTGGAACAAGGTCCATGAGCTGTACGGCGAGGACCCGCCCAAGCTGATTGTGGACCGGCTGAACGTGGAGCTGGGCGGCATTCTGGGCAAGTACGACGTGGTGTACATGTCCGCCCAGAAGCTGGTGCAGCGGTCCCTGGAAAACGGCTACCTGGTGGGCTCCCGAGGCTCCGTAGGCTCGTCCCTGGTGGCCTATATGTCCGGGATCACAGAGGTGAACAGCCTTCCGCCCCACTACCGCTGCCCGAATTGCAAGCATGCGGAGTTCATTCAGGACGGCTCCTACGGCTGCGGCGCGGACATGCCGGACAAGATCTGCCCGGTGTGCGGCACAGAATACATCAAAGACGGCTTCGACATCCCCTTTGAAACCTTCCTGGGCTTCGGCGGCGGCAAGGTGCCGGATATCGACCTGAACTTCTCCGGTGAGTATCAGGCCAGGGCCCACCGCCACGCCATCGAGATGTTCGGAGAGACCCAGGTGTTCCGGGCCGGTACCATCGGTACACTGGCGGAGAAGACCGCTTACGGCTTCGTGAAAAAATACCTGGAGGAGAACGGCATGACTGTGGGCCGGGCAGAGGAGAATCGCCTGACCCTGGGCTGCGTGGGCACCCGCCGGACCACCGGTCAGCACCCCGGCGGCCTGGTGGTCGTTCCCGACGATATGGACATGGAGGACTTCTGCCCGGTCCAGCACCCGGCGGACGCCGACGACTCCGACACCATCACCACTCATTTTGAATACCACTCTATGGAGGCAAACCTCCTGAAGCTGGATATGCTGGGACACGATGATCCCACCATGGTCCGCATGATGGAGGATCTGACCGGCGTCAACGCCCGCCAGATTCCCCTGGATGACCCGGACACCATGTCCATCTTCACCTCCAGCAAAGTGCTGGGATACGAGAACGACGAGATTCTGGGCCCCACCGGCGCCGTGGCGATCCCGGAGTTCAACACCCGATTCACCCGGCAGATGCTGGTGGATACCCAGCCCAAGGACTTCAACACGTTGGTACGGCTCTCCGGCTTCTCCCACGGGACAGACGTGTGGCTGGGCAACGCCCGGGAGCTGATCGTCAGCGGCACCGCCTCCGTTCTGGAGACGGTGGGCTGCCGGGACGATATCATGCTGTACCTGATCTCCAAGGGCCTGGACCCCAAGATGAGCTTCAAGATCATGGAGAAGGTCCGCAAGGGCAAGGTGAAGAAGGGCGGCTTTGACGAGGGCTGGGTGGAGGCCATGCGGGACCACGACGTGCCGGAGTGGTACATCGACTCCCTGGCCAAGATCGGCTACCTGTTCCCCAAGGCCCACGCGGTGGCCTACGTGATGATGGCCTTCCGCATCGCCTGGTTCAAGGTCCATGAGCCCCTGGCATTCTATGCAACCTTTTTCTCCGTCCGGGCCAAGGCCTTTGATGCGGAGTACTGCTGTGCCGGAAAGGATGCGGTGAAGCGGAAGATCCGGGAGATCGAGAACAACAAGGACGCCACGGCGGTGGAGCAGAACCTGCTGACCACCCTGGAGGTGTGCTATGAGTTCTACCTGCGGGGCTTCCACTTCGACACCATCAACATTTATGAGTCCGATGCCACCAAGTTCAAAGTGACGGAGAACGGTCTGCTGCCGCCCTTCACAACGGTCCACGGCCTGGGAGAGGCGGCGGCCATCGACACAGTGGAGAAGCGGAATGGGAAGGAGTTCGTCTCCGTTGAGGAGTTCGCCATGTGCTGCAACAAGCTGTCCAAGACCCATATTGAGCAGCTGAAGGCGCTGGGAGCCTTCGCCGGGATGGCGGAGACCAGCCAGCTGACGCTGTTTTGATCCCCGTGGGAGCGATTTCCCCACGGCACCGCGATAGCAGAAGAAAAGGGAGGACCCATTCCGGGTCCTCCCTTGTTTTGTCCATGTGGAAAGAATTACTTCTTCTCCAGCTTGGCATTGCATTTTGCCAGAAATTTTTCGTTCTTGACGATGGCCCGGGTGTGGGTGCCGCTGCCGATGGGGCCGCTCTCATCCCAGGCTTTCACAGCGAAGTCCACCATTTTGCCGTTTTCCGAAACGGCGGTGATCTCTGCCTCCGCCCACACCTTCATGCCGATGGGGGTGGGAGCGTCGTGGGAGATGTCCAGATGGGTGCCCACACTGCCCTGGCCCTCCTCCAGAAAGCTCTGCAGACAGGTCATGGCGGCATTTTCCATCAGGGCGGACATATAGGGCGTGCCGAACACCGGCAGGGCACCGGAACCCACGTTAGCGGCGGTAAGGGCGTCCGTAACAGTTTGCTCCAGGCGGCATTTTGTTCCAATCAAAATCATGAGAGGATTCCTCCTTGGTAAAATATCTTCCGCCTTTCCAGTGTACAGGAAAGCAGTGGAATGCGCAAGGGAAAAAGAAGCGGCACCGGGGAGTGTTCCGGTGCCGCATTTTACAGCTCAGATACCGAGTTGCGTCCAGAGGTCGTTATAGAGGGTGCGCGTCTCAGCAGGGAGGACCAAGTAGGCCTCACACCGGTCCAGCACCTCCTGGGAGGGGGCCATGATCTCATAGAGAGCGGGATCCAGGGGCTCTCCGTAGGTCTCCTCATAGTAGGCAGGATAGGTCTCCAGCGCCTCAGCGTTGGGAGAGGCGTACCAGATATAGTCCATATTCCGCAGGTTTGCCTCAGTGGAGGCCATAAAGTTGATCCAGGCCTCCGCCTCCTCCTTGTGCTGGGAGGTTTTGAGAACGCACATGGCGTCCACGAACCAGTTGCTGCCCTCCTCGGGCACTACATAGGCGAGATCTTCGTTGTTTTCCAGCATGCTCAGATAGTCACCGGCATAGTAGGTGGCAATGGCGGCGTTGCCGCCCTCCATCTTCTGAAACACCTCGTCCATGACCTTTCCCTGATACACCCCGTTCTTTACGGCGTCGGCGATGAGCTGGTAAGCCTCCTGAATCTCCGCTTCGTCAGTGGTATTCACAGAGTACCCCAGGTACAACAGGGCGATGCCCAGAGCATCCCGGGAGTTGTTGATAAGCAGCACGTTCCCGGCGTACTGGGGATCGAACATGGCGCTCCAGCTGGTAATGGGCTCCTGCACCTTGGCGGTGTTGGAGATGATGCCCAGAGTGCCCCAGGTGTAGGGCACGGTGTACTTGTTCTCCGGATCGTAGGACAGATTCTTGAAGCGGTCGTCGATCTTCTCAAAATTGGGGATGTTATCATAATTGAGCTCGGCCAGCATATCCTCTTCGATCAGCTGGGAGATCATGTAGTCGGAGGGGACGATGACGTCATAGTCCACGCCGCCCATGCTCAGCTGGGAATAGAGGACCTCGTTGCTCTCTGCGGTCTGGTAGTTGACTTTGATGCCGGTCTCTTCTTCAAATTGGTCGATCAGGGACTCGTCGATATATTCACCCCAGCTGCACACGTTGACCACACGGTCCCCGCTGCCGCTGCCGTTACTGCTGCCGGAATTTTCCGAGTCAGAGGTGTCCTTGCGCACGGAGCATCCGGACAGGAACAGGCTCGCCGCCATCAGTAAGGCGAGAGTCAAGGCTACCATTTTTTTCAATTGATCATTCCTCCAGTGTTGATTTGAATGCGTATCTCAAGACCCGCAGGCCGTGGGACCGATAGTCATGCGCGGGCTCGCTCCCGCAGGCGCTCCTGCCGGGATTCCCGGACATTGATGATGATGAGCAGCAGCAGCACAGCGCCGAAGAGCAGCGTGGAAATGGCATTGATCTCCGGGCTGACCCGCTTTTTCGTCATGGAATAGATGGTCATGGCCAAAGTGGACACGCCGGAACCGGCGGTGAAGTAACTGATGATGAAATCGTCGATGCTCATGGTGAAGGCGATCAGTGCGCCGGAGATGATGCCGGGCTTGATCTCCGGGATAATGACCTTCCAGAAGGCCTGCATCCAGGTGCAGCCCAGGTCTTGGGCCGCGTCCACTAGGTTTTTGTCCATCTGGCGCAGCTTGGGCATCACTGTCAGGATAACGTGGGGGATGTTGAAGGTCACATGGGCCAGCAGCAGTGTACCGAAGCCAAGATAGATGTTCTCCTCCATCCAGAAGGTATCCTGCGCCTGGTTGAACCAGACGGCAAAGGCCTTCCACAGGCCGAAAAAGGCCACGAACAACAGACACATGGAGACGCCGGTGACGATCTCCGCATTCATGACGGGAATGTTGTTCACCGTCATCAGGGGCGTGCGCCACCGCCGCCGCATACTGGCCAGGCCAATGGCTGCAAAGGTGCCCGCCACAGTGGCAATCAGCGTGGAAAGCACGGATACCAGCAGCGTGGTATAGACACTCTGCATAATGAGGCGGTTCTGGAACAGCTCCGCATACCAGTGCAGGGAGAAGCCCTTCCACACCGCGCTGCTGTTGCCGGCATTGAAGGAGAAGATGATGAGAATGAAAATCGGCGCATACAGGAATACGAATACCAACGCCATGAAGATGCGGTTTCCCAGCAGATGCTTCCGTTTCACAGCATCACCGCCTGTTCCTCACCGTCGCCGAAACGGTTCATCACCAGCATACACACCACCACAATGGCCATCATCACAAGCGCGATAGCCGCCCCGAGCTGGGGATTATAGGCCCCGCCCAGGAACTGCTGTTCGATCAGGTCGCCCAGCATCATCTGGGTGCCGCCGCCCAGCAGACGGGAGATGGCGAAGGTGGACACGGAGGGCACGAACACCATGGTGATGCCGGAGAGCACCCCCGGCAAAGACAGGGGCAGGATGACCTTGCGGAACACCTGCACGCTGCTGGCGCCTAGGTCCCGGGCCGCTTCAATGAGGGAATGGTCCAGCTTTACCAGCACGGAGTAGATGGGCAGGATCATGAAGGGCAGGTAGTTGTACACCATACCCAGCACTACGGCGCCCTGGGTACCGATCATCTGGAAGTGATCGATGGGGACATACGCGGCGGGATCAGATGCAAAGTGCATAGCGATCTGGTTGTAAAGGTCGATCAGGCCGATCTGCTGAAACAGCTGGTTCAAAAGTCCGTTGTTCTCCAGAATGGACATCCAGGAATAGGTCCGCAGCAGAAAATTCATCCACATGGGCAGCATGATGAGCACCATAGCGATGCGCTGCACCTGCGGCCCCTCCTTGGAGAGCATATAGGATACCGGGTATCCGATCAGCAGAGCGATCAGTGTGGCGATGATGGCCAGCTTAAACGAGCGGGTGAACACCGCTGTATAGGTACCCATGCGGGCGAAGTTCTCCAGCGTGAAGTCCCCGGCGGCGGTGCTGAAGGCATAGACCACCATAATGATGATGGGCGCCACCACGAAGATGGACATCCATCCCACATAGGGAACGGCGAACAATGAGAGCTTATTTTTCATCCTCGCTCTCCTCCTCATCCGCCTCCCAGTTGGCGTCGCTCATCTCCTCATATTCTTCCGAGAAGGAGGAGTAATCGCCGAACATCCCGGAATACTGACTCTTTTTCATAATGTGGATGCCGTCGGGATCGATCTTGATGCCGATCCGGGCGCCCACGGGGGAATGGTCTGTGGTTTGGATAAGCCATTTGAAGCCCCGGAAATCCACGATGATGTCGTACTGCATCCCCTTGAAGGTGACGGAGGTGACAGTCCCCACCAGTTGTCCCTGCTCCATGGGGACGATGTCGATGTCCTCGGGCCGGATGACCACGTCCACCGGCTCGTTCTCAGCAAAGCCGCCGTCCAGGCAGGGAAACTCCCGGCCGTACATCTTCACCAGCTTGTCCCGGACCATGACGCCGTCAATGATGTTGGACTCACCGATGAAGTCCGCCACAAAGGCGTTCTTGGGCTCGTTATAGATATCCTCCGGCGTGCCGATCTGCTGGATGCAGCCCTTGTCCATCACTACGATGGTGTCGGACATGGTCAGGGCCTCCTCCTGGTCGTGGGTGACGTAGATGAAGGTGATGCCCACCTGCTGCTGGATTTTCTTCAGCTCCAGCTGCATGTCCTTGCGGAGCTTTAGATCCAGAGCGCCCAGGGGCTCGTCCAGCAGCAGCACCTTGGGCCGGTTTACCAGGGCCCGGGCGATGGCCACCCGCTGCTGCTGGCCGCCGGACAGGGCGTCCGGCTTGCGGTTTTCAAAGCCCTTCAGGCTGACAACCTCCAGCATTTCCAGCACACGCTGACGGATCTCCGTCTCCGGGATCTTTACCCGGCGCTTGCCGGAGGGATCCTTCGGGTCCGGCCGCTTCTGCATCCGCAGGCCGAAGGCCACGTTCTCAAACACATTCATGTGGGGAAACAGGGCGTATTTCTGGAACACCGTGTTGATCTGCCGCCGATAGGGCGGAACGTCATTAATCCTCACACCGTCGAACAGGACGTCTCCCGACACAGGGGTCGTGAAGCCGCCAATAATACGCAGCGTTGTGGTCTTGCCGCAGCCGCTGGGTCCAAGCAGTGTGAGGAATTCTTTGTCGTTGATATAGAGGTTTAAATCGTTGAGAACCACTTCGTCGTCAAACGCCATACGGATGTTCCGCAGACGAATCAACTCTTTGGACATGTATCCTCCCCCATTTCATAATAATTTTGATTACAATGAAACGCCTCTTTTCTCTGTTGAGGGGGAACCTTTCTCGTCGAAATTCAGCAATAACAAACTATATCCGATGTGTGGCGAAAAGTCAAGCAAAATCAAAGATTTCGCCGGGGTTTTACGGGAATTTTTTTAGGAGTTTCCGGCGCGGGAAAATACTTGTCCCGGAAGGGCACATCCGCCACGGTGAAGACCCTGCCCCGCAGGTAATTCAGCGCCCCGGCGTCCGTGGGGAAAGGGAAGGCCAGCTGGTAGGAATACAGGGCCTGTCGGGTCTCGCCGTAGCGGCGGTTCACATCCCCCCGGCCGTACTTGCCGTCCCCCAGCAGGGGACAGCCGATCTCCGCCATGGACACCCGGATCTGGTGGGTCCGGCCGGTGAGCAGCCGACACTCTACCAAAGACAGCGGGCCCCGGGTCTCCAGAGTCCGGTACAGGGTCACGGCAGTCTTTCCGCCGGGAATGGGACGGCGGTAGAAAGCCACCTGCTTTTTCGCCTCATCTTTTAAAAGAAAGCCCGCAATCTTCCCCTCCACTGGCTTGGGGCGGCCTACGGTGATGCAGAGATAAGACTTCTCCACCTCATGGTTTTTGATCTTCTCATTTATGATCCGCAGGGTCTCCGCGTTCTTGGCGGCAATGACAATGCCGCCGGTGTTCCGGTCGATCCGGTTGCACAGGGCGGGCGCAAAGGCGTTCTCCCATTTGGGATTCCACTCTTTTTTCTGGTACAGGTAGGCCTGAATGTGGTTGATGAGGGTGTTGACCTTCTCCGTCTCATCGGCGTGGACCACCAGCCCCGGCCGCTTGTTCACCAGCAGCAGATTCTCGTCTTCGTACACGATGTCCAGCTGGGGACGGAACACGGTGAGAAAGATGTTTTCCTCAGAGGGCTTGTCAAAGAACTCGTCGTTGATATATAATTGTAAAATATCGCCGGACTCCAGCCGTGTGTTCCGCTTGGCACCCCTGCCGTTGACTTTGATCCGCTTGAGGCGGATGTATTTCTGCAGCAGGGTGGGGGGCAGCAGGGGCAGGCTTTTGGCCACAAAGCGGTCCAGCCGCTGTCCGGCGTCGTTTTTTCCAATGGTGAGTTCCCGCATGGCATCCTCCGGTGGGCAAGTATTTGATGCTACCATCATACCTGTTTGCCGGGCGCTTGTAAAGCGGGGAGAGAATTTTTTGAATCGGTTAGGAGAAACTGGACGTATGGCGCAGCATGACGGAAACAAACAGCGGGGCTGGGTGAACTATTTCCGGGTCTTGGCAGGGGGCTACCTGCTGTATCTGGCCTACCAGCTGATGAAGGGCATCTGGGACGGGACCGCCGAAACCGTGGCCCTGAACGCGGCGGCGGGCGCAGTGTTCGCCGCGGCAGGGGCGATGGTGCTTTGGCGGGAGTGGAAGGCGTACCAGTACGCCAAGGCTCACAAGGACGACCCGGATAGCTGGAGCCAGGACGACGCCCTGCCGGAGCAGAAGCGTCCGGCGACACCTGCAGAACAGGTCGGACCCGAAGCGGACCAGAAGGGACGGGACGAGGAATGAAGCTGGAAGAGCTCTGCGCCGCCGTGCAGGAGGCGCGCTATTACAACGAGCGGTTCACCCGCCGGGAGTACACCAGCGCCTTCCGGACCTACACGGAGCGATTCGGACCACTGTACATGGAGGCCGTCCGGGAGACGGCGGAGGACCCTGACGGCCGCCGGGTACTGGCGGAGCAGCTGCTGGACCTGCTGGAGGCAGGGTGGAAACGCCAGCGCCCCTGGAACCGGACCATGGTCCAGGCCCGGGAAAAGCAGATGCTGGTGACGTATCTTTCCCCCATGCTGCTGGGACTGGAGGAGCCCCTGTGCCAAGAGCTGGCGGAGCGGCTGCGGGACGGCTGGAACACCCGCCGGCCCAAGGACATCTACAACATCACCACCTATGCCCGGCTGCAGGAGGGCTTCCGCAATGTGATCCTGGGCATCGACATCACCGGCTGGCAGAAGCGTCGGGAAGAGGAGAGCTGAACAGAGCGCCTGCCCGGAAACGAAAAAATTTGCCCGGAAACGGCAAAAACATGAAAAAATTGTTTGACAACCGGGCACACATCCCTTATAATACTATTCGTGTCATTACGAGGTAGCTTATGCGTTTTGATGTAAGACCCATACTGCATGCCCTTGGCAAGCGCCTGACGTTCCAGTTTTCTCTGGACTTGTCCGACGTGGAATTTGCCGGACGGCATCCCATCAGCCGCCCTGTGGAGGTGGAGGGCGCGGTGAGCAACACCGCGGATCTCCTGGAGCTGGAGCTGACGGCCCGGACCACGCTGGACGCGGTCTGCGACCGGTGCGGCAAGGCGTTTCTTCAGGACAAGACCGTTCCCTTTCGCTGCCTATTGGCGGAAGAGCTCCAGAACGAGGACAACGACGAGATCGTCCTGCTGGAGGATGGGGAAGTGGATGTGGGCGATCTGGCCCGCACGGCGTTCATCCTTGGAATGGACACCAAGACATTGTGTTCGGAAGATTGCAAAGGACTGTGCCCCCGGTGCGGTGCCGACCTGAACCTCGGCCCCTGCTCCTGTGGGAAGGAGACGGATCCCCGTCTGGCGGTCCTGGCAAAGCTTTTAGAGAACAGAGAGAACGAATGAATAAGGCCGGGGGCGACTCCGTTGCCTTTGAAAGATCAAGGAGGTGTCACAATGGCAGTACCTAAGGGAAAAGTATCCAAAGCTAGACGCGACAAGCGCCGCAGCTCCCACTGGAAGCTGGCGGCTCCCGGCCTCGTCAAATGCCCGAAATGCGGTGCGCTGCACCTGCCTCACAGAATGTGCCAGGAGTGCGGTACTTACAACGGCCGCGAGGTCAAGGTTGTCAAGTCCGTGGTGGCGAAATAAGACGTGCCCTGTGGATCGGGAGGGAAGAGCAACATCTTCCCTCCTTTTTCTGCGTCCATACTGTGTAAAAATCGGAGGACGTCTTGCCATTTCGCCGGTCACTGGGTATAATATGACCATGTATGTCTGCTTGATAAAGAAGGGAAGTGAGCGCCGGTGAAACCCATCGTCGCCATCGTGGGCCGGCCCAATGTGGGCAAGTCCATGCTGTTCAACAAACTCATTGGAAAGCGCCTCTCCATTGTGGAGGACACCCCGGGCGTCACCCGGGACCGCATCTATGGGGAGACGGACTGGAACGGCCGGTCCTTCACCCTTATCGACACCGGCGGTATCGAGCCCCGGACCGACGACCAGATCCTGTCCTTCATGCGGGATCAGGCCCAGATCGCCATCGAGAACGCCACTGTCATCATCTTTCTGACGGATGTCCGCACGGGCCTCACCGCCTCTGACCAGGAGGTGGCCAACATGCTGCTGCGCAGCGGCAAGCCCATCGTGCTGGCAGTGAACAAAATGGACTCCACCGGTGTCCCGGACCCGGACTTTTATGAGTTCTACAACCTGGGACTGGGGGATCCCATCGCTGTCTCGGCTGTCCATGGCCACGGCACCGGCGACCTGCTGGACGCCTGTCTCCAGTACTTCCCCCCAGAGGAGGAAGAAGAGGAGGAGGACGACGCCATTAAAGTGGCGGTCATCGGCAAGCCCAACGCAGGCAAGTCCTCCCTGGTGAACAAGATCCTGGGGGAGGAGCGGGTCATCGTCTCCAACGTGGCCGGCACCACCCGAGACGCCATCGACTCCTACTTTGAAAACGATCAGGGCAGGTTCGTCTTCATTGACACCGCCGGCATCCGCCGCAAGTCCAAGGTGGAGGAGGACATCGAGAAGTACTCCGTTCTCCGGGCCACCCTGGCCATTGAGCGCAGCGACGTGTGCCTGATCCTGATCGACGCCACCGAAGGCGTCACCGAGCAGGACACCAAGGTGGCGGGCTTGGCCCACGAAGCCGGGAAGGCCAGCATCATCGTGGTCAACAAGTGGGATCTGATCGAAAAGGACGGCAAGACCATGGACAAGATGCGGGAAGAGGTCCGCAACGGCCTGGCCTTCATGACCTACGCCCCCATCCTGTTCATCTCAGCCAAGACCGGCCAGCGGGTGGACCGGCTGTTCGGGCTGATCGACTATGTCTCCAACCAGGCCAGCACCCGGATCACCACCGGTATGCTGAACAGCGTCCTGGCGGATGCCCAGACACGGGTTCAGCCCCCCTCCGACAAGGGCCGCCGGTTGAAGATCTACTACATGACCCAGGTGGGCATCCGGCCGCCCCACTTTGTGGTGTTCTGCAACGACAGCCGCCTGTTCCACTTCTCCTACCAGCGGTATCTGGAGAACTGCCTGCGGAACACCTTTGGCCTGGAGGGCACGCCTATCACCCTCTCCATCCGCCAGCGGGGCGAGAAGGAGGGGTGAGAATGGGCGCAGTGGTATGGTTTCTCATTTCCCGGATGGAACTGTGGCTGGTGGCTGCGATCGCCTACTTCTGCGGCTGTTTCAATGGGGCGGTCATTATTTCTAAATACATCCTGCGAGACGATGTTCGCAGGCATGGCAGCGGCAATGCAGGATTAACCAATTTTTACCGTACCTTTGGTGGACCGCTGACTTTTGTGGTAATCTTATGTGATGTCCTTAAAGCCGTAATAGCGGTTCTGATCGCGGCTCACATCGGCGGCGGGTTTGATCCCAGGATGATGCCGGATATGCCGCTGAGTACGGAGATGACGGTCTATTATGTGGTCTTGTTCAAATACTGGGCTGCCCTGTTCTGTTTGCTGGGTCACATGTTCCCCTGCATGTTCCACTTCAAGGGCGGCAAGGGCATCCTCTCCGGCGGCACCATCGTCTGGATGATCGACTGGCGGATCGGCCTGGTGGTCTGGGTGGGATTTCTGCTCTTATTCCTGCTGACGAAGTATGTATCTCTGGGATCTGTCTGGGCTGGGGCCAGCTTCCCTTTTGCCACTTGGTATTTCTATCCGGATCCGGTCATCGTGCTCCTGGCGTTTCTCCTGGGAGCCTTGATTTTGTGGAAGCACCGGAGCAACATCGTCCGCCTTATCCATGGCAACGAGAATAAATTCAGCGTACACCGCAAAAAAAATTAGGAATGCGGCATGGTGCGGTCCGGCAGAGCCGGACAAAATGGAATTGTTCCGCCATAGGCGGAACAGCTCGATTTCTAACTCCGGATTCCTAATTTGAGGGGGAGGAATACAGATGAAAACAGTTGTATTGGGCTCCGGCGGCTGGGGCACGGCCCTCAGCCAGATCCTGTGCGACAACGGACACGAGACCTATCTCTGGTCCCACAGCCCCGCCAAGGCGGCGGAGATGGCCCGGACCCGGGAGAACCCGCTTTTGCAGGGCGTCCATCTGCCGGAATCCCTCCACATCACCGGGGATTTGGACTGCTTGAAGGGCGCCGACCTGGTGGTCAGCGCACCGCCCTCCTTTGCCGTGCGGGAGACAGCCAAAAAAATGGCCCCGTATCTCACGGAGAAGACTGTGGTGGTGTCCGTTTCCAAGGGGATTGAGCGGGACACAAATCTGCGTCTCAGCCAAGTGATCCAGGAGGAGACGGGGAATATCTGTAAAGTAGCAGTTCTTTCTGGCCCTTCCCATGCAGAGGAGGTGGGGATCCGCCTGCCCACCGGCTGCGTGGCCGCCTGCTTGGATGTGGATGCGGCGCGTTTTGTGCAGGACGCCTTCATGAACGACTACTTCCGGGTGTACACCAGCGGCGACGTCGTGGGCGTGGAGCTGGCGGCGGCGCTGAAGAACGTCATTGCCCTCAGCTGCGGTGTGTGCGACGGCTTGGGCTATCAGGACAATACCAAAGCCCTGCTGATGACCCGGGCTATGGCGGAGATTACCCGCTTGGGGGAGAAGCTGGGGGGCTCCCGGCAGACCTTCGGCGGCTTGGCCGGTATGGGGGATCTGATCGTGACCTGCACCTCCATGCACTCCCGGAATCGCCGGGCGGGCATCCTCATTGGCCAAGGCAAAACGCCCCGGGAGGCCATGGAGGAAGTAGGCGCCGTGGTGGAGGGATACTTCGCCGCGGAGAGCATTCACCAGCTCAGTGAGCGGGTAGGCGTGGAAATGCCCATCAGCCGCTGTGCCTACGAAGTCCTCTATCAGGGCAAGCAGATCCGGGGCGTGGTAGCAGAGCTGATGACCCGGGCCAAGAAGGATGAACTGCTGGAGACGGCGTGGCTGTGAGGGGGCACCCGGCCATGCGCGTTCCTGCGCAGAGAGAAAGGGTAAGAGACCGGAGGGATCCGGTCTCTTATTGTTTCTGATCGCGGCTCTCAGTTTTGAAGATGAAATGATCCCGGTGAGGCGTCTTGGAGGGCACTCACCGGGATTTTTCAGATTCAAACAGGAAAGCATACTCTCAGACAATATCCAGCAGCTCCCGCAGGTCCCGGATCTCATAGTCGATCCGCAGGTCCTCCGGCCGGGCCTTTCCAGCAGGATTGTACCAGCAGCAGGGAAGTCCGGCATTGTTGGCGCCCTGGATGTCTGTGGAGAGGGAGTCTCCGATCACGAGACCGTTCTCCGGCGTCAGGCCGGGTATGCGGGAGCGGACATAGGCATAATAAGCCGGGTCCGGCTTGGAGGCTCCGGCGTCCTCGGAAATAAAGGCGTCCGTGATGAGATCTGCGAACACACTGCCCTGCAGGCGGCTGCGCTGGACGGAGGCCACAGCGTTGGTGACGATGTACAGCTTGTGCCCCCGGCGGACCAGTTCCCGGCAGACCGCCTCCGCGTGAGGCAGGGGATAGACCCCGGCACCCAGGGCAGTGAGGTAATCCCGGTTGCACTTGTCTGGGTCCCGCGGCAGCTTCAACGCCTGAAAAAAGCGCACAAAACGCTCCAACGTCACATAGTCCTTGGAGACCTCTCCCCGGTCAAAGGCTGCCCACAGCTCCTGGTTGATCCGGTGGTAGAGGGCGCGGGTATCCAGCGTATCCGGAACGCCGTTGCTCCGGCACATGGCGGAAAAGGCACGGGCCGCGGCTTTTGGAAAGTCGAACAGGGTGTCATCCGCGTCAAAGAGCAGATAGGAAAATTTCATGGTGAGGACTCCTTTCGGGAGAGTTTGACCACATGTATCGTATCACATCCAAACAGGAAAGGCAATCACCGCCGCCCCCGCCGTGCATACCATGGCTTGAGGGGGAATGCCGGATGAACAAGACCTTTGGCGTGATCGGCGGAGATCGGCGGCAGGCAGAGCTTGCACGGCTGCTGGCGGAGGAAGGGCGCACGGTCTGGACCAGCGGAGTGGCCGGATGCCCGGATCTGCCTGCGCAGGCAGCGGCGGCGGACGTGGTGATCCTTCCGCTGCCGCTCTGCCGGGAGGACGGGATACTAAACAGTGAGACGGAGGATCTGCCCACCAGTGCGCTGTTCCGCCGTTTCAGTCCCGGCCAGCTGTTGCTGGCAGGGCAGGTTCGTCCCGCCCAGCAGATAGAGGCTGAGAACTGCGGGCTGACGCTGGTGGACTACTTCCAGCGGGAAGAGCTGACCGTTGCCAACGCGGCGGCCACGGCGGAGTCGGCCCTCCAGATCGCTATGGAGCATCTGGACCGGACGCTCCTGGGGATGGAGTGTTTGGTGCTGGGCTTCGGGCGGATCGGAAAGCTGCTGGCCTATCGGCTTCATGGGCTGGGCGCCCATGTTACAGTCACTGCCAGAAAACCGGCGGACCTGGCTTGGATCCGTGCCTATGGCTGGCAGGCGCTGGAGACCGGACGCCTCGATGGTGCGCTGTGTGACTTCGGCGCCGTGTTCAACACGGTCCCCTCGCCCGTCCTGGGCCACCTGCTGCTGGCGCAGCTGCCGAAGGGCTGCCTGTGTGTGGAGCTGGCCTCCGTCCAGGGCATCGACCTAGCTGCTGCAGAGGAGCTGGGACTGCCCCACGTATGGGCCCGCTCCCTGCCGGGGCGGATGGTGCCTGCCGCAGCGGCGGTGGCTATCCGGGACGCAGTCGACTACATTTTAAAAGAACGAGGTGACCCTGTGTGAGAAAAGAACGGGTCGGATTTGCGATGTGCGGCTCCTTCTGCACCCATGAAAAGGTGCTGGCGGAGCTGGAGAAGCTGGTGCAGCTGTATGAGACAGTCATCCCTATCGCGTCGGAGATCTCCGCCTTCACGGATACCCGCTTCGGGACCTCTGATGACCTGATGGAGCGGTTGGAGGATTTGACAGGGCATGAGGTGCTTTGTGACATCCCGTCTGTGGAGCCCATCGGTCCCAAGGGGCTGCTGGATGTTCTGGTGATCGCCCCGGCTACGGGGAATACCATAGCCAAGCTGGCGGCGGGCATCACAGATACGGCGGTTACGATGGCGGCCAAGGCCCATCTGCGGAACGGGAGGCCGGTGGTGATTGCCATGGCCAGCAACGACGGCCTGGCGGCTGGCGCCCGGAATATCGGGGAACTGCTGGTGCGGAAGAACTACTATTTCGTTCCCTTCGGGCAGGACAACGCCCGGGCGAAACCCAGTTCCCTGGTGGCGGACTTCTCCAAAATCCCGGAGACGGTGGAAGCCGCTCTGCGAGGCGAACAGATACAGCCGCTGCTGCTGCGATGAGGGAAGAGACGCGGGAATCAAACCCGCGTCTCTTTTTCGCAGCTTTATTTAAACTGGATAAAATCGACAAAAGAAGCGTGTTAAATCAATATTAATAATAAGTATAACTTATGATAGAAGGAGTCTCATCAGTTTGAGTACTTATTAAGCACGAAAAAGAAGGTGAATCCGGAAAACAAGAGAAAAAAATGAACAAAAGCAGAAGAAGAGGGTTGACTTTTCTGGCAAGCTCTGGTATTCTAACTAAGCTGTCGGGCGTGAGAGTGAAACACCAAAACGCAGAGCTTCAAGAAAAAACTTGAAAAAATGTGTTGACAAAGTAAGAACTTTGTGGTAAAGTAAATCTCACCGCCGGGAACGGCGTGCACCTTGTAAATTAAACAACGTAACGAAAAGGAAGCACCAGAAGGCGAGCTCATTTAGGTGAGTTTGCCAAAGGACAAAGCCGTCTCACTGGGTTGAGTCAATTACCGGTGAGATGGAGAAATGAAGCTATGACAAATAGCTCTATGAAGGTTTGAACGGACTACGGTTCGTTTAGATACCATTTTATAGAGAGTTTGATCCTGGCTCAGGACGAACGCTGGCGGCGTGCTTAACACATGCAAG
>ENA-ORUB01000856-ORUB01000856.1-human-gut-metagenome-genome-assembly--contig:-NODE-856-length-37098-cov-5.901196_pt1 | contig 37098 bp, 34 predicted proteins | sample MGYA00241918_ERZ509200 | MGnify/ENA primary metagenome ERZ509200 (study PRJEB26280, sample SAMEA2338853) | human gut metagenome | biome: human gut; feature: human-associated habitat; material: faeces... | reverse complement strand
TTTCTCTAATTTGAGGCGATCAACCTCTGATAATTCAAGTACTTTTATTGGTTTCATAATTCCATTTTTTCTATAAAACGGAAAATGGCCCATATTAGTACTGATATATATAAATAATTTAGATCACTTACTTATAGTATTAATCCTTGTATTCGGTTTGTGGCTGATACGAGATAAAAAGGAAGGAGTATAATATGCTAACAATCATGAGTTGTATTACACTTTTAATTATAGCGATTACAGGTGTTCTTTACTTCAATTATCAAGACAAAAAAGAAGAGAAGAATAAACAGTCTAAATAAATAGCACCACGGTATCGAAATATATCCTGATACCGTGGTGCTATTTTATTCCAATATCTCAGACTCAAACATTCTTCTGAGAATTTTCCATAAGGACAAGTTTCCTATTCCTTCCACTCTACCCCTACAGAAACTTCTGTATAGATATGTTTGTAACGGATTATCAGATGATATTCAGAATCAACACTATACAGAGAGGATGCCCTTAGCTTTAATTGTTTTCCTTCTACAGTATAAGTAAGTTCATCCTGGGCTTTTCCTAACAAATCGATTTCAATATCTCCCGGATGAGAAGAAGGTAAATCAACCACTAATGGAGTTTGTTCGTCGATGATAGAAGCCAGATAAGGATCCAACCAGATCGTTCCAAGAGAAGTTCCCCAAACCGGTAGTTGTCCTTCTGATGGTTTACCCAGTAAGAAACGGACATTTGCTCCGGTAATACTGTCACCCCGCTGAATCCAGGAGTCAACAAATACCCGATAAACTGATGCAGACTCAGCAATAGCCAACTGTCCGGATTCTTCAAATTCTAATATGTCATCAACATCACAGATCACATAACCATTTCCCGGTTGTACGGCTACTTGTGGAGCCATATTTATAAAACCCGGCATCTCAATATCTCCAATACCAGATTTCTTTCCCATGTCGAAAATAGGGAAACGGTTACTATGGAAATTCCTCTCACCCGTTATATATACATCCGAATTACCCAACAAGGTCTTTCCGTTCCTTTCGTCCATCATATACAAGGTTGCCGTGCCTTCCGGAAACAATTCTTCCTCGCTTAGATCATCCGAACACGAAAAACAGGCCATTAGACAAGACAAGGCCACCCAAATAACAAGATTACGCTTCATCATACTCTTTCCTTTTTAGTTTTATCAAATTCTTTTTCTGATGAAGAGTCCTGCGATTCGGATTTATCACTATAACGAGCGATACTTTTTAATAATTATTTAGAGATGATCAGTTTCCCCGGTAAGTAGAATATCCGAAAGGAGAAAGAGTTATCGGTACATGATAATGCTTATCATCCTTGATCTCGAACACCACTTCGATAAAAGGATATCCAGGTAAGAATTTACAATCCACTCTCATAAGAAGAACAGAAAACGGGGGAATAAATAGTTATGTATTGAAGCGTTAATCTCTACTTAAAAGTCGTTATATCCAGAATTATTCTAACTTTGCGTACAGACTAATTACAAAGATTATGAACATCAAGAATAGCTTGACCGAATTGATTGGTCATACACCGTTACTGGCTCTTCACCGTTGGGCGAAACAACAGCAATTGGTAGCCGAAATCGTTGCTAAAGTAGAATATTTCAATCCGGGAGGAAGTGTAAAAGATCGGGTTGCTCTTTCGATGATTACCGATGCCGAAGAAAAAGGATTGTTAAAGCCTGGAGCCCTCATCATCGAACCAACCAGTGGAAACACCGGTGTCGGATTAGCTTGGGTTGCTTCGGTAAAAGGATACAAATTAATTCTGACTATGCCCGAAACCATGAGCCTGGAACGCCGTAATTTACTGAAAGCTCTCGGAGCTGAACTAGTTCTCACGCCGGGAAGTGAAGGAATGGGCGGTGCCATCCGCAAGGCGCAGGAGATACAAGCGGCAACACCCGGTTCGTTAATCTTACAGCAGTTTGAGAATCCAGCCAATCCGCTTGCACATGAACGTACCACGGCCGAAGAAATCTGGCAAGATACAGACGGGGAAATAGATATCTTCGTGGCCTCAGTCGGTACAGGCGGAACATTAACCGGAACAGCCCGCGGATTAAAGAAGAAGAATCCGAATATCCGGATCGTAGCTGTCGAACCAGCCGGATCACCCGTTCTATCCGGAGGAAAAGCCGGTCCACATAAAATACAAGGTATCGGAGCCGGATTCATTCCTAAGATTTTAGATACGAGTCTAATTGACCAAATTATTCCTGTTACCGACGAAGACGCCATGCGTACCAGTCGTGAATTATCTGCTACCGAAGGTTTATTGGTGGGTATATCATCCGGAGCTGCTGCTTTCGCCGCCCGAGAAATAGCAAAAGATGAAGCTAATCAGGGAAAACGCATTATTGTTTTATTGCCTGATACCGGCGAACGTTATCTCTCTACGGAGTTGTTTCAACATACTTAAAAACTGATAAAATATTCATGCCTACCTTTTGATAAAAATACGCCGGCTTTTATCCAAAATACGCCGGGAATTATGGAAAAGCCGGCGTATATCAAAACAAAACCAACGAGGACTGTTTTTAATTCTCTCGAGAATCGTTTTCGATTCTCGTTTATCTTATTTTAGAATATTACCAACACCTATTTGGAAAGTAGAAAAAACAGTTTCCGAGGCCTTATTACCGGCCACATGAAACAATAGCATCCTCCTCTAAGCAACCTGCTCGTTATCTCCATACAAAAAAGTAGATAAATTGTTATATTTGCCCTCTGAAAAGAGGCCATGGGGCTTTAGGTGTAAAAAATCAAGGAAAGAATAATATGAAACGAATCAGTATGGCACTGCTGTTTTCGGCTTGTGTGGCCGGAAGCTGGGCTCAGCAAGGAAGTGAGCCAATAGATTTGAAAGAGATTACAAGCGGAAAGTTCCGGCAGATAACCAATGTAGGAGAAATGCGGTCGCTGCCCGATGGCGAGTATTATACGGCCATGAATCCGAAACGGACGATGATCGTGAAGTATTCTTATCGTACCGGCAATCCGGTGGATACTTTATTCAACGTAGCTACTGCCCGCGAATGTACGATCGATAAGTTCGACAATTACGAAATCAGTAGCACCGGACATCGGATCCTGATTCTTTGTGATGTAGAACCGATTTACCGCCGTTCTACACAAGCAACGGTTTATGATTATGACGTGCGCCGTAATTACCTGAAACCGCTGAGCGATGCTCCGGGAAAGCAGATGATTCCGACTTTTTCTCCGGATGGCCGTATGTGTGCCTACGTGAAAGATAATAACATCTGGATCCGTAAGTTTGATTATGATACGGAAATACAGATTACCAAAGACGGCAAACAGAATGCTATTCTGAACGGTATCACCGACTGGGTTTATGAAGAAGAGTTTTCGGTAACTAACCTGATGGCTTGGTCGCCCGACAGTAAAGTACTGGCTTTCGTACGCTCCGACGAATCGGAAGTACCCGAATACTCTATGCAAGTATATGGAGACGGTCTGTATCCCGGTTATTACAACTTCAAATATCCGAAAGCCGGCGAAAAGAACTCAACGGTATCTGTCATGGCTTATAATGTAGAAAGCAAGGATACCAAGAAACTGGATATTCCGATGGATGCCGACGGATATATCCCTCGTATTACCTTTACAACGAAACCGGAACAACTGGCTGTCATGACCTTGAACCGCCAGCAGAATCGTTTCAATATGTTTTATACGAATCCGAAGAGTGGCGTTTCCAAGCTGATCCTGAAGGAAGAAAATAAATGTTATGTAGATTCAGAGTGGCTGACTTCCATCCATTTTATGGAAAGTGGCTTCACCTATGTCAGTGAACAGGATGGCTATTCTCACATCTACTTGTATTCTCCGACAGGTGTCATGCAACGTCAGATCACCAAAGGCAACTGGGATGTTACCGCGTTACTGGGATATGACGAACTGACCAAAACGACCTATTACGAATCGGCCGAAGAAAGTCCGATGCGCCGGGCTGTCTATAAGATCGATGCCAAAGGTGTCAAAACGAAATTATCAACAAAAGAAGGAACGAACCATGCTGATTTCAGTGCGAACTTCGCCTATTATGTCAATCGTTTCTCGAATGTTAATACACCGATGCAGATCACGGTCAACGAAACCAAGAAGAATCGGGTACTGCGCGTACTTCAGGACAATACAGCACTCACCAAGAAGCTGGCTGCCAAATCTTATTCTCCGAAAGAATTCATGACCGTCACGACAAAATCCGGTTATGAACTGAATGCCTGGATGGTGAAACCGGTTAACTTCGACAAGAACAAGAAATATCCGGTCCTGATGGTTCAGTACAGCGGTCCGAATTCTCAACAAGTATTGGATCAGTACGGCATGGATTGGGAACAATATCTGGCATCAAAAGGAATCATTGTTGTTTCAGTTGATGGACGTGGAACCGGAGCCCGTGGAGAAGCTTTCCGCAAATGTACTTATATGAAGATGGGAATCCTGGAATCACAAGACCAGGTGGAAGCCGCCCAGGCTTTAGGCGAACTGCCTTATATTGACAAGAACCGGATGGCAATCTGGGGCTGGAGTTTCGGTGGATACAATACGCTGATGGCTTTATCTGTTGGAAAAGGAACCTTTAAGGTGGGTATTGCCGTAGCACCGCCAACCGACTGGAAATACTATGATACCGTTTATACCGAACGATACATGCGTACGCCACAGGAAAACTTTGAAGGCTATGCAGAAACATCTCCGTTGCGTCGTGTGAAGGACCTGCAAGGAAAACTATTGCTGATCCACGGAACAGCCGACGACAACGTACACTTCATGCAATCGCTGGAATATGCCGAAGCGTTGGTTCAGGCAGGAAAGCAATTTGATATGCACGTCTATAAAGACCGCAATCATGGTATTTCGGGAGGAAACACCCGTTATCACTTATACACCAAAATGTCTAATTATTTGTTCGATAATCTATAAACATGGCAGAACATATCAAGAAGCCGGATTGGTTGAAAATCCGGCTTCGTGGAAATGAACATTTCACGCAGACAAAACGGATCGTTGAATCGCATTGTCTGCATACCATTTGTACCAGCGGTAAATGTCCGAATATGGGCGAATGCTGGAGCCGAGGAACAGCAACCTTCATGATCGGAGGCGATATCTGTACCCGTTCATGTCGCTTCTGTAACACCCTGACCGGTAAACCGCTTCCGTTGGATCCGAAAGAGCCGGAAAATGTAGCGGAAAGTATCCGGCTGATGCAGTTGAAACATGCTGTTGTTACTTCCGTAGACCGTGACGATCTGCCCGACCTAGGTGCTTCACACTGGGCAGCAACCATCCGGGCCATCAAGCAAGTCAATCCTGAAACAACACTTGAAGTATTGATTCCCGACTTCCAAGGTAAGCTGGAACTGGTTGATCAGGTCATTGACGCCGCTCCCGAAATCATCTCACACAACATGGAAACCATCCGGCGCATTACACCTTTGGTACGCAGTGCCGCCCGTTATGAAGTGAGTCTTTCGGTTTTGCAGCATATTGCGTCGCGTAATATCGTTGCCAAAACAGGTATCATGGTCGGACTCGGAGAAACAGAAGAAGAAGTCTGTGAACTGATGGATGATGTATTGGCAGTCGGTGTTTCGGTACTGACCATCGGACAATACTTACAGCCTTCACGTAAGAATATCCCGGTTTCGGCCTATATTCATCCCGATCAATTCGAGAAATACCGGACGATCGCCTTGGAAAAAGGCTTCAAACATGTAGAAAGTGCTCCGCTGGTCCGTTCATCATACCATGCGGAGAAACATGTATAAATGAGTGTCTGTCGGATATTCATTCAGAAAAACAGAACTTTTTATGGTACATTTTTGTTCTTATATTGAAACTGATCAAAAAACACAAGTGGAGACACAGACAACTCCGCCAAATTCATTGGAAATGAAAGAAAAGAGTATGATCAGACAGAACTGAAATAAGAACAAGAATTATGAATCGTATCAGAAAAAGTTGGGAAAATCAAGCTCTCGGAATATTGCCGTTATTGTTGTTTTTATTGCTGGATAATTATATTTCTTACCTGCAAGCTTACACAGTATCGGCCATATTCTGTGTCTTGAGTATGTTTGTCTTTCATATTTTGCGGAAAGACAAAATATATTCATTCATGCTGCTGCCGTCTTTTCTCACCTTAATCCTCTACGCCTTCTTTCTTATATTTATGCGCGTGGAAGAAGTATTGGCGGTTTATACACCTCTAATTACAGAAATTCTTCTCATCATCGTATTGACGGTAGTCAAGATTGTCAAGAAACCGTTGTTGCATCGCGTACGCGACGCCCAGCATCCGGCCTACGAAAAGACGCATAACCTGACCATGCTGAATGAATTCTTCTTCATTGCCCAGCTCTTCCGCAATCTGTGTATTCTTCACTTGCTAGGAATTGCATTCTACAATATCCTACCGGACGGTATGAAAGATATCCGTTTCAACCGTTTTCTATATCGGGATTTGGTATTGATTATCGGTATTGCAGTCATTGCTTACGAACAGATTCGCTTACTGATGCTGCAAGGTCGCCTGAAAAAAGAAATGTGGCTACCGGTACTCAATGATAAAGGGTCAGTCATCGGTTGCATCGCTTATTCCGTCAGTCGTCTGTTGCCTAAAAAATACTATCACCCGATTGTGCGGGTTGCATTAATACACAACGGAATGCTTTATTTAGCCAAACGAAGCGAATATGCATACGTATCTGCGTCCCTGATAGATTATCCGTTTTATCGTTATGTCCTGTTCCGCCAAAGCATTGAATCGGCAGCACAACAGGCAATCGAAAAACTAAAGACACTGACAGGCAAGATCAGTCCGAAGTTATTAATCCGATATACGTTTGAGAACGAAAAGATAAAACATCAGGTTTCCCTATTTATCATTCGTATCTCCGACGAAAACGTTCTGGAACAATACAAAGAAATACAAGACGGAAAACTATGGTCCATTCAGCAAATTGAAGAAAACTTAGGAAAAGGAATCTTCTCAATTTACTTTGAACGAGAGTTTTCCTATCTGAAGAACACGGTTCTCCTTGCAGAAAGTTTCTGTAATTGCGAACAAGAAATGACGGAACAAGAGAAAAAGGATTAACGATTTCCCAATTCTATTACTTCCAGATCCTTGATCTTATCTCCGTCTATCACAAAACGCAATAAGGTCCGTTTCAGGTGAAAGCCGCTTTTCCCGGCTGCTCCCGGATTCATATACAGACAAGACAAGGTTGGATCAAATGCCACCTTCAGTATATGTGAATGTCCGGCTATAAACAATTGAGGACGCGTATCAAAGAGTTCTTTCCGGATTTCAGGATTATAACGTCCCGGATAACCGCCGATATGCGTCATCATCACCCGGACTTGTTCTACCTGGAAATGCGCAATCTTCGGATATTCCAACCGAAGATTCTGTCCGTCTATATTGCCATAAACTGCCCGTAAAGGATGAATAGAAGTTAAACGGGCCGCCAACTCGTCCGAACCAATATCTCCGGCGTGCCAGATTTCATCACAATCCGCAAAGTATTTCAAGTATTTATCATCCCAATAACCATGGGTATCTGATAATAGTCCAATTTTTCTCATAATTCGATTCGTTTGTTTAGCAAAAGTATCTATATTTACGATTCCAAGCGAAGCTTAGTATGGAAAATATGTATCGAAATTTCAAACGGGATATTAGTTGGCTGTCCTTCAACTATCGAGTATTGATGGAAGCCGAAGATGAATCGCTACCAGTATATGAACGGATCAAGTTTCTCTCGATTTATTCATCCAATCTAGAGGAATTCTATGAAATTCGTGTGGCCGAACATCGGGGTGTGATCATGAAGAAGAGTTATGCCGAAGAGAGTTCGGAAGAAGCCGAAGAAACTTTGGCTGAAATCACCCGTGAAGTGAATTGGCAGCAACAAGAATACAAACGGGTTTTCCGGGAAGTCGTAGCCGAACTGGAACGTCAACACATTCATCTCTATCTTGACAGCCGGCCGGAATCTTTCCATGAAGCGTTTGTCCAGAACTTCTTTAATGAGGAAGTCTTTCCGTTCCTGGCTCCGGTGATGATCCAGAAAGATGATATCCGGACCTTCATTCGCGACCGTCGTTTGTATCTGGTCATTCGAATGACCAAAAAGAGACATGACAAAGAGAGCTGTACCGAAGCAAAGCAAGTCCCGTATCAATATGCCCTGATGAAAATTCCCTACTCGAAAGTGCCTCGCTTCATTGAATTGCCCAGTCACGAAGGGAAACATTACATTATGTTCATCGATGATATCATACGGGCAAACTTATCCTCTATTTTCCCGGGTTACGACATTGATTCGTGCTACAACATCAAGATATCGCGGGATGCCGACATTTATCTGGAAGATGAAACCAGCAGCAGTATTGTCGAGAACATCCGCAAGAAACTGAAGAAACGTAAGATCGGTGCTTTGAGTCGTTTCATGTACGACATGAGTATGCCAGATGATTTCCTCGACTTCTTATGCAAGGCTTTTAATATCGCGGAAGAAGATCTGGTAAAAGGCGGACGTTATCATAATCTGCAAGACCTGGCCAAACTGCCTAATCCACGAGGGAAAGAGTTGGAACGACAAGTTCCTTCGCCTATGCGAGTGCCTTTCTTGGATGAAATGGGTTCCATGTTTCGGGCAGTCAAGAAACGGGATGTGTTCCTGCATTTTCCATATCAGTCGTTCGATTACCTGATCCGCCTGCTGATGGAAGCGGCCTTCGATCCGAAGGTTGATGAGATCAAGATTACGCAATATCGGGTTGCCGAAAATTCAGCCGTGATCAATACTCTGGTCAGTGCCGCCCAGAACGGAAAGAAAGTGACTGTCTTTGTGGAGCTGAAAGCCCGCTTCGACGAAGAGAACAACATGAGTGCCGCCGAACGGATGAAACAGGCCGGTATTCGTATCATTTATAGCATTCCGGGCTTGAAAGTCCATGCTAAAGTAGCAGTTATCTTACGAAAGGATGCCGACGACGGACGGAAGCGAAAAGACATAGCTTACCTCAGTACCGGCAACTTCAACGAGAAGACGGCCCGCATTTATTCGGATATGGCTTTGCTGACTTGCAATGCTGCCTTGGTACAAGACATCAACAAGGTATTTGCCGTATTGGAAGGTCGTTTGTCGAACCCGACTTTCTCCCACTTGCTTGTAGCACGTTTTAATATGGTGCCTGAACTGGAACAGATGATCGAACGGGAAATCGAACATGTACGCCAAGGACGAAGGGGAAGGATTGTCCTCAAGATGAACGGCCTGCATGACAAGCACATGATTGATTGCCTGTATCATGCCAGTGAATGTGGCGTGGAAATTGATCTGATTGTCCGGGGAATTTGTTGCCTGGTGCCTAATCAGCCTTATAGTCAGCATATCCGGATCACACGAATCGTAGATATGTTTCTCGAACATGCCCGCGTATGGTATTTCTACAATGACGGGAAAGAAGATTTATACCTGACATCGGCCGACTGGATGCGGAGAAACCTGAACCGCCGCATTGAAACGGCGTTCCCGATCTTGGATCCTGACATCAAACAGCAGATTATCGATATCCTGCAAATCCAGTTAAAAGACAATGTCAAGGCCTGCTGGATTGATGAATACCTGAAGAATATCCCGAAGGTAGATGATCATCCGGAAAAGGTCTGTGCACAGCTGGCAACTTATGCCTACATTAAAAATAATCATATCGAATAAGGCGCATGGACTGGACCGAACTTTATCCGTTTCTCTTTGGCATCGGACTGATCGCAGCGGTCATGCTGGCGTATGGACTGGGCTTGCATGTAGGCAAACGGCAGGAACGAGTTGCCATCAGTCGGAAACGGTGGAAGCAAAAGCAATTCTTGATAGGCCGGCACCAGACGGAGCGGGAACAATATCTGGAGAAAATCCGATTCCTGGAAAACGAACTCGGACGGATCAGCCAGGAATCAGCCGACTATCAGCAGAAGCTGGATGATATTGCTTTCTATCGGCAGAAGATTCTGATCTGCGAGCAGCAGATCAAACAACTCTCGTCGGCCGAAACAGAACATCCCGGTTTATCGTTCCTCTTGCAATTGAAGGAAGATCCACAGCATACCAATCTTTCCCGGCAGGAATGGGAAACCTTGTTTGCCTTCACCGACCTGTTATTCAACAACACACTCTCGTCCTTACAGGAGAAATATAACCTCACCCGCCATGAGCAAGAAATCTGTTGCCTGCTGAAGTGGCAGTTTTCCCGCAAGGAACAACTCGCCGTCTTCAACAATACCTCCGAAGCACTTGCCAAATCGAAGAACCGCCTCAAAAAGCGACTCCAGCTCGACGACAAGACCGATTTGGATTGGTTTGTCTGGCAACAGGGCTTAAACCAGCACTGACACATCCCCCGAAAAGAGCGAAGAAGATTGCAGGAGCACATTTGATGCACCCAATTACCCGTTGCAAGGTCGCGTGAGCAGATTGATGACCGACAAACACCCCTTGCGGAGTTGCGTGGGCAAATTGAAGACCGACAAACACCCCTTGCAGGGTCGCGTGGGCAGATTGAAGATCGACAAACACCCGTTGCGGGGTTGCGTGAGGGGATTGAAGATCGACAAACACCTGTTGCGAGGTCACAAGGGCAGATTGAAGACAGACAAACACCTCCTGCAAGTCTGCAAGAGGGCTTGCCTGCGTATCTTTTTCCTCCCCCTTCTGTCCGCATTCCACCCGTACTTTATCTTCCTTATCCTTATAAACTACTGAAAATCAATAAATAGAAAAGCGCTCCATTTGTCCGCCCATAAAATAAAGGAATCTGATGAAGCCACATTACCTTTGCCTCTGTACTTTTTCACTCATATTTGTTTATTCAGGTTTAATGGAAAATGGCTTTATGAAAACAAAACATCTATTCTCGGTTCCACTCCTTTTGAGTGGACTTATGCTTCTCGGATTGGCGAGTTGTAATTCCGGTTCTATCGTTAAGCGGGCAACCGGAGTGCCGTATGAAGTACTGGTCGTGATGGATACAAACTTATGGAAAGGACAAGTAGGCGAAGCTGTCCGCGACAAGCTGCAAGAATCGTATCCGGCCTTGCCCCAGGCGGAGCCAACAGCCGCCGTCTCTTATTGCGAACCGGCATCTTTCAACGACTTCATGCGTTATGTACGCAATATCCTGTTGGTGGATGTTAATCCCAGTGCCTATACCAAAGTCTCGCTCGTAGCGGACAAGGATGTCTGGTCCAGCGGACAACAAGTCATGCGCCTCCAGTCACCTTCAACTGATTCGCTGTTATGGTACCTGCAAGGGAATACGAATGATATCCTTGCCTATATCCGACAAATGGAACAGAAACGATATGCCCAATATTTACAGGAGAATCACAACAGCTTGCTGGCAGAGAAGACACGTTCAGCCTTTCAACTCGACATCTATGCACCGGAAGAAATGAATTCCTCGCAGACAGATTCGACATTTCTCTGGTTTTCCAACAATGCGAACAGCGGACGAATGGATCTGATTTTCTATACTTTTCCGGCAGAGAATGCAGACGCGCTCGAGGAATCGCATCTTATAGCCATGCGCGACTCAGTAACCCGGCTCCATATTCCCGGCTCGTTTGAAGGTTCGTACATGATAACAGAAAGCCGTTTCCCGGTCGAATATGAATCATTACAAAACGGGAAACAGCCTAGCGCCGTGATACGTGGTTTATGGAAAATGCAAGGCGACATGATGGGCGGACCGTTTGTTTCGTATGCCTGGTATGATGCGCCCCGCCATCGGATAGTTGTAGCAGAAGGATTTGTCTATGCTCCCGAAACCAACAAGAAACTCTATATGCACCGGCTGGAATCCGCTTTACTCACGGCACGGATTTTATAACACCAGCCGTCGGATCTCTTCCGGATTATAACTGCTGCGGATACGCCACTCTTGCGGATAAAGGTTATTGGCCCGGTTTCCCAAATTCTTTACGAAGCCGATAGGACGCTGTTGATAAGTCAGCAACACATAGCCTTTCTCCGCATCAGCTGGGAGCACCAGCGCTTCTTTCCGGAAATAGCGGATAGCCATTTCATCATCCACTTCGCAGACGGGAAAAGCTGTTGGATTCAAGGCAGTACTCAACGCCAGAGCTTGCGCCGGTACCCAATCCTTTCCCTTCCATTCGCCCAATTCAATGCCGGCAGAAAGGATATGAAGTTTTTCTTGCAATAATGGATAGATCGTCTGTACTTCGGAAGGCAACAAGGAAAGACGGATATCATTCCAGACGGGTTGATAAGTCTCGCTTGCACGAACGGCTGAAAGAATGGACGCCGGAATATCGGGCTGTTTCTTCCCTTTCTGTTTCTTGTCCTTATTCTTAGTCTTGATCCGAAGTTCTTCCCGTTCGCTATCGGCTTTCCGCAAAGCTGCCAGGAAAAAGCCTTCGCCTCGTGTCCGATGTGGGAAAAAGCGATAGACCGGATTGGCATATTTCAAGGCTCCGCACACGCCCCAAGTAGGATCGATCGGAATAGACAACGGCTCGGCTCCTAATTCATCAATGATATATTGAATATTCTCCTCATCTTCTTCCGTATTATACGTACAAGTACTATACACCAACAAGCCACCGGGTTTCAGGGCATTCCAAATATCATGAAGGATACGCCGCTGGCGGGAAACACACAGCTCGACACTGGCAACACTCCACTCACCCGTACTATCCGTATCTTTACGGAACATACCTTCACCCGAACAAGGCACATCCGTAACAATCACATCAAAGAGATGAGTCAGTTCACCCAATTCTACCGGATCATTATTGGTCACAACGTGGTTCGGATAACCCCATTTCTGGATATTCTCTGCCAGGATATAGCTACGCGACCGGATCACTTCATTACTTACCAATACACTTCCTTCAGGAAGAAGGCTCAACAGATGAGTGGATTTTCCTCCCGGAGCCGCACATAAGTCCAGACAGACCACCGGTTCCTGTACATACGTCTTAATAGCCTGTTCAAGGAACATTGACGAAGCTTCCTGTACATAATAAGTACCATTCTGGAACAATGGATCAAAGGTAAAAGAAAGGCGTTCGGGCAAATAATATCCCCAATGACTCCACGGTACCGGTGTTGCCTCCGGATGCTTGTCGCTCTTCTTCGGATTCATTCGGATACTAACCGGAACATCCGCCATCAACGCTTTTTCCAGTTCTGTATATTCGTCGCCTAAAAGTGCCCGCGTACGGGTAATAAAATCAATAGGAAGTGCCATGTGTGCATGAATTGTTTCGTGCAAAAGTACTACATTTGCGGAAAATTAGAACTATGCAAGCATCATTATATCTGATACCGGTTACCTTGGGCGATACTGAACATCGCCGGGTCTTGCCGGAATACAACCGGGATGTCATCTTGGGCATCCGTCATTTCATTGTTGAGAATGTCCGCACGACACGCCGCTTCCTGAAGAAAGTGGAACCATCCATTGTGATCGACGACTTGACTTTCTATGAACTGAACAAGCACACATCGCCTGAGCAAGTGGCCGGTTATCTGAATCCATTGGCACAAGGTGAATCGGTTGGTGTAATTTCCGAAGCCGGCTGTCCGGCGGTTGCCGATCCAGGAGCAGATGTCGTCGCGATTGCCCAGCGTAAGCATTATCCGGTCGTACCTTTGGTGGGTCCGTCGTCTATTATCTTATCTGTAATGGCGTCTGGCTTTAACGGACAGAGCTTTGCTTTTCATGGTTATCTGCCTATCGATGCAGCCGAACGTACCAGTACCATCAAGAAGCTGGAAGGACGAATTTATGCCGAGAACCAGACGCAGCTCTTTATCGAAACGCCTTATCGTAACCGCAAACTGGCAGAAGAACTGATTCGTACCTGCCGCCCGTCCACGAAACTGTGTATTGCGTCGAACATCACTTGTGCAGATGAATGTATCCAAACACGACCAGTCAAGGAATGGGCCGGGAAGTTACCCGATTTCGACAAGAAACCGACCATCTTCTTAATCTATAAATAATATGGGAAACTACGAAGCACATCCAACAGCCGTCATCGACGAAGGCTGTCAGATCGGAGAAGGCACACACATCTGGCACTTCTCGCACATCATGTCAGGCTGCCGTATCGGGAAACATTGCAATATCGGGCAAAATGTAGTCATCTCGCCCGGTGTAGAAATCGGTAATCAGGTAAAGATTCAGAACAATGTGTCCGTCTATACCGGTGTTATCTGTGAAGACGATGTTTTCTTAGGTCCCAGTTGTGTCTTCACCAATGTAATCAATCCGAGAAGCGCCATTTCCCGCAAACATGAATACCGGAGTACCCGTGTGAAACGAGGAGCCACCATTGGAGCCAATGCCACCATTGTCTGCGGACATGACATCGGCGAATATGCTCTGATCGGAGCAGGAGCCGTTGTTACCAAAGACATTCCGCCTTATGCCTTAGTCGTAGGCAATCCGTCCCGACAAATTGGCTGGGTCAGTGAATACGGCTGCCGCCTCGAATTCGACAAACACGGCCTGGCTGTCTGTCCGGAAAGCGGAGAACATTACATCTTAAAGAATAACCAAGTTCGGAAAATAAAGAATGGATAATTGACCGGGGAACTCCGATTACAATTATCCATTCACTACTAGGAATATTTTATTAGATTGTCAATGATCAAGAGCAGGCAAAATGTCGGAAAGTATTTTATCGGTCGCACCTACCTGGCCGGCCACGAAATCGCCTGCGGCTTTTCCAGCGGCCTGCATCACTTCCGGGTGCGTGATAAACTCGTTCATCTTATCTTCAAACTCTGCTATCGAATGAATTGAGAAACCACCGCCAACCTCTATTAAGTCTTTGGCTTCCTTAAACTTCTTATAATTCGGACCGAACAGCACCGGAATACCATAAACAGCCGCTTCGAGTGTATTATGGATGCCGACTCCAAAACCACCACCGATATAGGCCATCTCGCCATACCGATAGACCGAGGATAAGAGACCAAAGTTATCTATAATCAGGCAATCCTTGCCTTCCAGGTCTTTTTCAGACTGGACTTCCGTCAGACGGATAAAAGGCCGTTCCAGCAGGGCTGCAATCGAAACCAGATGACTCTGGTGGATTTCGTGCGGAGCAATGATCAGTTTCATCCGTTCCTGCTTGTTGAAATACGGAATAATCACCTGTTCATCCTGTGGCCAGGAACTGCCTGCCACTAATGTCAGCTGTTTCTCTCCTTTTTCATTATGCACGAACTTGTCGATCAGCGGCAAATCCTTGGCCTGATTCCGAACTTCCTGAACCCGGTCGAAACGTGTATCGCCCGTTACAGTCACATTGTGAATGCCATATTCGGCCAACAACGCCTTTGAACGCTCATCCTGCACATACAAGTGCGTGAAGCAGTGTAACATTTTCCGATAAGGAGCGCCAAACCACTGGAAGAACAACTGATCAGGGCGGAAAATGGCGGAGATGATATAAACCGGAATATTCCGTTTCTTGAGAGCGGCTAAATAATTCCCCCAAAATTCATATTTGATAAAGACGGCAGCAACCGGATGTGCCAGCTTCAGGAACTTATTGACCCGATAAGGTGTATCAAAAGGCAGATAGCAGATGACATCAGCACCGGCATAATTCTTGCGTACCTCATATCCCGACGGAGAAAAGAATGTCAGCAAGATTTTATACTGCGGATACTGCGCCTTGATCTTCTCCATCATAGGACGTCCCTGTTCGAACTCGCCCAGTGACGCGGCATGAAACCAAATATATTTCTCGCCCGGCTGAATCTGCGAACGCAAGATCTGGTTAGTACGCCACTGGCCCAGACGCATGGTCCGAGCTTTCTTGTGGAACGGAGCGATCAACTCGATAATCAGGGAGTATAAATGAATAATCAGGCTGTACATACTTCTTGTCTCGTTAACTCACGACCTTATTTCGTCTTATCCCAAAACTTCGATAGCACGTTGGATACGGCGGATCGATTCTTCCTTACCCAAAGCTTCGGTTATATCAAAGATATGCGGACCTTTGCCTTCGCCCACCAATGCCAGACGTGTGGCATTCATGATATTACCCAGATGATAACCTTTGCTTTCGATCCAAGCTTTTGCCGCATTTTCCGTACTTTCAATATCAAATGGTTCATGTGCACGCAGCACTTCGATGAACTCAGTCAACTGAGCTGCACTGTCTTCCTTCCAGCGTTTCTTACGAGTCTTTTCGTCGTATTCAGTCGGAGCTACGAAGAAGAATGCACATACATCCCACAAATCCTTGATAAAGCTGACACGGTCTTTCATCATGCCTACCACTTTTTCAACATAAGCAGGATCAGCATCTACTCCATGTTCCTTCAGGATCGGTATAAACAAGGCTGCGATTTCCTTGTTGTCTTTCTTCTGAATATATTGATGATTGAACCATTTTCCTTTTTCGTAGTCGAACTTCGCACCGCTCTTACTGCAATGTGACAAGTTGAATGCCTTGATCAGTTCATCCATGCTCATTACTTCCTGATCGTTACCCGGATTCCAACCTAACAAAGCCAAGAAGTTGACAACTGCTTCGGGCAGATAACCGCTTTCACGATAGCCTGAAGAAATATCGCCTGTCTTCGGATCGTGCCATTCCAACGGGAAAACCGGGAATCCCAGACGATCACCATCACGCTTACTCAGCTTTCCGTTTCCTTCCGGCTTCAGCAACAATGACAGATGGGCAAATTGAGGCATGGTATCTGCCCAACCGAAATAACGATACAACAAAACATGCAACGGAGCACTCGGCAACCATTCTTCTCCACGGATCACGTGTGTTACTTCCATCAGATGGTCGTCCACAATATTAGCCAAGTGATAGGTTGGCAACTGGTCTGCCGACTTATACAATACCTTATCATCCAGGATTGACGAGTTGATCACCACTTCTCCACGGATCAGGTCGTTCACATGTACATCTTCGTTCGGCTCAATCTTGACACGAACTACATATTGATTACCGGCATCCATTAAAGCCTTCGTTTCTTCTGCCGACAAAGTCAACGAATTGCGCATCTGCAAACGGGTAGATGCGTCATACTGGAAATTCGGAATTTCCTTTCTCTTGGCTTCCAGTTCCTGCGGGGTATCGAATGCGATATAAGCATGACCGGCTTCCAGTAACTGATCAACATATTTTTTATAAATCTCCCGACGTTCACTCTGACGATAAGGGCCATAGTTTCCACCGAAACCTACACCTTCATCAAAATGAATACCTAACCAGGTAAGAGCTTCAATGATATAAGCCTCGGCTCCCGGTACGAAACGCTGGGAATCAGTATCTTCAATACGAAGAATCAAGTCTCCGCCATTTTGCTTGGCAAACAAATAATTGTATAAAGCTGTACGAACTCCTCCGATATGCAAAGCGCCTGTTGGGCTGGGTGCAAAACGGACTCTAACCTTTCTTTGAGTCATAATCATACTTGGATTAAATAATATTGGGGCAAAAGTACGCCTTTTTTTTCTGTTAATAAACTTTTTTGCGTACATTTCGCCTTCAAATGAATTTGTGAAGTTGTAAGGTTACGGGTAAATGAGGTTATAAGGTTATGCAGTTGCAAGTTAACCTTATGCACTCGCCAACGAAAACCGGGTCAACTCGTCAACTCAAAAACTAATAAACGTGATATGAATATTAAGAATTACAACGTACATCCGTCTATATTTTTTATCATCGCAGCCTTACTAATGGCTTACTTTTTTCCACGCGATGCGAAGTTTAAATATCAGTTTTACGAAGGGAAGCCGTGGCGCTACGGTTTGCTGACCGCGCCGACCAACTTTCCTATCTACAAGACGGATGCCCAAGTAAAAGAAGAACAGGACAGCGTACTGAAAAAGTTCCAGCCTTATTACCGGGTGAATCAGGAAATCGAGTCCAATCAAATTGATAAATTGCGGACTGATTATAACAACCGCCTGAACCAACGGGTAACATCGGCTTATATGCAATACATCGAGAAGATGCTCCAACAGCTATACAGCAACGGTATTATCTCGCCGGAGGAAATGGAAAAGCTCCATGCCCAAGGTTATTCCCAGATTAACCTGTTGCGCAATACGGTTTCTTCGCCGCATTATGTATCAGACTTCTTCACTGTCAAGTCGGCTTATGAGTTTATCATCAACAATTGTCCGTCCAGTCTGAACCGTTCTTTGCTTCAGGCTTGCGATATCAACAACTATCTGATCGAGAATGTCAGCTACGATACGGAGATGTCCGATCGCGTCAAACAAGAATTACTGCAAAGTGTTCCGATTTCGAGTGGTGTCGTGCAGGCTGGAGAGCGTATCGTGGATCGTGGCGAGATTATCGACTCGCAAACGTACAATGTCCTTCGCTCGCTGAAGAAAGTCTATGAATCCAAATCCGGAGGAAATCAGCGGCATCATTTGATGCTTGCCGGACAAATCATCCTCGTCTTCGGTATTATCTTCTGCTACTGGCTGTATCTCTGGTCGTTCCGTATCAAGTTCATGCATAACCGACGGAATGCCTTTTTCCTGATTTGCTGTATTTTCGTACCGGTTTTCCTGACCGAGATATGCGTCACTTACAGCATCTTCAACATTTATATTATTCCGTATGCCATTGTTCCGATCGTCGTCCGTACCTTCTTCGATTCGCGGACAGCCTTGTTCACCCATCTGATTGCGGTACTGATCAGTTCGATCATGGCTCCTTTCCCGCACGAGTTCCTCATCCTGCAGATCATTGCCGGCATGGTGGTAACTTTCAGTTTGCGTGAATTATCCGAACGTTCCCAGCTGATGCGCTGTTCGTTCTTTGTTTTCCTGTCATACAGCTTATCCTACCTCGGACTCGGTCTCTATCAGGATGCCGATCTGAACAAGATTCATTGGGTGATGATGCTTTATTTCGGGATCAACCTCATCCTGCTTATGTTTACTTACGTCCTAGTCTATATGCTGGAAAAGACATTCGGTTATTTATCTACCATCACGCTGGTGGAACTGTCGAATATCAATTCGGGTATCCTGAAGAAACTGAGTGAAACTTGTCCCGGCACCTTCCAGCATTCCTTGCAAGTATCCATCATTGCTTCCGAGGCTGCGGCCAAGATAGGAGCCAATGCTCAACTGGTCAGAACCGGAGCCATGTATCATGATATCGGGAAAATGTGTAATCCGATCTTCTTCACCGAAAATCAGAACCAACAGAATCCGCACGACGGTTTGTCGTTTGAAGAAAGTGCGCAGATGGTGATCAGTCATGTGACCGAAGGTGTCAAGATTGCTGAAAAGGCTTCTCTACCGAAAGAGATCATTGACTTTATCCGTACGCACCACGGACGCGGTAAAGTCAAATATTTCTATAATTCCTTCAAGAACAAATATCCTGACCGGGAAGTGAAAGACGAATTGTTTACTTATCCCGGTCCGAATCCGTTCTCTAAAGAAACAGCTATCGTGATGATGGCCGACTCGGTCGAAGCCGCTTCACGCAGTCTGAAGGAGCACACCGTGGAAGGTATCCAGCAACTGGTCAATAAAATCATTGAGACACAGATTGCCGACGGATTGTTGAAGAATGCTCCGCTTACCTTCCGGGATGTAGAATCCGTTAAACAAGTCTTCATCGAGAAGCTGAAGATCATGTACCACACCCGTATCAGTTATCCTGACTTGAAGAAGAAATAACACGGGCCAAAAGTCCTCGGCAGGCATCTTCCAGCAGGTCGAGGACTAGCTCAAAGCCTTCGGCTCCGCTATAATAAGGATCGGGCACATAATCATAAAGGCCGTTCGTCGAATATTCCATCATCTGATGGATTTTCTGTTCGGTAACCAAATCAGGAGCATTCTCTTTCAGATCATCGATATTCCGGTTGTCCATACCAATAATCAGGTCGAAATCATAGAAATCCTGTGTTCGGACCGGACGGGAAATAGAATCTAACCGATATCCCCGGCGGATAGCATGGGCACGCATCCGAGGATCGGCAGGTTCGCCTTCATGATAACCGATAATCCCTGCCGAATCAATCAGAAAACGGTCTTCTATTCCGGCATCTTTCACCAGCTTCTTCATCACTGCCTCTGCCGACGGTGAACGGCAAATATTTCCGAGACAAACAAATAGGATTTTGTATTTCTTATTATTAAACAGATCGTTAGCTTCTTTCATTTAGAACTGGTTTACATTTAATTATATAGTCACACCTATCAGTGTTATCTTAACTTGTTACAAATGTAATAATTTAAACAGTAATAGAGAATTTTCTCATACCAGTTAATCTGTATTGAACTATTATAAAGAAATGTACAATATGCTTACCAAACATAATTCAAATACAATGGGAAAAATAAGGAAGTGAAATACTTTTAGAACTTTTCATAGACATAAATTGAGCATATTAGTATTTTTATTCACCGCCGCCAGATTCGAATTCTTTCTCAATTTCTTCAATCGTAGGCAAACTACCTCGGAAATCTTTCGGTAGAGCTTGCCCTAATTCATAATCTGAGATTCCGATTGGTTTCTGAATATCACGTAAGGCGTATTCTGCTTTGATACGGTCTTTACTCTTGCAAAGCAGCAGCCCGATAGTCCGGTTATCTCCTTCCCGACAAAGAATATCATCCACAGCGGAACAGTAAAAATTCAGTTTGCCAATATACTCCGGCATAAACTCCGTATCTTTCAATTCGATCACCAGATAACGGTGCAGAAAGGTGTTATACATCAATATGTCAATATAATAATCATCACCTGAAACCTCTATATGATACTGACGCCCCATAAAAGCAAAGCCTGCACCCATTTCTACAAGAAATTTCTCCACATGTTTCACCAAACCTATTTCCACGTCACGCTCATTGTAATGGTCTGTAAAAGTCAACATATCGAATATATACGGGTCTTTAAGCATCGATTTGACATTATTTGCTTCCGGTGCAGGCAGGGTTTCAGTGAAATTGTTAGCCAATGCCCCATGCTTGCCATAATCATCCAGTTTGATGGCTTCTTGTAGATAACGTGTTGTCCAATGATTGGTAATGCATTGCATCATATACCAATAACGTGCACGAATGTCCTTGACCTGCTTTATCAGTACAAGATTGTGCGTCCAATCTAAATGCTTAATAGGAAGGGTAAAATTATATTCCTCTAATTGCGAAATCAGTGATTTCGCAATTGGAGAAACTCTCCCTTTTACCATCGTTAGTTCTTGATTATATTCATTGAAGAATTGTACCATATATTGCATATTACGTACAGTAAATCCTTTTATTTCGGAATAATCATTCTTCAAATCCTCAGCCAAACGTTGCAAGGTTTTCTTACCCCAACCGTCTGCATCTTGGCTTCGTTGCAACATACCACCAATATCCCAATACATTCGGAGCATTTCTTCGTTGGCAGCATAAATTGCCCGTTGCTGGGCAACCAATACCCGTTGCTTGATTTTGTGGAGCAATACCGCATAACCATGGAAGTTATCTTCCAAGTTTTCAACTGCTCGTTTATCTATATTTTTAACCATAATCACCTTTGCTATATTTACAAAGTTACGTTTTTTATTCAATTGTACATCAAACTCATACAATATTATTAGTTATTCCCTAATGGGCTATCCTCTCATCGAAAATCCTCTTTTTTTGAAAAGCCAACCAACAAAACTTATCTTTCCTATTACATTTTCTTTGTTCGCCCTGGGCGAACATATAATCACCAACTCTGAACATATATTCGCCCTGGGCGAATATAAAAACGCCAGCGGCAAATAAAGTTTATCCCGTAAGAAACGAAAAGAATCCGTGTATGCGGATAAAAAAGAAGATAAGAAGAATCCTACAAGGGATCTACATCATAATGTACCAGTAATTGACGGAACTCCGTGCTCTGGCGCATCTCTTGTTGCACAGACTCCAGTATTTCACGGACTTGCGGAATAGAAGCTGCAATCTCGATTTTCATAACGATCTTGCGGATATGAAGCAATTGAATATAGGAAACCGGCGGCGTAACGGGACCAAGCACACGGTCACCCAAACGCCGGCGTAACCGTTCGGCATACAGCCTTGACAGTTCGTCGAGCACTGTCGGATTCTTCGAGCGAAGAACCAGGATAATCAGGCGGTAATAAGGCGGATAACGGAACATGCTCCGTTCCGTCAGTTGCCAACTGACCATTTCTTTATACGTTCGTTGCTGTACCATCTGGATCAAGGGATGATCAGGTTGTGAAGTTTGCAAGACCACCACACCCTGCTTATCTCGTCTTCCGGTCCGACCGCTCACCTGCATCATCAGCTGGAAAGCCCTTTCATGCGCCCGAAAGTCCGGATAATTCATCAGCCCGTCGGCATTCAAAATACCCACCACACTCACATGCCCGAAATCCAGTCCTTTCGAAATCATTTGCGTACCGATCAGAATATCCGTTTTCTGCTTCTCAAAATCGCCGATGATCCGTTCATAGGCTGTACGCGTACGGGCTGTATCCAAATCCATACGAGCCGTTCGTGCAGCCGGAAAGAGCGAGGCGATCTCTTCTTCCACCTTTTCGGTACCAAAACCCAACGGACGAATATTCACCGAATGACATTCCGGACACTCGGACGGCACACGAATGGTATAACCACAATAATGGCATACTAGCTTCTGATGAAACTTATGATAGGTCATGCTCACATCACAATGCTGGCAACGGGGAATCCAGCCGCAGTCCTTACATTCAATCATCGGAGCAAAGCCACGGCGGTTCTGAAACAAGATTACCTGTTGTCCGGCTTCAAGCGCCTGGCGCATCTTCTCTACCAAGATTGGAGAGAAAAGTGTATCCTTCATCTGTTTCCGCCTTTTCAATTCACGGATATTTGCCAGGATCATCTCGGGAGGCGAAGCAGCTCCGTAACGAACCGGCAACTCAACCAAACCGAACTTACCGGTCATGGCGTTGAAATACGAATCGATCGATGGAGTAGCCGAGCCCAACAATACTTTGCCTCCATGCATCTGTGCCAGAATAATAGCCGCATTGCGGGCATGATAACGAGGCGCCGGATCTTGTTGTTTGTAAGTCGTCTCGTGTTCCTCATCAACGATAATTAATCCCAGGCTGCTAAACGGCAGGAAGATCGACGAACGTACACCCAAAACCAGCATCGGACCTTTGCCATGCAACAACTTGTTCCATACTTCCACCCGTTCGTTGTCCGAGAATTTAGAATGATATACCAACAACTGATCCCCGAATATCTTCACCAGACGGTCGGTTATCTGCGTAGTAATCGCAATCTCGGGCAAAAGATAAAGCACTTGTCTCCCACTTCTCAAAACCTGACGGATCAGATGAATATAGATTTCGGTCTTACCCGACGAAGTAACTCCATGTAAAAGACAAACTTCCTTCTCGGCAAAGACATCCTGGATCTTCCCGTACGCCGCCTGTTGTTCGTCGGTTAAGGCATGCGGTTCTTCCAGGCGACACATCCTTGCCTGCAAGCGACTGACTTCTTTCTCATAACTCTGTAAGATACCTCGTTTCAGTAAACCATCAAGGATCGCTGCACTTTGCCCGCTTTTCTCCAATAATTCCTTTTTCGAGACTTCTTGTCTTAACACTGGATTCAAAGCGTGAGTCAAATCGAGAAAGCAGACCAGCAGTTGCTCTTGTTTCTTTGCCCGTTTCACTGCATCGAAAGCTTCCTGCATCCGCTCTTCGGTAGCCCAGTCGGGATGTAGCCGGACATACGTTTGCGTCTTGGGGACAAAACCTTGCTTCAGTTCCTCACTTACGCCCACAGCACCTTTCCCCATCAACGAAGCAATAATCGGAACAATGTTACGTAAACCGGTTTTCTTCTCCAAATCAGAAACCGTCTGCTTGAGCACATTCCGTCCGAAAGCATCTAATACCGTCTGTTCGTTAGGTTTCAACGGAGCATCAGCCTCGAAGTCCGGGTTATAAGTAACTGTTGTCTCGCTTTCCAGTTTCAGGCCTGAAGGCAAGGCCGCCTTATAAACATCGCCCAATTTACAGATATAATACGAGGCAATCCATTCCCAGAAGCGTAATTGCGGACGACGTAAAATAGGAGTCGCATCCAAAATCGAAAAGATTTCCTTCACTTCATAGTCCGTTTGCGGCTGACGATCGTGCACATCTACCACAATCGCCGTGTAAAAGCGTTTCTTTCCGAAATGCACAATCACACGACTGCCACGGACCACCAGCGGCTCCAAGTCGGCCGGAATCCGATACGTATATTGATTCTCCAGCGGAAGCGGGAGTATGACATCTGCGTAGATACTCATTGCGAAACAAAGATACAAACAGATACAAGCAAACAAAACACTTTCTCTATAAAAAACATGTTGGCCGGACTTCCAACCTTAGAAGTCCAGCCAACTTATTTCCTTCAAATCGTTTTTATCTCCTTAGAACAAGATCGCAGCCGAAATCATCCAACCACGGTTTTTACCGTCAATTTTCAACTGCTTCACGCTATAATTGTCGGTCAAGCCCAACTGATAGGTCGCACTGATTTGCAAATGCTGAATCAACTCCACACCAGCTCCCAAATTCAATCCGGCACTGAAAGACTTAGACTGTACCTCATCAATGATAACATCCCAAATTTTACCTCCGCCCAAACGGAAACCAATATACGGACCTGCAGCTGCAAACACCTTCACGGCTGGAATACCAATCTTCCATTTCAAATTGACCGGCACATTCAAATAATCCGACTTAATCTTCTGTGTACCTATTTCCATTCCCGTCTGCGAATACAGGATAGAGGCATCAAAGCCCAACCCAACAAACGGAGCCATCAACTCGATTGTTGGTCCGATATGGAAACCGGTCAGGTTATCAGTAGAAAAAATTTCCGGTAAATCCGAAAAATGGATGCTCGAAATATTGGCACCACCTTTAATACCCCACTTAAACTGGGCTTGAGCCGGAACAGCCATCCAGGCGACCAACGCCAATATCAACAAATAAACTCGCTTCATACTTTCTGCTTTTAATGATTATCTATTTATGTAAACAAAGATAATGCATACAATGTTGAGAAAAAAACAGTAATCTTTAAAAACAGGTAAACAGATAACTACTATTTACAATTAATGTAAACCAAAGATAAATTCATAAAAAAAGCAGTTACCTTCAAAAAGATAACTGCTTTATAATTAGAGCCGAAAACGGGACTCGAACCCGTGACCTACGCATTACGAATGCGTTGCTCTACCAACTGAGCCATTTCGGCAATGATTTTCTTTAAACCGCCGCAAAGATATAAACTCTATTTGACATCTGAAAGAAGTTTAGCCAAAAAATCATCTAAATCTGCATCCAAATCTTTCAGAAGCGGATCGTCAAGACGCAAGGTATCGTCGTCGAGGAACAACAGTTCTTCAATGACAACAAACGATTCGTCGGTCAGACTAATTGACAACGGTTTGACAAAGTGCGAATTCTCAAATACATTCTTGGAAGCCAAAGCAGACAAGGCTTGTTTCACAGCCGAAGCAACACGTTTATTGAAAACGGATTCTTCTTCCGAGTTGTTTACCCAATCAAAAATGATGGTTTTGTCAACCAGATTCTCTTCTTCATCATACACCTGCAGTTCTCCACTTTCTGCATCAGCCTGCAGATAAATATCACTGATGTCATTGAGTTTGGTATCTTCCACCATTTTCTGGATGGCTGAAGTCAAAAATGATTCTAAAACCGATTGTATTTGCGACGGACTTGCTGCCATAATTATAATCCTTTCTTTATTTTATTCATTTGAATTACCAAAAGTAGTAATAATTTGGATTATCTGCTACCAATTTGTGTATTTAGTTTCTTATCTGCCAGAATTCGTTCTTTCAGTACCTCAGCATAAGCCTTCAACAATTCTGTATTCCGGTTCTTTTCGCCTTCGGAGGCCAGAAACAACTCATACGATTTCTGTGCCCATTCATGTGCAGATTTCAATTGGCTTTGCATTTCGTAGCAAAGCGCGATGTTGGAAGCTAACTTGGCCTGCTGGCTTTTCGAAGATGTAACCTCGAAGACCCGTTTCCAAATTGCCTCGGCTTGTTCCCACTTACTGGATGAAGCGAATGCTGCCGCTTCTTTCCAACGTGAATTGGCATTATTATAATACCAACGTGTCTCTTCACTCCAATGAGGAACGAAATAACCCGAAACTTTACCGCCCAATGCCGAAGCCGCTATCCGTAACGCCTCGTTGGCCGTTGGCAGATAATAATTCAACATTCGCAAATTCTCGGCAGCCTGCTGAAACTCGACCGAATCTTCTATCAGTACCGTAGCCAAGGCATTGTCTCGACCCGGCAAATAGGCCCGCATGATTCCTTGCATCTTCACGGTGATGGTTCCACTCAAAAAACCGGCACCAACATTCACATCTTCACGGTCCATCGCAAAAAGCATCTTATCCAACGAGATAATAGCATCCGCTCCATTTGAGCGGCATAAAGATGCCACCTGATCGCGCGTCAGTTTCCGATTCATCAAACTGCTTCCCGAATCACGCAACGGATCATGAAAAAGGAGAACATCCTCAAAATAAGAAGCATCCAGCATAGAGATTCCACAAGCGGCGCACAAATCGAACAAGGCACTGTCGGCCTTTGCCTGTGCCGTATCCTGAACTACTCCCAACAGGGAATAAGTATAACCCGACTTTTCGGGCTGCGCCATCGCATTATTCACCATCAATACCTTCCGGACATCCTGTGGAAAAGTAACCTCACCCGGATTACAGGTTTCGATCCCTACATAATTGATTCCTCCACAAGCTGTCAACAAGAACGACAAGCCTCCTAAGTATATCTCCTTTTTCATATATCACCCAATTACTGAAGGCAACTTGCCTTCACTGTCATCAAATCAATTCACTTACAGCCTTGAAATACCCGATCGACTCGGCAATTCCGAGGAAAGGATCTTTCATGTCTTTCTCGTATTCCAAGCTGCATTTACCCGTATAATTCACCTTCCTCATCATCTGGATCAAGGCAGGGAAATCAATCTTTCCGCGTCCTATTTCGATGCCGCGTCCGGCTTTAGTCGAATCGGTCACATCCTTGATGTGCATATCGAATACACGCGTATGATACTTCTCCAAATCAGTTACCGGATTACAGCCGTTACGCAAGTCATGGCCTACATCCAGACACATACCGATACGCGGATCCAAATCCTTCGTATGTTCCCAGACGTCGGTTGCATCCGGATAAGTCTTGATATCGGGTCCGTGCAAATGGATCGCATAATGGAAATCATATTCCTTTACTTTCTTATCCACATAAGGCAACAGCTCATAATTAGGAACACCGACAATCAGCTTCACTCCTACCCGTTTGGCATATTCGAAAGCCCGGTCGATCTCTGCCTCGCTCTTCATGTAAATCGGTCCCACGGCATAACCGGTAACACCGAATTCGGCACAACGGGCGTGGAAAGCCTTGATCTGTTCGTCCGTACTTTCCAATGGCAAATGGAAATCCTTGATACACAAATAATGGACATCCAGTCGCTGCATCGTGCGAAGCGTCGTATCTAAGTCGAAATTGACGAATGTATAACCTGCCATTCCCAATTGGAACGGATTGACTGACTTAGGTGCCTTCGGAATAATCCGCGACTTTTCTTCGGCGTGCGACATGGCTGATGTACCCAACAACAAGGCGCCTGCCAAACTCTGTTTGAAGAATTTTCTCCTCGTATTGTTCATATATATCAGAATTAAAGTTGAATCATTTGAAGCAAATGTACACAAAAAAAGTAGTTGCTTCCTATGAAACAACTACTTTTTCTTTCTCCTACCCTAATTTTTAAGGGTGATTATCTCTTATTAGGAAAGCGGCAAGTACCTGCTTTGCCTCTTTATTTCCGCCAAAGAAACGTATTGATTGAACGCGGAGCGAGTTGTGGCGCATAGACTTGTCCGTCGACAGAGAACGGATACACTTTCGGTTCAGCAGATTCATTCGATACCACCACTACGATACTCTGATCCGGATTAACAAATGCCAGTAATCCTTTTGCATCGCCATCGGCCGCCAGCTTGAAAGCTCCCGGTTGCACATAGTGACTGACGTGCTTCATGATATAATATTCCGGAGTATACCGATAGGATTTCCGCTCTGCATCGACTACTACCAAAGAGTTCTGAGCCCAGCCCCAACGACTGATGCCTCCGTCTTCGAGCGAGATATTCCAATACAGATAAGCCGAAGTTCCGTTGTTCAGATAGTGTTGCATCAACTGCCAGGCGTACAATGCCGCGTCCCAGGTATTCTTTCCGTCGCCACACTCCTGCTCTGTCTGATACAGCTTCAACACTGGATAACGTTGGTGAATGGAAGCGATAGCTCCTTTCCCGGCCCATTGGAAACCGACTCCACGGATGTATTTGCTACTCTCCGGATCATTCAGCAAGGTATCTACCAAGGCGGCATTCGGACGTTCCATCGTTCCGAACATCACTTCGATACCTTTCTCTTCCATGGCCGGGCCCAGATAGTTGCCCACAAACTCGGCCAGTCCGGCTGCCGTCCAGCAACAACTCGGGAATATCTGTGCCGAATTGAATTCATTCTGCGGCATCACCATCGAGATGTTAATACCTTCTTTCCGATAGGCATCGATGAATTTGGAGAAATAAAGCGCATAGGCCGAGAAATATTCCGGCTCACAGATGAACATATCCGTTCCTTCACGCCCCTGACGATCTTCCGGCAAACCATTATCCACAATGGTTGTCATATACGTACTTTCGCCCTCTTGCAGTTTCTTGTTCAGGCCGCCCGCCGTTTTCGGAGTCGAAACACTTGCATAATGCTGGTTATGCTTCATCCACGAAGGCGGCGACCACGGAGAAGCCCACAGCTTCAAATCCGCATTATATTTCAAGGCATTTTGGATAAACGGTATCAGCGTCTGTTTATCATTGGCTATCGTAAACGACTCCATGGCAAAATCGCCCGCCTGTTCATCATACGAATACCAGTCGCGTGAGAAATCGTTGGCGCCTACCGGCATACGAGCGATGGTGAAATTGGCTCCAAAGTTAGGATAGAACAATTCTTCGAGTACCTTTTCCCGATCGGTCGGTTCGAGTTTATTCAACGACATCCAGCCCAACTCATTGAAACAGGCCCCGAAGCCTTCGATCTGCTGTTGTACATCGGTTGTCTTGATCGAGACCAAAGGTTCCACACTCGCCTCTGCCACCGGAAGCGGTTCTTCCGTTTGCCAACAAGCCGTTTCCGTAGAAGCGACCCATTCTAACTGGGGTTTGCCCTGGCAAGAAAGCAAACCACCTACCAAAATAATTGAACCAAGTAATGTATGTGTTTTCATATTTATGAGATTAATATCAACAACTTTCTGACAAACAATAATTTTTATCATTTATTTTTATATCACTTGTCCAAAAACATCTATTGTTTCAATTGCTAAATCAAATTAATAAAAAAGCACAACAAGCATAGAAAGTCTTGATCTGTTTTTCCAAGCTGTCGAACGAAAAATAAATTAGAGCTTCTTTAAATTACATCATTTACTTTCCGATTCCACCGAGTTGAACCGATAGATAGATTCGTAAAATTGAGAATTAAAATAATTCGTTTCCGAATTGGACACAAACGAACTCACAACAACAGAATCCTTTAAAAATAAAGAAATTGTAGCTGTAGGGAATCGTTTGTTTATATCACTCAAACCCGTAAGAGAATTTTCGCCCAATTCGAAAATAGGAAATTCTAATTTGGACATAGCTAATTCACGCAGGACATCCTTCCGCAAGTGATTTGTGACTAAAAGTATATTCAATTTTTTCCTCATCCGGTTCATTTTGTTTAACGAGGCAAGTTGGTCTTTTATACAAGTAAAACAGGATAATTCTGAGAAATAGAGTATTATGCCATAATCGTTCAATTGGTCATGCAGCTTTATTTTTTCATCCTCATTACCCTTCCAAAGAACCCCTTCTATATTCCCTAAGGATAAACCATTTAACGTCAAATAAGCATACGATTGCCCTAACTGTTCGTTCAAATACTCATCTGATACATTGGCATATGGGTGGCTTTTATCACTTCCTCTTGCATGAAAAAAGAAACCTATATTAAATAAAAACGAAATCAATAGGGCGATGTATAAATAAACTTTTGTTTTCATGCAATTACTTTTTTATCTTCACCATAAACAAAACCGGATTGCATTCACCCGTATTTCTGTTCGGTAATTTCTCTTCGATCATTTTTCTTAGTTCATCTGCCTTTTCTTTAGTTAGAACCCCTTCTTTTATCCGATTATCAAAATGATCCATGCTTCTTTGAATGAGTTCCTGTTCTCGCAAAGAAAGCAGATAGTCTTTGTATTGTCCAATAGGATGTCCGGTTGCCATAAAAAGAAAGTCATCTTCTATGAATTGGAAAGTCTTGATTTCTTTTTTCATTTTGTCATAAACGGTTAGGAATGGAACAAACACATTGATACTTTTGATAAAGACCTTATTGTTGATTTCAAAAATATCCTCGATACCGGCTATCGTCTTTTTTTCCAATTGGATATTTATAGTTGGACGGACACGTGATTTAGCATTTCTCCTGTCCTCCGGTTTCATACTCTTGCCCTTATAATCGATATAATATAAAGGGGACAATTTCCCATCTGACAAAACAAAAACAGAGTCATTCATATTTTGCGCAAACAAAATGTCGTCTTCCCTCTTGCTGAATATGCAGGAGGAAATATACGCCAAATCTTCTTTAGGCATGGGATAATATTTTCCAACCAAGTCTCCATTGAGATCTTTAATGACCAAAGAATAAAGGGGTATCCCATAACTTGCTTGTTCCCTATATAAATAAAACAGTCCATCCTGATACTCCATATCCGTCGCATAATAATCCATCGGGATGTCTTTTACGAATTGATTGTCAAAAGTAAATACCAGTATTTTTGTCCTTGATTGATCAAATAGATAGATCAATTCTTCTTCTTCATTAATAGAGAAATCCCCTAAATTGATAAACTCTTTGGGACCTTCACCACGAGTCCCGATTCGATATTGGAATTTTCCAGTGTGATCAAACACATACACTCCCTCACAGTTGTGTTTTTCCATGATAAAGATGAATTGATCAGACATCACCACTTTTTTGATTTCCCCTAAAATGGAGTTGTCGGTAAATTCCAAAGGAATCATCTTGACCTCTTCCGCAAAGTCTGAAAGTTTCCCATAAGTAGTTTCAAAGTCGGTTATAGGAATACTTTCCATATCACCAGATTCTCGTGATTCACTTTGTTTTTGGGTACAGCTAATTGATAATAAACAAATTAAGAAGTATAATAGTCGTGCTTTCATAAGATCATTATTTTGTTGAAATAAGAAAATAACTCCCAAGGAGGAAAATGTTTTTCCATCCTTGGGTGATGGTATTTTTTAACAATCATCTAGTACCAAGGCCAGCAGCTATCCAAAACTCACCGCAAGACATAAATTTACATTGTTCTTTACCGCCTTCAGCACAATAGGTTGCAGCGTTGCATACTGTTAATGAACCAACTCCATCGGCATCAAATTTAACTTTTATGCCAAGAATAACTGTTTCTGCATTTGCCGTTCCTGTAACAGTAATGGTACAATTCTCTCCTTTTCGCTCCCAAAGGCCACCGGAACCTGTGGTTCCACCTTCATCACCCGACTCATTACTCTGAGCCAAAACTTCAACATGCAACGGATGTTCTGTGATCCCGTAATCGGCCCATGCGTATTGGAGATTTAACCCCATTGCACCCAAAAATGCAAACGCACCCAGTTTCAATAAAAACTTCTGTTTCATTTTACCTGTTTTTTTAATTAATACTATTATTATTTCAACATGAGCTCTTGAAGCTCCTGTATTTGATTAAAATCTTTACGCTCCTTGAGTAATAATCGCAATTCCTTTTTTAGGCTATTCGAATTTTCCCATACCCGCGTGTACGAATTGGAATATATCCCCAAATACAAAGCATAGACTGTTATTCCCAATATCATCAGCCACTTTTTCATTTGTGTTACTCGATAGATCTTATCAAAAAAGGTATATACGACAAAAAAACAAATCCCGATACACGAGAGATAAATATACCGATCTGCCGTAACAGTAAACCTTGATATAGAAATGATATGAAGGGCTACAGCAATATGAATCAAGAAGAACAAAGAAGTAAATAAAATGATGTTTTTTCTTAATAAATAGATACAATAAACTACCATGATTAAAATGAAAGGATATATCCAAAAACGGACAGGAAGAGATTCTCCCGGCAATATAGGGAATGGATACAAATATGATAATTTAAACGGCAGTAGGCACTTTGTCAAATATTCGAACAAAGCATAACAAGCCAAAAAGATACGTTCTGAAAAAGAATAAACCAATTCATTGGCAGATATGCCTTGCGACAAGATTGTGACAAGCCCTCCATAAATACTTAATAGGGAAAAAGGTATTTTTTCTTCCCACAGTTGTATGTTTTTTAAATCCCGACCAATAAAATAGTCAACGAGTAATGTACATAATGAAAATACAACGGCTTGTTCTTTTGACAGGAAAGAACAAAAAAACAACAGCAGCGTCAAACCATAATATAAAGCACTTCTTTTTTGACAAAATTTCAAGTAACTCAATAGAGCCAATAGATAAAAAGCACTATATATAAGTATTTTGGAAGCACTCAACCATGAAACAGCCTCCACATTTACCGGGTGAATTCCCCAAATAAACGCTGTCAAAAAGGCTATTTTCCTATTATGCGTGGTTGAAAGCTTTAGAGAGCTATTTAAAAATGTATCAAGGAATATAAAAACAAGCAATACATTTATTAGATGCCAACCCAAATTAACCAGATGAAACACAAATGAAGAATAACCGAATAACGAATATATGATCAAATAATTCATCTCATTCAACGGCGAATATTGCCCATGATAAAAGTCTGTGAAGATATGATATAGGTTAGACCAACTAAAACCACCCGTTGTATAATGATTTATTACCACCCAATGATCATCCCATAAATATAGAAAATCATGGTTAAGCACAGGATAATAGACCAAAACAACTATTGACACAAGTATTATATAAGGTCTTAACGTGTAAAACATAGTATTAGCTTTCATACAATGGCTAAATTATGAGATTTTATCGACTGTTTTTCATTTGTAAATTTATCGCTTAGAAAAGATTATTCTAAGCGATACACAAAAGTATTGTTTTTTAAACAAAAAACAAATTTTTTACAAAAGAACATTTCATAAAAAGGAAGTCATTTTAGAATTACTTTCAGCAGCTTCCCTGCATATCAAAGATGAACACTTTCTCTGCAGAAAAACGGTCTAATACATAAATGCGCTCCTCGAATATTTGGACTTTTGTAAGATAGCCAATCTGTTCGTCGGACGAAAGCTGTACAAAATAAGCACTATCGACAAACTCAACAATAAACTCCGGGTAAGACTCATCACTCATTCCTCCCTTACCGAAAAGTTATACAATAATTACAGAAAAAATTCCACAACACAGTCACCCCAATTGCTATCATTTTAGCATAATAGAAAGATATACCTATTCGTTGTTGCATAAATAATGTAAGACTGTTAATTCCCAATCCAATCAAAGATATAACCACAAACAGGAAAAATTCACGTTCTATTTCCTGGTTATGACTATCAAATGTCCAAAATCGATTCAAAATATAATTTGAACAAACTGCGACAGAAAACCCAACAGCATTTGCTACATACTTTTGCCATCGTAAATATTCCTTACATAGATAGGTCAAACCAAAATCTATTACCAGACCGATTGATCCAACAACCGAGAAACGTAAGAAAACAATTAAGAACTCTTTCATCTTTCTATCAATCCTTTTACACCCTTTCGACTACATCCACGTCATAGATTATAGTTTCCATATTTTCTATGGGGGAAACGTTTCCTACAGAACAAGATTGAAGAAATAGACAAGCTAAAAGCAGCAATAAATAATCTTTTTTTCTTTTAAGAATAATCTGAACTTTCATATCGTATAAGAAATAAGATGTTAAACATTTTTACAAAAATAACAAGCATTTGAATAACGCAAGGAAACTACACAAAAATTTTTGCATAAAAAATATTCTTCATTCTTTCTTCTTTCCGCATTCATATGATCATTCCTTTATCTTCACCATAAACAAAGCCGGATTACATTCATCCGTATCTATGCCCGGTAATTTCTCTTCGATCATTTTTCTTAGTTCATCTGCCTTTTCTTTAGTTAGAACCCCTTCTTTTATCCGATTATCAAAATGATCCATGCTTCTTTGTATACCTTCTGCATCTTGCAGTAATAACAGGTAGTCTTTATACTGACCTATAGGATGGCCACTTCCTATAAACAGAAAATCGTCGTTCCAATACTGGTAAGTCTTGACCTCTTTTTTCACTTTGTCATAAATGGTCAGAACCGGGACAATTACATTGATACTTTTGATAAAGACCTTATCGTGGATTTCAAAAACACCTTGAATTCCTGCTATCGTCCGTTTTTCCAAAAGGACATCTATGGAGCGGCGAACGTCATGCTTGATATCCATCCTGTCCTCTGGTGCCATGCTTCGATCCTTATAATCGATATAATATAAAGGGGATAATTTTCCACCTGACAAAACGAAAACAGAGTCATTCATATCTTGCGCAAACAAGATGTCGTTTTCTCTTTTGCAGAATACACACTCATGAATGCTTGGCAATTTCGGCATGGGATAATATTTTTCAACCAAGTTCCCTTCAAGATCTTTAATGACCAAGGAATAAAGAGGAGCACCATAGTCCGCGTCTTCTCTATATAAATAGAACAACCCATCCTGATACTCCATATTCGTCGCATAATAATCCATCGGGATCGTTTTTATGAATTTATTATCAAAGGAAAACACACATACTTTCGTCCGGGCACCATCAAATATGTATATCAACCTGTCTTTTTCATTGATCGAAAAATCAGCTACATCAACCAATTCCTTCGGGCCTTGCCCCCGGCTACCGATCCGATATAAGAACTTACCATTGCGGTCGAACGTATAAATACCTGCACTATTGTCTCGTTCCATCACAAAAATGAAGTCTTCAGACAACACTACCTTTTTGATTTCCCCTAAAATGGATTCTTCCGTAAATTCTAATGGTATCATTTCTACTGCTTCCGCAAACTCAGAAAACCTTCCGTTGTAGGTTTCAAAGTCAGTTATCGGAATAGTCTCCATACCCGATAGATTTTTAACCTCGTTTTGTTTCTGGGTACAGCCACACAAAAACAGGCTGAATACGATGGATAATAAAAGATATTTTTTCATTTTCTTGAAGTATAAAGTTAGTTGAGAATTATTTGATTTCAACATGAAAAGCCTACTCATACGCCGGATTCAATTTATAAAACACCAATGCCGGATTTGTATCATCCGTACCCGCATTCATGATTTTCAGATACTCTTCATTGGCCAAATGCGCGTTTTCCTTGATAGGAACAGGTGTGAATGAGGTGACAAAATAGTCGCCATACAGGCAAATGGGATTACCGATCGGGAACACGCTTTTTTCCAAGAGCATGCTGGTGTCATAAGGCTTTGTTATATCGAAATAAAACGTCTTCTTTTTTTCTTTGTTGTAGAAGCAAGCCCGTACTAGTTGCATGTTTTTATGTCTTACAGTCATCGTGAACACGAAGAATTTTTCATTCTCAAAGATAGCGTTTCCCAAACCTGTGCATCCGTTAAAAATCAAATCCGTACGTTCTTGATCCGAGAGTTCCTCGTCGCGGTGCTTCCATATGGAATTTTCTTGCTTGACGAAATATTTCGCACGGTAAGTCAAATCCCGGTTCAATTGATAAATGGTGTCACAACTTGAGGGTATATATAGCAATTCTCCCAGTCCGGTTTTCACGAATGGATCATGAAGAGCCGCATGCCGCTGGATGGGATACAAAGGGAAATCTCTTTTGAGAACTTCAGCCCCCTTGGAAAGAACCAGGGAATAATCGCCTATTATACTATCGTTGGCTTGTCCGTAACCGATAAAATTAAAGACACTATCTTGCCCGAACGGAGCATAAAAGTTATTCGAAATGGCTGGCGTGGAGCGCAACCACTCCCCGTTCAGATTGTAATGGACATATTTGCCTGTAACATCGGCAATGATCAACTCCCGCGTATCTTCATTGATATGCATGTCACCCAAATGGATATATTCTTTAGGACCACCACCCTGATCGTCTATCACTTTCAGCAGCTTCCCCTGCATATCAAAAATGAACACTTCCTTTGCCGAAAAACGGTCTAACACATAAATACGATCCTCGAATATCTGGAGTTTTGCGATATTGCCAATCAGTTCATCCGACGAGAGCTGTACAAAATGTACATCATCAATGAATTCATCGATAAATTCCGTGTACGACAAAGCTTTCATATCGGTTGCATCAATCTCGGTATAACCACTTTCAACCCGAGGAATATTACCGACATTATCACTGACCACCAGTTGTATTTTCTGTTGATCCACTTCCGGAGATGCTTGTTTTTTACCTGTACAGGAGAACCCCAAGACTAAGGTTACCAAAATAGAAATGTGTTTGTTCATCGTATTTTGTTTTTTAGATTAATGATTTTTTTCACTTCCAACGATAAGAAAAAAGGCCTACAAGTACATCAGGTCTTAACGTGTAAAACATGGTATTCGCTTTCATACAATGGCTAAATTGTGAGATTTTATCAACTGATTATAAATTCGCATAGCCTAGAGAAAAATCATACTAAGCCTTACACAAAAGTAGCTTTTTTTAAATAAAAACAAATGTTTTCCTCAAAAAACGTAAGCATTCGATAAACTACAAGTTTTGAACCTTTATATACAACAATAGCGACT
>ENA-ORUB01000834-ORUB01000834.1-human-gut-metagenome-genome-assembly--contig:-NODE-834-length-37967-cov-8.853714_pt1 | contig 37967 bp, 41 predicted proteins | sample MGYA00241918_ERZ509200 | MGnify/ENA primary metagenome ERZ509200 (study PRJEB26280, sample SAMEA2338853) | human gut metagenome | biome: human gut; feature: human-associated habitat; material: faeces... | reverse complement strand
CGGCCTCGACGACGGCGCCCTCAAAGGCGCGGCGCAGCAGCAGCGAGTTGCCCTCCCCCATCAGGCTGGCGGGAATTCGAGTCAGGTTCTCCTCGTCGCCCAGAATGTGGTCGATGTTGGAACGGATGGGCAGGCGGTAGTCAAAGACCAGCTCGGAGGGGTCCTCGGCAAAGCGCACGCGGCACGGTAAGTACTCAAATGAGACCAGCATGGGGTCGCTTTCCTTAAAGAAACCCTTCAAAAACCAGCGTTGGCGCGCATCGGACTTGGTGTTGGGCTCAAACAGGCCGTAGATGGTCTCGTAGCGGCGTGTGTACAGGCCGGTGTTGAACAGGCAGCGGTCGTCGTCGAACACCAGTGGCAGGTTGGACGGAGCGGTCTGGTCCACGTCGCGCTCGGTCAAAAACACCGCGCGGCTAAACGAGAACGACAGGTAGTTTTTGAGGATGCGGTTGCTGGGACCCCAGTCCTCGGGATCGGCGAGGTCGGCCAGACGGTCGTAGCAGGGCTCGGGGCAAAACGCAAAGTCGTAGACATTGCTGCACAGGGTGCTGGGGATTTCCATGTGGCGTCCAATCCATTCAATAACCGGCGTGCGGATGCTTAGATTCTATACGCGCGACGGGTCGATCGTGTCCGCAACGCAACCGCGGCGAAGCTCTTCGGCGAGTTCGCTGGTCGCGTGGCTTCCGGAAACGAGGTCCTGGATCCAGGCGTAGTACTGGTTGTCTTTGGGCTCGGGGGCGTCGGACAGCACGACCGGAGCGCCGGCGAGCCTTAAGACGGACAACGCAAAGACAAGGCTGGTGCGCTTGTTGCCGTCCTCGAAGATGTGGTCCTTGACCATGTGCTCGGCCACGTAGGTGGCCTGGTCAAAGATGTCCGCGAATCGATCGGCCGGCGATTGGCCGAATATCGTACAGAATGCACCCGAAAGCACAGACTCGACGCGTCCAAGCTCATGCGCGGCCCGGTCGCCCGTGGCGTCGGTCGTATAGCAGCGCCCGACCGTCATCAGCGTGCTGTGAAGGCGCATCACGGCCGCGGCCATGACTTCGAGCGATTCGGCATCGTCGAGCACGAGCGGCGCGACGGGAATCCCTTGCCCTCCAACAGCCGCCATCATGAGTTCTCCAAGAGCCTGAGCGCGTTGGGCATGTCCGCAATGGTCAGCCGAACGGCCTCGTTGATCAAAGTGGTGCTGTCCGGATCATCGGGTAACGTGCGGGGTGCTTTCGGCGCGATAGGGTCGGTTGCATGTGCTGTACAGTCGTCAAAAGTCATGCTTTCAGGATAGTTGTAGCAATAACTATCAGGCCGTGTCGTTGAATCTAACGTTTTCATCGCGCCGTCCTTCTGCTGGCTGAATCCGAGCGTTTAACCCGAGCATTTCGACCATGCAACGTAAATAGATTTTTCTTGAGGCAATCAGTCATCGCTGTCCAAGCGTTTAGATGCCAGGTCGAAAACCTTGCCCTTGTCCCTTGCACCTATTGCGATGATTTGAACTACTTCGACGCGCCCATCGCGGATGCGATAAATTACGCGAATGCCATCTGTGCGAAACTTAAGTTCCCGACAACCTGCAAGAAGGCCCGAAAGTGGCTTGCCAATTTCATCGGCCCGAAGTGCAAGACGCGCAATACCTTTGTCCACCATAGCGCGAACTGAACCATCGAGTGACAGATACTCTTTCTCGGCGGTCTTGTCGTAAAACTCGACCTTAAACCTAGCCACGTTCACTCGAACAGCTCCTCATCGGAAATGGGATCGGTCGCCTCGGCTTCTAGCATGGCCTCGAACCTCTCACGTCCCACGGTATCGGAGAACGGGATGCCCTTGCGATTCGAACCAGCGTCGCCCCGTGCGAGCCTTGCAGCTGCTATGGCGTGTAGGCGCTCCTCTCGGAGCTGTTCGAGTTCAACCGCCATCGCCTCGAATTCGTCGAAGCCGACGATAACAGTATCGATGCCATCGTTCCTGTCTGAGACAAATTGCGGCTCCCTTCGAGCGCGACGCCTCGCTTCGCCAAAATTTTTGCTTGCCTGCGTCGAGGTCAGTACCTGTTCGCGTCCGAAAACGAGTTTCTTGTCTATCACGGCAACCATAGCAACCTCCCTTAAAATCTGTCTCTAATACGTATTATAGTTCCCTTTAAATACGTACGTAAAGGAAAGTTAAACAGCAATACTCTCAGTCTTGATATTCTCGGATGAACAGGGTTTCGAGTTGTACTCTAGATCAACTGGTTGCCAGACGAGGTCCTCGATAGCGCAGTTTAGGGTGTTTGCGAGCGCCAGTGTCGAGGAGACCGATGCACGGCGCAGGTCGAGTTGGTTCTGCTCGTAGAGCTGTATAGCGCGAAGTTTAACTCCCGATTGGGTGGCGAGCTGTTTTTGCGTTAGTCCGGCCGCCTTACGTGCTGCCTTGAGGCCCTTTTTGTCTGCTTGAGCCTTGTTCCATTTTTCGATGATAATTCCAGCAAATTTGTCTTCGAGGGCTTCGTGGAGCGGATGGTATGATCCAATGACCCAATCGAACGGAGCAACTTCGAATAGGTCGCTAAAGCCCAGGCAGCTTGCCCATTGCGTATAGGCCAAAACCCAGCCCGCCCAGTATTGCGGGGAACGGTCGAATGGATAGATCTCCCTGCATTCGGCGGGCTTTAGCCCCGCACGGGCGATAATTTCGCGCGCAAGTTCGTCGCCCGACATGCCGCAGATAACACGTGGCATTCCGCGCTCAAACTGTTTTATCTCAAGAGCGTTCGATAGGATCGCCGTCAGCTCGGCTGGATTCAAGCCTTGGTCACAGAGGGCAAAATCGACTGCCTCGCCCAGCGTTCTCATGGCGTCCTCGAGATACATCTCACTGTATGCGCAGGTCATCTACTGTCATCCCCTCTCGAACGATGTCGAAGATGCGGATTCCCTCAAACGGATTCTCGGAAAGTAGCTCCCGATACTGCCCCCTTGCCGCTTCATCTCGCTCCTTGGCCAATGGGCCGTACTGAGCTTGAGGCGCACGTTCAAATCCAGCAAAACGAACGCTCTTAAAAGCGCGCTCGCTTTTGAGCACAATCTGCTCCCCCAGGTTGCCAAGCTTCATGGCACGACCCAGCTGCTCGACGGTGATCGTATTGTTTACAAACGCCCTGGCATAACTAAAGTATGAGTCATCCGCACGCCATCCTCTAATCACATCGCAAGCGTCGGTGTCGGGCAGAAAATAATCGTGGAGATATTCGCATGCCCCCACGGCGATGGCGGTGTCCTTGCGAAAAGAACGATGCTCAACGAGCAACGCTATCCAATGCAGAACTGAATAATGCGGCGATAGTAAGTCGAGCAACTTGAGGTCTGCCATATCGAGTTCGTATCGATTTGTAAAGCCATCAGCATCTCCCGAGCATGCCCATTCCTTTGCAAGGTCAAGGCTTTCCGTGCAATAGAACCCCTGCCCATAATCGTTATGGACTTTTCCCAGGCCAAACTGGGGAACCTCAACAATCTTCTGGGAACCATGCCACAGCTCCATGTGAGCCTCCTAACGGGTATCGCTCTAACGATAGTCTAACATACTATCGTTAGAGCGATACTTGTACTGAAAGATCGAGAGGGCGAATGGAACCGATTCCAAGTTCATACCGGCTTCTAAGAATGTCGAATCCGAAAGTATGCGGCAAATTCCAGACTTGTCGACCACGCCGGGATACGTCAAAGCCTCCACCTGCGGTTTTGTTGGGAAAAATCGGGTTGTGCTCGGGGTTTGCTTAATTTTCCCCGTACTTCCGAAATATAGGCATTTTGTCAGCGATTTGAGGTGCCTTCGAGCGCCATGTTGATGCTTCCGAGCCAAGAGCAATTGGTTAACGGACGAGTTAAGGCACACTATAGCTGCTATATCTTTAGTAATTAAAGCGGCGCATCCAAAGACACCCTCTTTCGAATCTTAATTAGACAGGGGCCGTGATCGCAAGGCGACGCAACTTAACGGAATGAACGGTTTCCGAGGGTCATAACGCATTTTTTGGGGTATCGACGTTACCGGCCGCAACGGTTGCGGACGCTCGAATCGACATTCTTCGTACCGGAATTTGTACCAAGGCGAATTTCGCGGCTTCCGGAGACGCAACGCCACGAAACCGGCCCATCTACTACGTTTAACCCCGACCAGCCGACCATATCCCGGATTTCGCAAAAACCGCAGGCCGTCTACCTGCGGTTTTATTATTAACGAAAACGGAATGGTCGGGGGATGCCGGCCAAACGTAGTAGATGGGCGGCTATCGTGGCGGGCGTTCCGTAGAGCGGTCGGAATGGCACCGGAAAGGCGGGCCGTGGCCGCGCGCCACGCGCGCCTCGCCCTTCACAAGTTTATGAGTTTTAGTATCCAAAGCCGAGGGAACATGTTAAATGCAGTCAGTAAACCCGCCCGGCCTCTGGATGTATCAGCTCTGTCGCTGCCTGAAAATACGCAACGCTTCCTCTGGCTCGGGAATATCATCGACGATAACTTTCCAGGCGAGGGATCGAACCACTTCTCGATATCCATGTGCTACGAAGTTTCGAAAGCCCCTAATATCGTTCCATGGATACTCCGGAAAGCTCCTCGTCCCGTTTACGCCGCCTTAAAGAGACGCACCTCATCCTTTTCAATGCTCTTGCGGAATGCAGGACGCATATGCTCGGGAGGGTTGGTGACAATCTCAACATCTCGCCCGAGCTCTTTTTCGAGCTCAAGGGAGAGTTCGTATAGTGTGCCGAACGTCATTGTTTCACCGCAGACTAGACGCAAATCGATATCGCTATCTGGCGTTTGCTCGCCACGGGCGAAGGAGCCAAATAGATATGCCTCGCGGACGTCGTAACGAGACAGCACACGAGAAACAGCAGCGGATATGTCGACAAGCGTAATCATGTCTCAATTTTACTTACCGATTGAATGGAAGGCAATTGCCATGCGCCCGTTCCACAGGCCCTAGAGAGGGGCTGTATCCGGTAGTATGCGGCAAAATCAGAGCATGCCATGCACGAGAGAAGTCGGCAAAGCCTCTACTTGCGATTTCTTTGCTTGAAAAGGGCGGTGTGCTCGGGGGTTTGGGAATTTGCCGCGGACTTCCGTTTTGCGATTCCGGAAGTGCGGGGAAAACCGAGATCTGGCGACCAGACCCTGGTTTTACGCTTCAGCGACCTGCAGTTTTGTTCGCAAAAATTGGGTTGTGGTCGGGGGTTGCTTATTTTTCCCCGCACTTTCGAAATATGGGCATTCTGGCAGCGATCCAGGTGCCTTATAACGCCATGCAACAGGGCGCAACGCTCAAAATCTACTTTGCAAGAAGCAGGTTCTCCTTGAGCTCGTCTCGTTCGACTAGAGAACTGGACGCGCTTTCGTCCGGCATGGCGAACGTCCTTGGCACAATCCCAACGAGCGACACGGTAAAGTCGTCATTTCTAACCATTTTGCTAACCATCATGGTTAGCAAAATGGTTAGAATATGGGTAGAATAGAATCGGAAGGCGGACAGCATGAAATTCCAGGAAACAGAGACAATCGAGCTGAAGGCCGTTGCGCAGGACGGCATCAAGAAGGAGATCGTCGCCTTTGCGAATTGCGGCGGCGGCACGGTCTACGTTGGCGTCGCCGACGACGGCGCCGTGCCGGGCGTCGAGGACGCGGATGCGTGCGCCCTGCAGGTCTCCAACATGGTGCGAGACGCCGTGAAGCCGGACGTCACCATGTTCGTCAGCTATAAAACGCTCGACTGCGACGGGAAGGCGGTCGTGGCCGTCAAGGTCCAGCGCGGCACGAACCGCCCCTACTACCTAGCGAAGAAGGGCCTGCGCCCCGAGGGTGTCTACGTGCGGCAGGGTTACTCCTCCGTCCCGGCGACCGATGCTGCCATCCGGCAGATGATCAAGGAGACCGACGGCGACAGCTTCGAGGACATGCGCTCCCTCGACCAAGCGCTCACCTTCGAGTCGACGAAAGGGGAATTCGAGACACGAAAGATCCCCTTCGGCGCGCCGCAGATGCAGACCCTGAAGATAGCCTCATCGGACGGTCTCTACACAAACCTCGGCCTGCTCCTGTCCGACCAGTGCCCGCATACCGTAAAAGCGGCCGTTTTCGAGGGGACGGACCAGAGTGTGTTCAAGGATCGCCGGGAGTTCTCCGGGTCCCTCATGCAGCAGCTCGACGAGGTCTACGACTACATCGACTTCCACAATCAGACCCATGCCACTTTCCAAAAGCTGCTGCGCGTCGACACCCGGGACTACCCGGAGGTCGCCGTGCGCGAGGCCTTGCTGAACTCGCTCGTGCACAGGGACTACTCCTTCCACGCCAGCACGCTGATCAGCGTCTACGACGACAGGATCGAGTTCGTGTCAGTTGGCGGCCTTCTGCCCGGCTTGGAGCTGGAGGATTTGATGATGGGCGTCTCTGCCTGCCGGAACCCGCATCTCGCCAACGTCTTCTACCGCCTGCAGCTCATCGAGGCATACGGCACGGGGATGAGGAAGATCATGGGGGCCTACGCGGGTGCGGCCTCTCAGCCGCAAATCATGGCCACGAACAACGCATTTAAAATCGTCCTGCCCAACATGAACTTCGCAGCAACGGCAGCGGAAACGCCTGCGGCAAACAGCAAGGAGGCACCCGCTGCTTCCCATTCCCGAGAGGACGAGATCCTGCAGTTCTTGGCAGAGCACCCCTCAATCACCCGAAGGGAAGCGCAGACGTTGCTCGGGATCGGCCAGTCCACGGCCGGCCGCATATTGAAAGAGATGGTGGATAAGGGGCAAATCGCAAGGCACGGCGGAGGTCGCACCTTGCGATACGAATTGGCGTAACGATGTGTCTCTGAGGTAATTGCCCACTACGCCTTCCGTCCAGGCAGGCATAGCAAAAGAGAGCCGCGACCACTCCCCTCGATTCGATTCATTTCTAACCATTCTTACCACCATGGTTAGAATGTGCCGATTTCCCAGAAGGGCTTGTCTCAGCACTGCGAAGTTGTGGAGCGTGACGCGGCTGGGGTAGCTGAGCTCTGCTATGGTGTCAGCCGTGCTGACACCCAACCCGGCGAACGTTTCGATGGTCTTCGCCCTTTGCCCTGCGCTGTACATCCGAATGATCCTACCGGTTCTCTTTTGGCCCAGGATTTCCACCGCAGTCCCAGGGGGCTAGAAGGATAAATCAGGCAGGGCCATTGCAGCGCTACGTGTTGAGAACTTGGCCAGCAACGAGAAGTTTGTGAAACGTTTTGTGAAGCGTGGCAGGACGAAGCTACCTCTCGGCAAAGGTACCCCAACCGCCGGCAGGAACGTCGACACAGCTTTCGAGGTAACTCTTCATGATGTCTTCCAATGTGGGCACGCGTCCTTCGGCCAATATGCCCAAGGCATCCAGCACATCGAATACGGCGGCTGCGTCATCGACCCCGAGGAGGTCTTCGTTGCACAGGTCCAACCTCGCACCAAGCACAGTATACCCGTGCTGCACAGCGACCCTCGCAAGGGCATCGTCATCGGCAACCAGCGGGTGCCTTTGGATCTCGACAACCAGCCAATACTCTTCGCCGGGCTTTCTGGAATCAAGATCGAACGCGAGCCCGATCTCTTGGACGACGAGCCACGTTTCGGCATATAGCTTCCCTGCCTCGTCCAAGAATAGCCTCGTCATGGCGGGCACGACATCCCCATACCCAAGAAACTTCCCGCAAAGAAGCGTTTTCGACAGGGAAGAAACCTTCGGATAGCGAGACAGCCACGCCCTGCCCTCTCGAGTTTTAAGCAAGGGGCAAACCTCTTCGGGATTTCCAAGCATTTCCGTAAGCATGTAGAACCTGGCACAGAAGGCGGCGGCGGTAATGTTAATCCGAATGCCGGGCGCGTAATGGCTCATCGGAGTCTCGAAGCCGGCGGCCCTTTCATACGCGCCTCTGCACTCGGCACGCATACCAAGCAAGGCGTAGCACAGGCTCATCTCGAGATAGGGATATCCGAGGGACGGTTGCTTGTTGAGCGTAGCGAGGCGCTCTTCGGCAATCGAGAGCTGCATTTTTGCCACCTCGGGTTTGTCGTACAGTGTCAGCCGGGCAAGCTGCCATCGACACTCGAGCGCCGCCATAACCTGCAAGCTTCCCTCAAGGAGGCCTATAGCCTCATCAGTGTACGACACGGCGCGCTCAACGTTCTCTCCCACCATTAAGGCTAGGGCAGCGCGTTCTCGCAGCACTTGGGAGCGCCGCAGAATCGCCTCGGGAGGAAGGCCATCCTCCATCACATCCAAATCATGCTCCGCGTCCCCATCCTTGAAATACCGCATTACGCTCTCAGCCAAAGTTTTTAGGGAGCGGTCATCCACCGCCAAGCCCGAAAGCATCGCCCTCAGGTTCATATGGGCATAGTAACGTGCATCGGGGTCGCTCACGCACAAAAACCGATCGCATCCTTCGAAGAAATTGAGCACGGGGGCGGGGTCGAGCCCGTCGGCCCACGCGATTCTTCCCAAGCTCGCCATAGCGACGACGCGCTGTTGCTCGGAAAGGGAGGCATTGCTGAGGGTGCTTTCGACCTCGGCCAAATACAACTTGTTCCTGTCCTCGATGCTTGCCCCTATCTGCCTCATGAAAAGAAGCCGCAGATTGAAGAGCTGCCCAAAATCGTTGGGGCCAATCGGCGCAAGCGCCTTTTCGCATTCCTCAATCAACCCCCACCCTTCTTCAATGCCGCCATCAGGCAAGCCGATTTTCGTTTTATTCAATGTTGCATTCTCAAACAGTAGCAAGAGGAACGACTTATTCCGAACGCCCAGACGCTTGGCTTCACGATACGTCTTCTTGAACTCGTCGTCGGCGACTTTGAACTGACCGTTCACGATATAGCCAACCGCGCGGTTGTGCCAAAGCTGGACTTTGATGAAAGGGTCTGTCTTGTCGGATATCTCGGCCAAGGCGCTTTCGAGTTCCGCTTGCGACCCAGCACGATCGCAAGCGGAGTCCGCGATAATATGGAGGGCGAAATGCCTGAAAGCCGGTTCTAAGTTTTCGTCCTCAAGCATCCTTTTTGCAACGCCGTTGTTTCCCAAGTAGATGTTGCAGAAAATCCTGTCCTTGTCGAGGCAGGCGAGCTGCCTTCTGGACAGTCGATCACGGTCAACCGAGTTCATCAGCCTGAAGGCAGCTACGTAGTCGCAATCGGGAAGAGAGGGATCAGCCTTGCCCACTATGTCATCTAGCCGCTGCGCACACCAAAAATAGTTGGCGGGAAGAGCGAGCAGACACACCGCGAGAAAGACCGATGCCACACCCGTCAACCATAAAAGGCTAAGCCTAACCGATGCAAACAATGCGACGAACGCCAGTGCCACAACAAAGATATCAGCCTTGTAAAACCGCGCCAAAGCCTGCTTACACAACCACAGCAACGCCGGCGCGACGACAATCGAAACCGCCAGGATAGAAAGGGCCGGGTCAGGCCCCGTGATGATATCAATCGCAGCAAGGATATCTTGGAACCCCATAATCCTCCGCTAGACTCGAGTCCAATACTCGTTTGCTATTGTAGCTTGCATTCTATAGTGATCTTCCTTCATGTAGTTTCAAATAGAACACATGTTTTGGAAATTGTTTTTGCAATGACTGGGATATCCGCAACCCGCCGCCAGCATAAAACGCGCATTGTGAGAATTACCTGATCAGCCAGTTTGCAAATACTACCAGCGGACTGCATATGCCAGCTCGATTGCGAGCTACGAGGGCTTCGCGGCGTGCGCATGTTCACCGGCGACAAGGCCGTCGGCATGGTCGGCTCGCTCGCCGAGATGTTCCCTGGGGCCAAGTGCCGGCGCTGTGCAGCGCACTTCATCCGCATACAGTGGTCTACTGCCCCTGCGCCCTGTACATAGCCTCGGTTGTCTCGTGGGCGCCGGCCGCCGTCAGGGTGGCGCCGTGCTCATGGCACGCCGTCCAGACGGGCTCGCCCCCGAAAAGCCGTACGAAGGCGAAAAGTAAGGCGAGAAAATGGCCTTCCTGTTGCACCTGATTGGAATGGGTATGGGGCTGTGCACGCTCGTCGCCTACGCCTGCATCAAGGTAGGGGCTGAAAGCGAAGCGGTTGACGACGCGAGCTGATTAGTGATCGTCAAACTGTTCGGAACCGAACGAAAATAGAGAGGCCCTTTGCAAAAAGGACCTCTCTGCTGATGGCATTCTAGAGAACAGCCCTGGATTGCCCTAAGGCAACAGTAGTGAAATCTTTTCCTTGACCTTACTTGCCATGGCGTAAGACTTAGCAGCTTTGGATGTTCCGCCAAGGGCCAGATAAACATCCATCACCATGTCCGCAACAGTTTGAATAATTTCATCTGAAAGCTTGTCAAGGTCGAGATTCTCTATGTCACCAAATGTCAGGCTATCTTTATTGGACAACATGGAAGCAACGCCCATTATCACGTAAAATCTTATGTCGCTTATTTGGGAACCCTCTAAGTCTCTCTTAATTTGTGGAAACTTCAGGCAAACCTGTTTTCCGAGACTAGCGGCTCTGTAGTAAGCCTCAAGGTTGCCATCCTGCCCAAATATTTTCTTATATTGAACTTCGTCAGACAAAAGTGTCGACGGTCTTGCCCTTGCCTGATCCGGCCTGCCGAGAAGTATTGACATCATGCATTGCGCAAGAAAGGAGAGGGTTACGATCTCTTCTCTCTTCCTCCCCTGGTTTTTGTAATAGTTCTTCCGCCTTTCGTAATACAGTCCATTTCTTTTCATGTAGAGTTCTATCTGGATATGGATTTGGTCAGTAGCGCGAAGCGATGTCTTTTTCACCTGAGTTTGGTTGTTCGTCGCCAGTATCACTCTGTTTCTGGTCTCATCGCTTCCCGGCACAAGGATTTTTACCATCACATTTCTGGAATCTTCGGCGTCTTCTGTGCGAGACTCCATAAATTTATATATTTCATACGACGTTTGAAGTCCATTAACGATGCGAGGCTCTTCCATTTTCACTTCTGCTCCTGCTATTTGGTAGGCTTCAGAAGCCAGTATCGTTACCCCGTTGTTGAGCCACCAGAAATCGTCTTCGCTAGGATGCTCCAACGTTTCCCTGATTCCTTTGTTGACTGAAACATTTCCCTCGTAATCTCTGACGTTCGCCTCAAAAAGATAGCTACGGAGCTGTCCTTGGTCGTCAGTGAGGAAGCGGTAGAAATCCGACAAAGACACCAGGCCAAAGACATCCGTTCTCTGAGGAACTGATGCATAGGACCCCGAAAAACGCATAACAAGCCCACTCTCTGCGGGAGGCGACCAGATGCGCATCAATTCGTCTGCTCCAACTAAAACACACGAAGAACTAAATCGGCTTACGCCGACGATTTCGTCAATGGCAGCGGGAAGCTGCTCTTTCTGAATCTTAACGCCGTCCGATGGTGAATCCGCATTCGCGATGTACACGAACTTCATTCGGATTTCGTTTCCGGCCATCGCCGCCGCTTGAATCGCTTCTCTTATTCTTCCAAAAGTATCGATAACGCGATCAGAATATTTATCGTCGAAATCATTTAAGTTTTTATCGAATGTCAGAAGGTCATTGCAGGTGTCCTTCCACTTCAAGAACGCGTCTTCTTTGAATGATTTTGAAACCTTAGTCTGAAGAATAACAATTTCAACCCTTGATCCACGATTGATGTAGTTTTGAATCTGGACATCCTCACTCAAGAAATAATTGTTGGCGAAGATGTAAATAGCATCGCAGCCCCCGTCTCGCGACCCTCCAATGAGCCCTTCCGCTATCTCATCGTCGTCAAGGTCGTATGGAGCCATGTATCGAGAAGAAACCAACAGTTCAAAATAGTCCCCTTTAGAACTATATTCAGTCTGCTTAGAGAATTCGTCCGAAATGAATCCGTCTATCAGAATCTGGCTGTTGGTTGGCATTCTTCCTCCTAAAGATGAATAAGCTAATGAAATGATACGACTTTTATGATTTTAGTGTAAGCACCAAAACAACCGCGTCTTAACAGCCTGATAAGCTTTGGGCAAAATCGTCGCAACACTTTATTCAGCATGGGCTGCGGTGACGCAGGCAAACATAGAACGCAGGAACATGTGGGCAGATCGTGAGCAACCGTCTTTCTCCGTACCGCCCGCTACAGGCGGTACGGAGAAAGACGGTTACTCGATAGGTATCTATCGGAATGCGACGCTGCTATATCACTGCATAAACTGGTCGACTTTGGGAACGGTTACGCTTTCAATAGTGGCACTTATTCAGATGACGGCAACTATAAAGTTCAGACAATCAAGAACGTGCGGGACGGCAACGTTGACTGTTCTGACGCCAATCGTATCGTGAACATTCCTGGCCGCATAAAATCGTATTGCAGACTCATGCTAGGAGATATCGTGCTTTCGCTCATGGGCAGTGTTGGTAGGGTCGGAATTGTTGCGGAACCTGACTGTTTACTTAATCATCGAGTTGCCGTGCTCGTTTCTGTCAGGAAAGACACGCTGACAGGATTTTTTTCTGGTTCTGGCAAACTGCCTTTAAGGAACATATGATTGGCATTGCACAGGGAACTGCCCAGTCTAACCTGAGCGCCTTGAAAAACTACAGTTGGAGATACCCCATAATTCCGGTGCCATTTCGGCACTTTGCGAGAACTTGATGCCTCTGTTCGATACCATTCTCGACAACAGGATTGAAATGCAAGCACTTTCCTCGCTTAGAGACGCTCTCCTGTCGATGCTAATGAGCGGGGAAAATCGCGATTGACGAGGTTGTACAATTTGAACATGGACAATAAGGGAACAACGACAAGTTACGAAGGCGTGCTGCCCTCCCATATGCCATTCGATATCTGGGAGGTATACGCCCGTCTCGTGCTTCAATTCCTTGATGAAGCAACGTATAGAAACCTGTCGCATAGGGACAAACCCGACCTTTGGGATGAACTCCATGACCTGGGAGTCGAGGTAACCCAAGCAATATCTCAAGAAACCCAGGAGGCGGACGCTTTGTATGCGAAGCTCCGCGAAACGGATGACGCAAAGCTTAAGGAACGGCTGACGGAACGAATCGAGCAGGTTGGTGCTGAGGTGTTTGATTGGGGCCTCTTCGGTCCCAGCGGCAAAGATTCTTTTGGCCTGGTTATAGAAGCTTACAAGGAAAAACTTGGTAAGCTAAACGGCGGCGGGTATAGGCCATTTGCGCACAATCACCTATTCATAAGGTCGGATGTGCTGGCCGATACGGTAATGCTCGAAGAGGCGCTTGCTGCCTTTCTTTCATTGAGTGCATATTCGGTCTCTTTCGAGCGCGTCATTGTCACGGTGCCAGGGCATAACTACGATTTCGATCTTGTATCTCAAATGTATAAAGCCATATCGTTCGGAAGTGATGATCAATTTAGGATCGCTGAACAAGCGAGGGCGCTTGTCTTAGGCGCGGAGATGAGTTAAGCCACCAAATAATCATTTACCGGGACGTAGGCCTACGCTTCAGAATTGTTTCCATCGAACCAGGAGGAAAGGAGCCCCCGATGGAAGCGCTGATCAATATGGTCCCAGCTCAGATGCAGCCGGTTCTAGACTATCTGCAGCTAAAGCAATTAAAAGCAGTGCTCGAAATCACTCTGCAAAGCCATGCCGAAAGCAGCGTGCCCAGCCGCTGTGACACTACGTCAAATTACTGGCTGGGATTCAACAGCTATCTAACGTTAAATCTCTGGTTTGGATCGGTGGCCAAATCGCTCTAAACCAGAGATTTAACAACTTCCAACCAGATTTTTTCATACTCCATAAAACTCCGCTAACCGAAAACGGTCGAAGTTACATTCAAACCATTTGGAGCAATTTGGATGTGTTCCGCTCTGTGTGCTGAAAACAATCTCGTATTCGGCAACGAGGAACGTTTCTGCCAGTTTTGGAACGCGATGTCCAGATGGATCTGCAAGCGGAATATAAAACAAGCGGCGCTACTATTAGTAGCGCCGCTTGCATCATCAAAGAAGAATCGTTATCGATCGTCTCCGGGGTTTTTCGTTCAAAATTAGAGCATGTCGATTACGGCTCATCGAAGTCCATCCACTCTACAGGCTGCATTAGACCGTAATAATCGACGGGCGTTTTGAATCGAATCCTGCCCAAATGACCGTCGCTCTTCCGCACCCAACTGCGTCCGTAGCGATCGGTGAAAGCCACCTCGCAGCCGAGGGCCTTATGCATCGAACAATCGAGATGCCCGACGCACCTCACGGTTTTGCCCGGAGCAACGGACGAGAGTAGAACTCTGCTGTTGCATCCCTCGACGTCCCTCCCGTCTTGAGGCCCGGCGCCTTGGACAAGTACGGCAGTGAGGATAACTTGGTAAACGATGTCGTTGCTATTGTTCATCACTTCTAGGCCGACCTGTGTCCCGAAATCAATCCTAATCCTGCCAATCGTGGTCGTCTCCCTCTCAGACATCCTGACCACACGGGCACAGATGGCTGATGCCTGGCTCCGCGCGGCCGTCCGGCGGCCCCGTATCAGCGAGACAATCCACTGGACGAGAGTGAGCGCCAGAGCTAGGAGAGCAACAACCGTGCCGAAATCGATTTGACCGTTGAAACTAATTACAACGCCATCCGGAATCATTTGATCATCCCGTCCACCATCGCCGCCGCCTCAAGGAGAGGCTTCCAGTCGTCGGGCCCCACCTGGCGAACGGCTCGCTGCTTCCGTCGCACATCTCGCATTCTGACCGCAGGCATCTCGTGAAGCCCGGGGTAAATGAGCACACGATAGAGCTCGTAAAACCCTATTTCAGACATATCATCGTCGGAGCGCACGATGACAGCTGGAAGGCGGGGAAGCCCAAGCCCAGAGCAAAGATCCTGAATTCGACCGAGAACCACGCGCAAATCTGGGACCCCCGCTTCGACCGCAAAGCCCTCGGCGAGCTCGTCGTGGACAAAGGGAAGTCTCTCGACTTTCGCCAAGCGAAGAGTCTCGCAGGCCACGTTCCCAAAGGTCAGTTTGAAGGGCGCACCGACAAAAGAGGTATCATCCTCCGCTGTACGAATCCCCTCGATGTTGTCACGCGCGAGCGTCATTCGCATCAACCCCTCCCGGCCAATCTCTCAAGATGGAGAAGCAATCTTCTTAAACCGCACAATTCAGAGCTTGCGATGGTTCTCAGCAAACCAGTTATCCAAGGTTTCCACACGATGCCTTAAGCGCTTCTCATACAGATTTGCGGGTACCCCGAGCAGATCAAGAAGAATAGCCCTGTACATCAATGAGAGCTTTTTGAGATAGAAAGCACTTTCGAGGCCATTGAGATATTCATCCTTGGGCTGATTGGCCTTAATATGCATAATCCTGACTCGACTGCACTTCAGCTTAGATAAGAACGCATCATAGGCTTTCTTTCCCATCTGCATTTCATAAACAAAAGCTACCTTACCAAATTCCCCAATGACTGCATCGAGGCACTCTTTTAATGTAGGCTTATTCTTTGCGGCCAAATCAGGGAACAGTCCCCTTTCTTTGTTGCACATCTCAATCAAAGGCTCAGCGAGCTCGATGAGAAAAGCGCATCGAATGTCAATCGGCATCCCAGACCTCGACATAGCATACAGGTACATCTGATTTGTAATGTCGAGCTGCTCCACCAAGTAAAGCCATTTCCCAACCAAGTCGTCAGTCAAAACATCGCAATAGTCAACGAGTTTGTCGTTGGGAATATTCGACGAACGTAAGTCGGAATCGAAATAGCTTAATCGCCGAGCTAGAACCTGTCTGACCTCCGCCTCGCCGTCATCGCCATCCGGCGAGCCGTCGAACTCTGCCCTGACCAATGGAACAAAAGCCCCATCGAACAGCATCAGAAGTCTTTCAATTATAAACAACGGCGTTTGAATGTTCGTCCACGGAATCGGTTCGGCAGCAACAGTGGTTATCTCCCTGGTTCGACATTGCTTGACGACAACATCGTATGCAATGTCCCCGCATCTCATGTTGACGCAGATCTCATGCGGTCCGCCCAGAGCGAGACCGTCTTGCTCATAATACGCGGAAAGCGTTTTAAATCTGGGAATATGCTCTCCCATTGCCCCTCCTGCAAGCAATACCTTTGCACCGTTTATATCGAGCAGGAAACCCAAGAAGCAGTGGTGCGCTGAATATTAGTGCAAACCATCCTAACGAATGGTGGCCGAAGGCCATCCTGTCGGGCAGCAAATTCGGTCCGGATTGCCCGAATCGCCGCCTAAAACGCCTGCATCTTACCACCGCTACGCCGCCTTCGCGGGCAACACGACGAATTCCAGGAGCACCGACCTTTCGGCGCGAACGGCCTCCACGGGGCTGATCGGCGGCTCGGCCGCCGCCTCGCCATCCGTCTCGTCCAGGAGTCCCATAGTGGCGATGGCGCACCTGCAGGACCAGTCCCCCTCCAATCTGCAAGCCAAGTTTTTGAAAAAGACCCTATTTTGCACTTTGACACGCCGAGGTCGCCGCAGGAGAGTTGGGGTAGATAAAAGGCCTGGCCTCGACTCATTCGAACCGAGGTCAGGCCAATTTTTGCCTATTTACAAAGTCCTGCTCATATTAAAGCAACTGGAGTTGAAAAAGGATAGCTTCATCCGATAGCGTACAGGTATGACCATGCCGGCTTCGACACTGTGCGTGGGAAGTCTTTACTGAAGCGCTTTTTTGACCGCCGGATAATCCCAATAGTATTTACCGTCCCTATAATACATCATGGCGACATGGTTTCCGTGGTACCTAACAGCCTCAGGACACTTCGACCTGTCGACCCGCGTGTTGTTATACAGCACCACGATATCGATATCGGCCTCCATGGCCTTATCGCACTCGTACTTGATGTAGCTGCGATAATCAACGCTATGCATGCGGGCACAGCTAGAAGTCCACGCGTTATAGCTTCCGCAATACCGACAGCTTCCCTTAGTCACGGTGTCCGTCGAATCCCCCACGATAAGCACGAAACGTTTGGAATGATCCATTCTCTCTTTCAGCGAGCTCTTTATGCTGCAGGGCAGGCTGGAATCGCGCGACTGCTGTAAATTGTGGGCATCCGTAAATGAAAGCCCCCAATAGTCGCTGTCGTTCCATTTGTGCAGCTGGTCCACAGCATCTCGGTCGCCATCCCAGTCAGCAGCGATGTAAGTCCTCGTCCTATAAACCATCTTTCTCTCCAATCCTATTTTCCCAAGCCTCAATATATCCGTTGACTTCGTATAGCCTCATTCGTGCAGCGGTCTTCTCCGTCAAGACGACCACGACGCCTTCTTTGAAATGTCGCTTCGAAGCCCTCAGGGTACAAAGCATGCAGCGAAGAAGGTCGTCCTCCGAGGGCTTCCCGCCGTCGAACCTGGTTATCCCCGACCCCAGCAGCGGAAGAACGACAGGTCTGCCGGCATACATCCTATCTAGCTCATCCCACATGTTGAGCAGGCATTCCTCATATTCGCCACGGCGAAGGCGTGCTCGGTTTAGTTTGTCCATATGCGTGAAGGCGAGCAGTGCGTACTCGTTGTAGTCCTTGATGGTGCCGAGAGGATAGCGAATCCTACCATCCCCAGCTTTGCAAGGCTCCAACAAGCTCGGCCCCATTTTTCGACTGTACGCTTGAGGGTATTCAAATCAGCGTACCTCTTGATAAAAAAGCCGTTGAGAGAATTCCTTGAAATAACCTTGTCATCGACCTGGATGTCGAAATACTCATCGAACGGGATGACCTTCACTCCGTCCGTAGCAAAAAGGTCGCCAACCACGATGTCGATGTCCATACCGTTAATCGCCAAATGGACCCCGCTCCTGCTGCGACGATATGTGACGACCGCCGCAAGAATGGCTATCAGAATAAAAAGAACAACGAAAACGAAGAGTCTAAACAGACACCCCGAACCCTTCGGCAGCAGATCAATGAGAGACACGCCCACAACCGCCATAATCGTCGAAATTGCACCGATGATTGCCATCGACCATTTGGCGGACTTTTTCACAAGCGACCAAGTAGCTATATAAGCAATTTGTTTTAGCAAACCACATCTTCCATGAAAGCACTTAAATATAGAACGTATGATAGCCGTTTCTCGCGCAGCTAGTTGAGGCTTTTAGCTCTCGCAGCCAATTCATTATCATACATTTGCATTCGCATCTCTGGTCACGAACTCATACGCCCCACACACGCTGCTCTACCGCCCAGGACACCCCCACGGTCCTCGCCAATGCAAACCAAGGTCAAGAGCCATCGCCGCCTCGTTTATCAATATAGCAGCTTACAATCGTAACGAACGCTTGTGCGATTATACTAGCAATGAAATGAGCACCTCCTCCAGCAACACCAAGGAAAAGAGAGCACACATGAAACGATTAGACGAAGAGCCCACATGCGAGATCGCCAGGGAATCACTAAAACACGACCAACTCGGTCGCCGCGAAATTGTCGCCCAATTTATCCATCTACTTTACAGCGTGAAGGGGCCCTATTCTATTTTCATTGACGCCCCTTGGGGAACAGGCAAAACCTTCTTCGTCAAACAAATCATCGAAACCTTGCGCTTCGGAAACCCGCACATCGACGCAAATGCCCCATCGGACACATCGATCTTCGACAGCAATCTCATGACCAAGATGAGTGAAGATCCTTTTCTGCCAATATACTTCAATGCCTGGGAAAACGACCATTTCAACGACCCGATTGCCCCACTATTGGCAACCATAGCAACCATGGCCGACAAGAAAAAGGTCAATCAGGAGAGAAGCGTTTCCGATATCGCAGCAGGGGCAATAGACTGCGCTTTGTCTTTAACGGGGCTGAATGCAGGAAAGCTCCTCGAGGCAATTAGCGGTAACGATTTCCTTAACGCGTTCAGAAAGAGGCAGGAGCTGAGGGCGAAAACCGAGGAACTCGTGTCAGCGCTTCTGCCGGAAGTCACCAAAAGGGCCGTGCTCTTCATAGACGAGCTCGACAGGTGTCGGCCGGAATTCGCTATGCAGCTACTCGAGCAAACAAAGTCTCTTTTTCCTTCAGGATAACATCGTGGTCGTTTATTCAACGGACAGAACGCAACTTGCCTACTCACTCCAAGGAGTCTATGGCCAGAATTACGACTGCCGGCGATACCTTCAACGCTTCTACGACTACCGATTCGATTTGCCCCGAATCAATCCAAATACGTACCTCGAAGCGAAACAGGCCAACATCCATAGCGGATACTTTTTCACGGAAATATGCCAACGGTTTATTGAGCAAAACAACGGAAGCCTTCGCGATTTCAACCGGTTCATCGACAAGCTCAACCAAGGTGTCATCTACATACTGACCGCCTTCGACAGGGAAGGAGACTGGTCAATCTCGTTCTCAAAGAATGCACTTTTGCCGACCTTCCTAACAATGGCGGAATATGAGCCCGAACAATGGGAGCTGGTCAAAACCGGAAAACGCTTCGACCATGTATTTGAGTTCGCAAAAGAGAACGATAAATTCATGGAGTATCTAGACCGCATCATACTGGGAGAGTGCAAATACTTCGAGAAAGGCGGTGAGCCAACTGATGACATTCGAAATAGATACATCGAAGACTTATGCGCGGAAATCTTCCTCGACAGCGATGATGACCCGAGGCTCAAACGAAGCAGAGAGATGCTTAGTATATGTGGCTCGCTCGACAAGAAGACGCTACGAACTTTGATATTTCCCAAGAACGTTATCGGGAAATAGGCGATTAGAAGTGCTTCGCACGAATTATCTGAATTCCGACGCGTATCTCCGGGGCCTCTTTGATTTGCATATGAGGTCAGCCACCATGTGCTCGATGATGCGCTTGGCGTGCTCCTTAGCGTTCCTCGTGCAGGAAGCCGAGGGAGCGGCCGCGTTCTTCCCGTATGCCTTCGCGATCGAATCCTCGGGATCGACCATCCGATAGGAAGGAAGGCAGCATGATATTGGAGTAGAATGACGATTTGATTCTAGGCGATTACACCAACAATCGGGACACCACCGCAAGGCGCCCGCGGTCATGAAAAATGGCGTCGCAACGAACGAATGGCATGCACAGCGCCTCCATGGCCTGCCCTAAACAAGAGAGGCCCCAGCCACCGCGTGGTGGCTGGGGCCTCTTATCGCCCTAAGGAAGTTCGCTAGTCCCGCTTAAACAGATCCCTGGTGTACGCCTTGTCCGCAACGTCCGCGAGCTCGTCGCTCCAGCTGTCGGCCACGATCACGTCGCAGCCGCCCGTGAAGGTCTCCAGGTCGTGGGTCACCTCGGAGCCGAAGAACTCCGGCGCGTCCAGCGCGGGCTCGTAGACCACCACGGGCACGCCCTTGGCCTTCACGCGCTTCATGACGCCCTGGATAGAGCTCGCGCGGAAGTTGTCGGAGTTGGAATTCATCGTCAGGCGGTGCACGTCCACGACCGGTTCCTTTTTAACGTCATAGACGCGCCGCAAATTAATTACACGTTCTGTTTAATCCACTTGAACAGCTCCGTTTTTTCTAATTCAGACATAGAACATTGGCCTGTTTTAATCTGCTTCCAAAGTTGGACGAGTTTTTCTGCCGCATTTCGGCCTAGCTCAACTTCATTGTCATCAAGAAGCTTATCGGTCTCAACGCAAATAGAATCTGACGCAGTAGAAAACGAAGTAATGAATGAGCTAACGGGAGTAAACTCATGAGATGTATCAAGACTAGCGAGACGACAAATTTCAGCGAGCGGAACATTGACTCCGCCAAGCTGCCCGGCGTAAGCGCTCATGTCTGATAGGTATAGACCGCTTGATGGTCTTGCCGAATTGCTAAACGCATCAAGCGTGCCTGTTATATGAATGGCAATTATTTTCTCTGAGAATAGTGCTGTGAATAAAACAGCAGTCGCCTCATATAAAGTCAACTTATCTAGCTCATCAAGAATGTCTTTGATGTTAGACAAATCAATGTAGTGCAGATTTGAGACATTATATGTTGCCTCCTTCAACTGAGGAAATGCTGACTTAATCGCATTCACCCAATTACGGTAATAATCCGTCTCAATGTAATGCTCAACAAAATCGCTTCCCAAACAATTATCAATAAAGCTCTGACCGAATTCGAGTGTCATACAATCAGGGAATCTGAATTCGCATTCGGGGTCGTTCAGTAATATGGGGAAAGGATCGACGGCAAGTCGAAAAATTGCACAGACCTTTACAGTAGTCTTGAAATAATCGGTGAAATCCTCTCGAATATGCCTCGCGCTTTCGGAAACCACCTCGTAAGGCTTGGTATAAAAGGAATCGTGGCCTTGTTTGTGAATATACTTGTTTGCCCTCTTATTGAGCTTGCTGATCAGCTTATCAATTTCGGGCATTTGTTCTAGAAGGTCTCGATATTCGATATCTTTTGAACGCAGCATTTTGGACAGTTCGCTAAATGAGGGGAACCTGTCAAGCGAAACCCATTTCTCATATTTAGCCTTGCGCTCAGATTCTTCTAGATTCGAAAACAAAGTTCCGATAAGGATGACCTCTCCAGCTTGTCTGACTGAATAAAAAGCAGCGTCGAAGTAACCTTGATGAATTAGATCCAGCGAGTTAGCCAAGAGCTGGCAGGATTCAAGTAAAAACTGGTTGAAAGATGGCGTAGAGACTAAACCACTAATGGAATCCACTAATTGTTCTACATAGCCATAAAGACGACTGTAAGCGAAATCATCCTCCCTTGCCACGTATCGCAGTGGATGATGTCTCCAGCTGGCCATCTGCCTATTTATGTATTCGTCCTTAAAGTTCACCTAAGTCAGCTTCCAAATCTAATTCCAGCACAGGGTTCTATTCTGTATTTAGATCGCGGAAGACCTGCGAAAGCCGCTCTCCCCTAATCCCTCTTAAACAGATCTCTCGTGTGCACCTTGTTCGGCACGCCAGCGAGCTCGTCGCTCCAGCGGTTGGCCGCGATCACGTCGCAGCCGGTACTAAAGCCCCTTCTCCGGTGAGTCATATTTAATTTAGCTGTTATTAAGTATGAGAATTAAATCAAACGCATCTCTAGTATGCAGAACGACAATTGCTAGACTTATCTGGCTTCAAGGAATTTAGCATTTTTATAGCCCTTTTTCGAAGCGTCTCGAGCACTAAACAGACCGTGAAAAAAATCAGACTTATGAATATCAGAAGAGGTACGCCTATTAATGTTGGTTTATCTAACATCCAGCTAAGTCTTCCTGAGAGCCATATTCTGTAAAACCATTTACTATTCTCTATAGTATAAACAGCAAAGGTTAATGGCGAAACTTGCGTTAGCAACAGCTTCAATTTCTCTGAGCTGACATTAATTCTTGTAGTGAGGATAAAGAAGCAGATGGCACTCGTTGCAACGTAAGGGTTGGAATACGAAAGCCATCGACCGGGACTCACCTGTAGTACATGAACGTCGTTCCACTGGTGGTACAAAACGACGAGTGGTAATAATAAATAGACAAATACTAGTCGTTTTGTACTCACGACTCTATCCAAGATTTCTTTGTTTCTTTTAATTGATGCGCCGGTGAGCCAGAGCACAGCAAGCCACATCGTAGAATATCCTTCATTTAGCCCTGTTGATTCAAATAGTGTAGAGGCAATTAACAGGCCTGAAGAGGCGATTCCTAGTTGAACTGATATCAGTGATGAGATTGCACAATTTAGAAAAGGCACCATTAGTTGCAAGAGAAGAAAACTGTTCAGGTACCAATATTCTGCGGTGGAGACTGGAAATGCGGACTTAAGCAAATCAGTTATACTGAATTGGCCAAGACTGAATCCCGTTAGCCCAGTTGTCATAGACCAAAAACAAGCTGTTGCCCAGATTGAGAAAATGGAGCGTGCTTTAAGCGCTTTACCGGCGGATAAATAACCTGATATCAGTGCAAATACGTTTACGGCGACTATCGCGTAATTCTCGAATCCTAAGTAAGCTAAGTCGCTAACGGAATCTAATGTCCAGTCAAGGATTCCCCCTCGCCCAAGGTTGTGTAGCAACACAACCATAAACATCGCCGTTAGTCGAGCAATGTCGATGCCGCAAGCGCGTTGTTTCGACTCTTTCATTCATTTATTTCCTTAGCTATTTCCAGTAATTCGAGATCGTATCGGAAATGCTGCTGTAAGGGAGATGGCCAGCCGTCGAAAATGAAAATATGGTTGCTGTCCTAGAATTTGAATGCACAAAAGCTTTCTGGGATAGAGGATCGCCGTAAAGATTGAAGCGAGAGGTTCGACAGGGACCGCATGTCGATCTTCACTTAAAAGCGGTCCGAATCGCCAAAGAGAATTGAGCAAAGTGTCATTTAGAATTTAGCAGTTTAATCAAGAGGAAGGTCCCACTCAGATATCACCCCAAGCCTTTCACCGTATGTGACTACGTTTTAGGTAATACCCTTCGGTTGTTGTGTCCACCATGACATAGCTGAAACCACAAGCACGCAAATCAAAGATGTTCACGAACAACCCGTTACACCATGGGCAATCGAATCAAAACGGATCAGCTTCATGTTATTCCTTGTTATTTAACTGCACTTCCCAGTCTCTTCTTAAATGCACAGACACTAAGGCACTTGCCGCAACGAACACAAGTGGCTTCAGCAATCTTGGGGTACAAAAAACCGTAACGGTTCGGCACCATACTGATGGCTCCCTTTGGGCACGCGACAACGCAAGCGCCACAACCACAGCATTCGGAGTCGTCGGCGAACAAAACAGGGATACTCTTTTCCATCATTTGCCGAGCACTCCTTTCAAGATTTTCTTTACAGACCTTTTTACAAGCCACTTTTTGGATGAAAGCCGGGTGGAGCGACGATACTCGTCCTCAAGCACGCCTATGCCCTCCTCCAGCCAACGATCCAGCACGATGTCACGCGCCTCAGGCCGCGGCGTCGGGTGCATAAGCTGGTCGTTGCCTCGGATAGCCTCTTCAAGCGGTCGTTCGGCCCAAGCCGTCTCTTCCTTTATGAACGGAACAAGAGCTGCAGCCTTTTCTGTATTGGCGATAATGACGGAAATTCCGTGCCTGGGATCAAGACCAGAAGCGTCAACGTCAATCCCCCAGAAGTCACCGATAGTAAAGTCTCCAGGACGTTTTCCACCAGCATAAGGACACCGGTAACAGCTTTCGCGATAAACGTCACCAGAAAGAAAACGCCTGTAATAGAACGATATCTCAGGAGAAAAAGGCCTTTCCCTCGTAACAAGCCTATGAAAAACAGGGGTAGTAGTAGCAGTAGTACCTCCGCAGCCCCAACCTTCTCGCTTGTCGCGAAATCTGACACTATCCAACCGACTGCCAGCGAACTCCCACTTAAGACAGTTACTAAAAAATGGCTGGCTCGGAACTCCGTGACACACGATATCCACCGTAAGCAGCCTATCCTGCGGGCCACCCAAAAACGCAAGCAGCCCATCCACCTGGCAGGGCGTTCCACTAAAGAGGACCTCGCGGCCAGACTTCAAATCATCCCTGACGAGCGACATGGCATTGCCCATATCGCTCTGAACGTACTTTGACCCTCGAAGGGCCGCAAGGCCGTCGAGGTTATCAACACGCACGCAGGCAACATGTAATCCCTCGTCGAATGCATGCCCGTACACAGCGCCCCCGTGTGAAATTACCTTTCTGGCCAAAACGGAAAAAGCGCCACCAGAAGAAGAGAGCATGAGCTCATCCTTGTCCGCATCAACCGCAGCAAGGCAGGTCTTATCTAGATTCGTCATACACCAGCCCTCGCGAAAACACCGGAAACACCGAAAACACCGTCAAGGAAAGCCTTGGCCTCGCCGGAGAATTCTCCCTTTTTAGTCCTTACAGAATCCCAATCAATCGGCTCTGCGGCTATATGCATAGGATCGCAGCTCTCGGCAACGCGCCTGTCGGCAAGGCCAAAGTCAGCTAGCACGTCCTTAAGGCGAACCGAGAATTTTGGCGGGTCAAACACAATCATGGGATGCTCAAATAGAAGCGAAAAGCAAGTGCCGTGGAAAGAGTCTGTTACAACATACGACGCATCACGGAACAAGGCAACCCATTCCTCCGGTTTAGGCAGGCAGACGCCCTCCAAACCCTCTGGGGCGCGCTTCAGAGGGTTAAACGTCACGATACGGGCCCTTATCCCCTCACGCTTAGCAAGCTTGCGGGCGAAAGCGCACATCTCGGGATTCTCGTTAAGCATATAGACAAGTACATAATTCTCATTCGAGGACGGTACGCGCGCGGCAAGCTCATGCCATAGTTCCGGACGGCAAAGCAACACGGGGTCTTTTAAAGCAGTACCGCTAAGCCCCATCCCTTCCAAGATGGACACGCTCGAACTCTCGCGAACCGAGATGGCTTCAAACTGAGAAAGCAAAGGCTTTGTGATCTCGGATTCCTTTGAGCTGAGACTGGGGCGACCGAAACTCGCCGAGAAGGATATTTTCCTGTAAACCTCTGGAACATTTGCTAAGAAATACACTGGATCGATGCCGTAGTTGCACTCGATGTTCCAGGTCTGGTCACTGCCGACGCAGTAAACAGCATTCGGGTCAAGCCCCTCCCCCTTTGAGAGATACGGAGTCGACGAGCAGAGCTCAAGTTCGCGCTCGACGAAAGAGCGAAACAGCTTTGAAGATTTATGTCGAACGGGAGCGTTTGCGGCGAGGCGCGCAAGCCTCTCGGGAACGCTTCGGGTCCCATTACCCATATAAGACATTACCCAACCCTTGGTCGTCCAGTGCGGGCGACAATAATCGATAAACATGGGACGCCCGTAGGGAGAAAGCGCATCTCGAGTGGCCACAGCCTGAAGAACGGTTCCATAATTGTGCGAATCGATAATTGTTGACACATAAATTGCTGTTTGAGACGTAGATGACATTAGGCCTTAAACTCCTTTAGCTTTGCGATGATTGCCCTGCGACATAGAAACGCTGTGGCAGCAGCGGCGCCAAAAACGGCGTAGCGAATGATGGGATGAGGATAAAGAAGGGGAAGAACGAGGGAGATGCCGACGAAAACGAAGGATAGGCCCCAAATTGAAATGCCATTGAGCGCGGATGCACCTGTTTTGTCACGAGTAACACGTTGGGAAAACGCATAGTGTGCAGCTCCAAGCGCTATATAGCAAGCCAACGTCGTATATCCAGCAGCACGATAACCAAACATGGGAATAAACACAGCATTTAGTCCAAGGTTGAGCACCGCTGCGAGCACGGAAGCAATTGCGGCAAGACCAGTTTTCTCGTAATAAAACTCAATGTTTGAACAGTAGGAATACATGAACATAAAGAAAACGCTGGCAGCGATAACTGGAACCAAGGTCATGGCCTCGCTATACTCACTTGGAGCGAGAATCCCCACAACCTCAGGCGCCAGGATATCAACGAAAATCACGGTAAGAGCCAAAGCGCCTAATAGAGAAACGCTCATTCTGTCAATCCTCTTCAGCTCCTTTGCCTCCAGCGTCCGATACAGCCACGGTACGACAGTAGAATTAAGAGAATTAGTCAGAAGCGTCATGAGCATGCCCACGGAGTACGCGATGCTGTAGACACCCGCATCGGCCGCAGTGCACATATTAGAGATCATAATGCGATCACTAGAGCTAAGCACAACCTGCGAGAGGTAATGAGGCAGCAAAGGAATGTTAAATAGAAGGGTGAACTTCCAGTATTCCCATTTATAAAGCGTCTTGCTGCGCTTAAGCATGCAAGCGCCAAGAACAACGGCAAAGGCAGCCTCCACAAGCACGAAAGACAGAATGCGAGCCAGAACCTTGTCGCTAGCCATTACAACGAAGATAACACCCAATGCGGGCACAGAAACAGAAAGCACGAGTGACGCAGGGACAAGTTTGCGATATTCGTAGTCGAACTTCATCCTCGATACCCAAATATCGTAAACGCCTTTAACGACGACCTCAACAAACAGCAACGAGACGAGCGTAAGCGGCATGCCCGTAAGTGCGACCACATTGCCAGAAAGAACTCGGGAGAGGATGATCCAAAGAGTGCCCAACATGAGCACAAGACCTGCAACGGAAGAAGTGTAACCTTCGCGATCATCCTTAAATTTAATCATTCCGTTATTAAAGCCACCGTAGGTCACCCCGAGCGTAGCAAGGTAAGTAGCGACCATTTCCCAACTCTGATAAACGCTAACCGAGCCATAGTCCGCAGTGCTCAAGAGTCGAGTGAAAATGGGAACTGTAATAAAAGATAAACCGCGTTGCAAAAAACTACAAAACGTAATCCAAAGAGTCGCCTTTTTAACTTTCGAGAGACCATTGTACCTCTCTAATGTACTCCTAAACGGATTGTTAAAACCTTTCGCCACCAAACCACCGCCACTATTCAAATCAACTGAGCATTTCTTCGAGGCGCTCAATAAAGTCTTCATATGAAGCAAATTCAGGCTTGAGTTGCATGAATCTCGTAAAACTAAGTTCGCGCGTACCACGTAATTCCATTACAGAATCGAATGAAGGGTCGCTCAGGCCGCCCCCTGCCCGAGGCTCGAAAAGCCAAAAGAACTCCGAGAAAATCTCCTTTGGAGGTACCCCCCCCCGTTTGCCCTCTGGCGAATTCTTTCTCCAACAACCATAAAGATCAGCCGCCTCAGCAAGCTGCACCATACGGCGTTTTTCAAGATAGGAGTCAATGTCACACACGATTCGCTGAGGATTGCCTACAACCACTGAGTTGTCCGGGACATCCTTATTAATAAGAGAGTTTGCACCGATAACGACGTTGTTGCCAACGGTTACGCCCTTCAGGATGGTAGAGTTCATGCCAATAAAGACATTGTCCCCAATTTTTACGCGCCCAGCGCTCCCGAGAACATCCCCATACATCCCCTTGAAGGCACTCCAGTCGTAACCGTGCGTCAGAATGGTTACTCCAGTAGTGATTGAGACATTGTCACCAATCTCAATCATCCAAGGCCGAGTCTGATCTATAACGCAATAATTCGGTGAGTAGATAACGGTGTTTTTACCGATAACCATACCGATGGACCGAAGATAATTAACGTAATCCGTAGAAGAGGCTTTTGGTCCCAAGACCAGCCTCTTAATCGTATGTTTAATTCCCACCTAATGAATTCCTTCCACTCGCTAATAGCAAAGCGACGTCAACAAAACGAAACCTCATAACAATAAAAAACACTGCCTGTGCAGGGGGAAGAAGCCAAAAAGGAAATGCTTTACAAGCAGAAAGTAGATATGGGCTGTTCAAAACCTTTCTTGCGCACTTCCTTTTTTCCTTGTAATCAAGATTCGAAGAAGCAATCTTGATCAGAATGCCCCTCGAGTAATCAATTACCCTTCTTCGAACCCTCTTTTCACACTCTTTGAAATGATTAGGGGACTCTTTTTGGCATTCACTTAGCAGGGCATCAAAGAAGACGAAAAAGCTTTCAATTGTTGAAGCCTTAAAGGTATTTGTTATAGATTCTTGATCGTCCTTACGATAGCAATAAGGGGCGCCATCGATGGCCGCCACGCAAGACGCCACCCTACAGACGGCAGCGTTAAACAAGATGTCTTCACTACGAATTGACGGGAACTTAATCCCGTTCTCCTCGATCAAACTTCGCCTATAAATATTGGGACATACAGAGACAGGCACCGGATCGTCCTTAAGCCTATTTGGCAACGGGCCGTAAAAGGATCTCCTCAATTGGAATATTTCATCATCACCGCGTAGAGCAACGCCACAAAAGGGATGGTTTGACCACCCCATCGGCGTTCCATGAATGACCCGCTTGAGCTCGGAAAAAACTATCTGAGCCTCATGATTCATGGCAGCCTCATACAGACGTTCATACATATCTCGCTCAACCCAGTCGTCTGAGTCAACGAATCCAACAAAATCGCCTGTAGCCACCTCAATTCCACTGTTCCTCGCGGGACCAAGACCACCGTTCTTTCGGTGAACAACCTTAACGCGCGGATCTTGCTTTGCGTATGCTTCGGCAATTGCGCCGCTCCCGTCAGGTGACTCGTCGTCAACAAGAATTACCTCAATATTATCGAGAGTTTGAACGAGAAGGCTGTCAACACACTGGGAAAGATATTTCTCAACGTTATACATTGGAACAATAACGCTGACTGCTGGATTATTGCTCATGGGCCTGCCCCCCACGGATCGATGAAAGAGTAAAAAGGCCAATGCAGGCAGACAGAGACCATAGCGCAGAGGGGAAGGTAACCGCTGTGTTGTTATACAAGCAGTTGAGGAGGAAAAGGGCACAAAGCACAAAGGCAAATCCACCGTCACCGAGGCAATTTGTTTTCGCAAGTCGTCCGCGGTTAATTAGCAGTTCCGCGCCAAGAAGAATAAGTGGGGCGAAGAAAAGAGCTACGCCGAGATAGCCTAGCTGTATAAAAACCATCGCAGATGTTAAAAAGTAATAATTTAGCCAGCCATAAAAGTAATAGAACGGTGCGCAGAAGAACGGAATCGATGACTGGCTAGCGCTGCCAAATCCAAAACCAATAAACATGGTAAAAGGATCGTTTTTAAAAAACTGCTCGCTGATTTGCGTAAAGGCGTTCAGTCTCGAGATGCCATACCCCGTCTCAATGTTAGAATTGTCGGCCTCAGTCAAAAGTTCATCAAAGTTAACAAGAGTCTTATACTGAAGAGGATTAATCTGCGCAAAAATGCCAAGTGCAACAGATATTAACAAAGCTATAGCAACAATCGAAAATACGGTTTTTCGGGAAAAACGCGCAAACATTATAGAGAGCACAACGATAAGAAGAAACTCAACAAAGAAAAACTTTAGCTCCGCAACGGCGGCTATGAGAAGGGACGATAGGACAGTAAAGATCAGCCCAATCAATTTCCCTTTCTTTGCAAGATAAAGATTGAGGCCCCAGGTGACAACGATGCAAAGATAGACGTTGAGAATGCCATTACAGCCTCTTTCGACCCCGAACAGGCCGCCAATATTGTCTTGGAACAATCCCATAACGAAGTATTGGACTAAAACAAAGAACACGTTAAAGAATTGCAACTTGTAAATGAAACCCATGAATGATTTCAAATAATTCAAGTCCCAGAAAATACGGAAGAGATAAATCCAAACAAAAATGCGGCTGAAAGAGATTGCTTGCCAGATTACAAACTGAGGAGCGATCAAGTTCACCAATCCAGACGCCAATGCCACAACAGCAAAGAGAATCACTGGAAGATTGAAAAACCATTCACCTTTGGTTTTGGCACCTACTAGTCGGATGTTTGCCAACAGGATGCAGATATTTACCACGTCGAAAACGTAAGTTAGCGCACTTGGGATGCGGCCGATATTCGAAAGAAAATTAACTACAAAAAGTAGGACAAATTCGATGGCAAGAAAGTCTGCCATCGTGAACCTGTAATTCAATATTCTGTTGGAGCAACATGCACGGGGGCGAGCAGAAGAGAGATTGCTACCCGTATCCCTAAGGGTGTTATCCATGCAACCACCATCCAAAGAGTGTCGAAAGGGAAATAGGCTTATAAATCATCATGAGCAAACGATTTCGATTACTTCCCGTTTCCATGCACTCGCTTCATATTCAGTGCGGCTTTTATAGCTTTCTTCTTTCAGCAATCCCAATAAGTCATGGTCTTCAATAACACTGCGCATTGCAGCGGTGAGGGAGACAACATCTCGGGGCTTAACCAAAATTCCGTCAACGCCGTCGTGAACACACTCCGAATTGAACCCAGCGTCGCTCACGATATTCGCAATTCCAGCAAACTTGCACTCGATGTTCGACCCGCTCATTCCTTCACGCCAAGATGAGGAAGAAACCGCAGCATCGTACTGGTTGAGAATGGTGTAAATGTTTTCAGAAGCGGCATCGACAAGACCCTTATAGGTCATGCTTGGCACACGCTCTACCAAGAGTTCAAATTCCGACTTATAGTCATCGATAACCCTACCAAAGACATCGATATCAAACTTATCTGCATACCCCTCTGCAATAAGTGCGAGCGCCGCATCCGCAAGAGTGTCAATGCCCTTCTCAGGTCTCACCTGTGCAAAGAAAACGAAATGGACCACATCCCCCACGATCCTAGGCTCACAGGCCCCATCGCCGTTTCGGAAATTCGGCAAGTAGCGAGCATTCGAGCAGCCTAAACCAGCAAACTCGGTAACCAGGGAGTTGCTTTCAACGTATATGCAACGAACTGCAGAAAAGTCGCCCAATCGACCCAAATTGGCGGCAAGGTACTCGGGAAGCTCTCTGCCCATCATAAAAATCGTAACGTTCTCAAGAAAAGATTGCCCCTTAACCATGGAAATGATTTTGAGCAAAAAATCGAGACGAGAATTACTGCCAACCCCTAAAGCAATTCTACCGGCACCTAAAATGACCCGAAGAAGGGAAACGCAAAGCAACGGGAACCTAAGAGGGGCACGCTTAAAAACGTAAAGGTCGAAAGTCTCGAAATCATCACCATTGAAGAACTCGTCACGAAGAAGAGCATCCTTTATGGTCACACCACCATAAGGAGGAGGAAATTCTCCTATAAAAGCAACTTTATTGTTCAACGTTCAACCTTTGAATCATGAGGGTACGTTTGCCTCTCGGCGTTAACTGAAGACTGTCAACGCGCTTGAGTTCGGACTCGACGCAACCCATAAACTTAGCGTCAAGACTGCGCAAGAGTGCAGCCTTCTGCGTTTCAGTAAGGTCTTCGGAGACGATATAATCTAGACGCAGCTTGCCAGGCTCATCCTGAACAAACTGGAACGATAGAAGTTCAGAAGCGCTCTCTCCGAGATCACAGAGAGAAGCCGTGCTAATGTGCTCACCGTTCTTACCGATAACCGGAACATGGCGATGTCCAAGAATCGTGTAGCCCTCACCGCAAGGTTGGACCGTGTCGTCAATTTCATAGCGAAGCAATGGCATGCGCCTGTTCACAAAACCAGTGCCAACCACATGCTTATCAACTATCTCGGTCAGTCCATAAAGCTTATTGAACCTATATACCGGTTCATCGCCATCCCAACCAATTTGCTCGCCGAAAACCGTTCTCTCAGTCGAACCGTAAGAAATGCGTACAGGACACCCAAAAGCCTGCTCAAACTGACGGAGTTGATAGGGGTGTACGTTCTCCGATTGAAGGAAGATGCCCTTGGGATTCTTATTTAACTTCATACCAGTTTGATTTATCAGCTGCGCGAAATAACTAACCGAGGAAGTAAGGCCTCGAAGGTAATCGGGACCAAATGAATCGAAAGCCCTCACCGCCTCAGCAAGGTTGCTCTCATTGAGCAGCTTGGTATTACAACGCATCATTTGATAAAGGGGGCTTGTGGTTATGAGGGTTGCGCCATCTCCACCAAAATTTGCAAGCTTGCTGCGCTTATAATCGTAGCCAATGCTTCCGTAGAAGTGCATCGCGAAAGCATTCTCGCGGTAAAAGCACTCATTAGAATTAACCACAACCAATCGTCGACCCGATGAACCGCCAGTCTCAGCAGCGTAGGATCCCTCGCCAGAAATCGGAATACTTATCTCATCATAGTTCGCAAGAACCTGCTCTTTATCCAGAAGAGGTAGGGTGCTGAAGGAATCAAAGGTCACGTATTTCGGATCGACGCCAGCGCCGTCAAATCTCTTTCGATAGAAGGGGCTCACTTCATAGCAGTAGGCACACAAGTTACGCAACTTCGATAGCTGGAGATCTTCAATCTGCTCATCGCTCATTTTTTCCGCGGCCTGAAGCTCATGCATCTGCGCAAAAAATACTTTATTCCCAACTAATCCGTGGTGGATCGGTACAGCCAAGGCGCTCCTAAAGGCCTCTGGCATTGCCTCATAGATCTTTTTCAACTTATCGGTATTCATTATGCCAACCTCATTATCTCTGACTGATAGTAATAACGGTGCTCATCGCCTTTTCGAAAGGGACAACAATTGCAGCCCCCTCCGAGAGCGAGCCGTATGAATCGGAAAACTTAAAAGGGCAACTATTGAAAGGTGCATCGAATTCGAACCGGACAAATCTTCCTGACTCCAAAGCGTATTCAGCCCCTCCATCATTTAGTGCAATTTCGGCATTTGGAAAATGGAAGCGAGCTGCACCAGAACAGCAAGAATCACTGGAAAGTGAATCGCAGATGGTGACCTTAGAACCAACGACGTTTACTGAACGAAGAGCAATCACGGGCGCATAACCGTCATGTTCCGCCGACATGCAAATACCGCCTTCGGACGTTTCAAGGGAGAAGGCCAATACATTCGCCTTGCGGCCCCAAAGAAACGGACCCAAGGCCTCAGACTGACATCTGTCATCGATGCTGACGGTATTGTGTACGCTCGTGGATCGAAACCGATAGCGTGCCTCCCGATTACCGTTGTAGACATACGTGCCAGGATCAATGAGCACAGGCTCGCCATCAACATATAGCTGCACACTCAAGGCATCGGCATGGCCATGAGCGGCAAGTTGCCCAAACCCCAACGGACCGTGATCAAACGCGAGCACAGCCCGACCCTCGTCAAAGCGAACGATGGTGATACCGCCTTCGCAAAAGCTCTCAACGGAGGCGTTCGCAACTGGCGGCAACTGCATAACATCCGAAACCCGTTCTTGCGAATAGAGCCAATCTAACGTTTCGCAACAGGCAACGTCTTCCGCATACCGAGCGCCATCTCCAATCTCAAGGGAGACCAGAGCCAGAACATATTCGGGATAGCATTGCTTACGCGACTCGAGGTTAAGGATTACTCCTTCATCGTCATCGCCAAATTCAATATACCTACCCTTGCAAACGCAACATGCACGAGCATACCGAGCCATCGAATGCAACTGTGATTCGATCGACTTAGGTAGCTTCTGCCCCGCCGCATTTAGCACATGCGAAACGAGGCAGAGCGCTTCCATGACAAATAATTCGTAGTGAAGTGCCTGCTCCTTATTCACTCCATCAGCGTGGGTCTGAAGCGCTACTTCTGGTTCAAGGAGTGCAAGCGCCTCTTCCAACCAATTTCTTTGGCCAAAAACGACAGACGCAACCGCAACGCCCGCCGCCTCAACAATGGTGTGGTTATTGGCAGACGAATAGCGAGAGTAGTGCTTGCGCACATGCGCTGCCATACACCAAGCGCCAACGCAGAGTCTCTTACGAAGCTCGGCTGCGTCGGTATCTTCAGACGCCTCCAGAAATGCCGCAGCGAACAACCAGTTAATGAGTCGAATAGACTCTTCCATCGGACTCGACCACTCAGGACCCCACATGAAGGGATTTTGCTTGTTCCAATCCGCAAATAGGTCAATCAACTCTGCGAGATAACCATGATCGTTCGTTACGTAAAACGATTTGGCTAGCACAGCGAACTGGTAATGCCTGTTCAGTTCCCAATTGGTGCGAATATCACCCGGTACGTCTTCGGCACCAAATGAATAATCCGCAGAGGGGCGAAAAGGCCAACCGACAGGAGTCTGGAATGCAGCGTGCCAGCGCTTACGGTAATCGGCATAGGGATATCCTCCCAAGAGCTCGATTTCCGCCCCAACGCTAAAGTTAGCGTTATCTAAACAAATGCCAAGACGCGAGAGATCAGCTTGTGGCGCGTTGCCATAAGCATTCACATCGAAGACTGGGGTCTTTCGTGCGAACGTCTTGCGCTCATGTGAAGAAAGGCGCTTCTGTCCGAAGCGCCAAATAATCTCGCCCGGACTCATAGCCCGAAGCCTCTGTAGATACCAGGAGGCGCCCACTAAGCGTTGACCCTCCCATTCAGCACGTCCACGATGCGCTCGCTTGCGTGACCGCCGCCATAGGGGTTCGAAGCGTGGCTCATGGCCTCGTACTCGGCCTGATCGGAGAGAAGGCGGCTGAACTCGCGGTAGATGACGTCCTCCTCGGTGCCGACGAGCTTCAGCGTGCCGGCGGCCACGCCCTCGGGGCGCTCGGTGGTGTCGCGCATCACGAGCACCGGCTTGCCAAGGCTCGGGGCCTCCTCCTGGATGCCGCCCGAGTCGGTGAGGATGAGGTGGCTCGCAGCCATGAAGTTGTGGAAGTCGAGCACCTCGAGCGGGTCGATGATGTGCAGGCGGTCGAAGCCGTCGAGCTCCTCGTGCGCCGCCTTGCGGACGAGCGGGTTCATGTGGATGGGGTAGATCGCCTTGGTGTCGGGGTGCTCCCCCATCACGCGGCGGATGGCGCGGAACATGCGGTGCATGGGCTCGCCCAGGTTCTCGCGGCGGTGCGCCGTGATGAGTATGAGGCGGGAGCCCTTGGCCCACTCAAGCTCGGGGTGCGAGTATCCCTCGCGCACGGTGGTGCGCAGGGCATCGATGCCCGTGTTGCCGGTGACCCAGATCTTGGACTCGGGCTTACCCTCACCGAGCAGGTTCTGCTTGCTCGCCTCCGTAGGGGCGAAGTAGTACTCGCTCACGATATCGACCGCCTGGCGGTTGAACTCCTCCGGCCAGGGGCTGTAGATGTCGTGCGTGCGCAGGCCCGCCTCGACGTGGCCCACGGGGATCTGCAGGTAGAAGCACGCGAGCGCCGCGGCGAAGCTGGTCGTGGTGTCCCCGTGGACCAGAACCACGTCGGGCCTCTCGTCCTCGAGGACAGCCTTGAGCTTGAGCAGCACGTCACACGTCACGTCGAACAGCGTCTGGCCGGGCTTCATGATCGCCAAGTCGTGGTCGGGCGTCACGTCGAAGACGCGCAGCACCTGGTCGAGCATCTCGCGGTGCTGGCCTGTCACGGTCACAACAGTCTCGAAGTCTTCCGAGCGCGCCTTAAGCTCGTTGACGAGCGGGCACATCTTGATGGCCTCCGGACGGGTGCCGAAGACGAGCATTACCTTCTTCAAAACGGATTCCCCCTGAAGATTTACCTGGCTTACAGCTTGTAGACGTTCTCGCCGTCGCCGCAGACGTTGCGCGGGTCGATGAGGACGCGGTCGCCGAAGATGCCGGGGTTGTCCTTGACCTGGGAGTGGCCGACCATCACGATCACCATCTCCAGGCCGTCCAGGAACTCCTCCATGGAGTGAACCTGGCCGGGGACCTCGTCGCGCTCGACCCACGGGTCGTAGACCTTGACGGAGCCGGCGCAGAGGTGCTCGGACATGGACTCGAGCATCTGCAGCGTCGGGGACTCGCGGATGTCGTCAACGTTCTCCTTGTAGGTGAGGCCGTAGATGCCGACCTTAGAGGCGTCCGTGATGCCGCGCTCCGCCATGACCTCGTGGGCTCGGTGCATGACGTACTCGGGCATGGAGGCGTTGGTCTGCAGGGCGAGGCGGATGAAGTTGGCCGTCTCAGGGTAGTCGCCGACCAGGAACCACGGGTCGACCGGGATGCAGTGGCCGCCGACGCCCGGGCCGGGGTTCAGGATGTTGACGCGCGGGTGCTTGTTCGCGATGCGGATGACCTCGGAGACGTCCATGCCGCCGATGCGGCAGATCTTGGCGAGCTCGTTGGAGAAGGCGATGTTCACCGCGCGGAAGGTGTTCTCGACGACCTTGGTCATCTCGGCGGTGCGGATGTCGGTGACGGAGATCTCGCCCTGGCAGAAGCTGGCGTAGACCTTCGCCACGGCCTCGCCCACCTCGGGGTCGTCGGCGCCAATGGTACGGTTGTTGTGCAGCAGCTCGTAGACCATGTTGCCCGGGATGATGCGCTCGGGGGCGTGGACGAGCCTGACGTCCTCGCGGCCGGCCTCGGCGAGCAGCGGGCGCACGAAGCGGTCGATGGTGTTGGGCGAGACGGTGGACTCGACTACGAGCACGGCACCCTCGGGCGCGACCTCGAGCACGGTCTTGCATGCCGCCACGACGTAGCACGGGTCGATCTTCTTGTCGAGCTTGTCGTAGGGCGTGGGTACCGAGACGATGTAGGTGTCGCAGACCTGGTAGTCGGTGGAGAACTTGATGCCGGACTTCAGGGCGTCGGCGAACAGCTCATCCAGGCCCTCCTCCTTGAAGGTGGTCTTGCCGGCGTTGAGCGTGGCGACGAGCTCCTCGTTGTAGTCCGTGCCCACGACCTCCACGCCGTGGGATGCCATCATGAGAGCGGTGGGCAGGCCGATGTAGCCGAGACCGATAACGTTAACCATTGCTATTCACCTTTCTTAGCGAACTTGTATCTATACGTGAGGGCGACGAATTTAAGGTTGCCGATGATGTAGCGTTTCCACAGCCTTCCGGGCTCCTGGATGAAGCGGTAGAACCACTCCAGGCCGTGCTCCTGCATCCACGCCGGAGCTCGGGCGGTTACGCCGGCAACAACATCGAAGCTGCCGCCGACGCCCATGACGAAGGGGATTCCGATCTGGTCGATGTACTTGTGGACCCAGTACTCTTTCTTGGGAGAAGAGAAAGCGACGAACATCATGTCAGCTCCCGAGGCGGCCATATCGGATACGATCTGGGGCTCGTCCGCCTCGGTGAAGTAGCCGTTGCGATACCCTACGATCTGGATGCCCGGGTACCTGTCCTCGAAAATCGCTTTGACCTTGGTGACCACCTCTTCCTTCGCCCCGAAAAGGTAGATGCGGTAGCCTTTCTCGGACGCCAGCCCGACAAGCCTCTGGAACAGGTCGATGCCCGTGACGCGCTCCCCGAGGGGAACGCCCAGCTTCTTCGCCGCCCAGACGATCGAGGCGCCGTCGGCGTTGATCAGGGGGCACTCGTTGACGATGGACGCGAGCTCGGGATCGGCCTCCATCAGGTTGACCTTGGAGGCGTTGATTACGACATGCTGGGTCGGAACGCCCATCGCGATGATCTTCTCGATCTCATCCACCGTCTCGTCAAGCGAGATGGCGTTTACGTACGTATTCAAAATTGGATAACGATTGCTGGCTGACACTAGCACGCCCCGCTTCCCGTGATTACCTCGACGACAGTGAGTAGAACGATCTTGAAATCCGTGATGACTCCGCGCTTGGCGATGTACTCCAGGTCGCGCTGGACCATTCCGTCAAAGCCCGTTG
>ENA-ORUB01000809-ORUB01000809.1-human-gut-metagenome-genome-assembly--contig:-NODE-809-length-38589-cov-4.190170_pt1 | contig 38589 bp, 17 predicted proteins | sample MGYA00241918_ERZ509200 | MGnify/ENA primary metagenome ERZ509200 (study PRJEB26280, sample SAMEA2338853) | human gut metagenome | biome: human gut; feature: human-associated habitat; material: faeces... | reverse complement strand
ATGCCGAACGCGGCCATCGGAATCGCGCCGACCACCGAGAGCACCAAACCCTGGGCCATCGCCGGAATGAAGCCGAGCACGGCCGAACCAAGGGCGCCGGCAAATGCGAACGCACAGGTGAAGATCACGAAGGCAACCAGCAGCAGCCTCTTCTTGCCGACCTTATTGGCCAAGATATTGACCGGCAGATAGAACAGCACGGAGACGCCGGTCATGAGCACGAAGTAGATGGTCGTGGTGGTTTCCGGCAGCTTGAGCAGGCTGGTCACGAAGAACGGCAGACCGGTCTGGAAGGTGGTGATGGCCACCCAGTAGACCACGTCGGAGCATACGAACTTGCGGAATTCGCCGTCGCCGAACGTCTGCTTCAGGGATTCGATGGTCGATTCGGAGGTGGGCTGGGAGTTGACGTAGTCCTTCTCGCGGATGGCCAGCGGCGGCACCAGCATGCACACGAACGCCACGGCGGCCATGATGGTGAAGGTCACGCGGATGGCGGTGATGCGGCCCATCATCGGCACGAACGCGCCCCAAATCACCGGCGCCACGTACGCGATGGCCGTGCCGGCCACCCAAGTGAAGGAGATGGCGGTGGAGATGGTGAGTTGCTGCTTGGAGTCGTGGCCGAGTTCGGCGATGAGCGCGTTGTACGGCGTGCAGTAGAACGTGAGGGCGATGTAGTAGCCGATCACGGTGACGAACAGGAACGCCGCGTTCACCCAGCTGGTGCCGTTGATCGGGCTCCAGAACACGAGCACGGTGACCACCGCGAGCGGCAGGGCGGCGAATTTCAGGAACGGCATACGGCGGCCGGATTTGGCGTCGCAACGGTCGGAGAGAGACGCCACGGCCGGGTCCACGAACGCGTCGAAGAATCGGGCGAAGGCGGTGATGCCGCCCACCACGGTCACGATGCCGAGAACGACCAGGCCCTGCGGCACGAATACGGTCTGACCTTGGGAGATGGTCTCCTGGTCAGGTTGGTAGAAATACACGAGCCAGTTGGAGATGATGCCGGAAAGCAGCGCCCACCCGAACTGGCCGACCGCAAACGCCCACACTTTGGCGATGGGGAGATCTCTGATGGCTGACTTCGCCGGTGCAACTTGCACACCCGTTACACTTGCTGTAGTCGCATTGCCCATTCTCACAACCTCCGAATCAACATTGACACAGTGTCAAAATCCAGTATACACCGGCACACCATGCGTTCTACGATAGTGGGCATGACAAGTCTGACCGAGCAACTGCCATACGTATACGCTTTTCCTGATGCGTTGGGGACCGGATTACTGGTGCACACCGAGAGCGTATTGGACGATGAGATACGCGATCGTATTGGCTCGTTCATCCATGAATATGAGGTTGTATTATCTCGATTCCGCGATGATTCCATCGTCGGCCGGATGCGCACGGCCGCACATGGCGGCACGTTCGATTTTCCCGACTGGGCATCGGGTCTGTTTGGCCTGTACGACCGCCTGTTTGCGGCAACCGATGGGGCGACCGACCCGTGCGTGGGCGAGGATTTGATTCGGCTTGGCTACGACGAGTCGTATTCGTTTGCGGCTACGCCCGATGCCGCCGAACATGCAGGCGCGATCCACGGACGAGCCGTTTGGTCAGCCGACGTTGAGCGGCACGGCACCACACTTATCGCCCACAGCCCAGTCGCGCTCGATTTTGGTGCGTGCGGTAAGGGGTATTTGGTGGATTTGCTTGCGGGGATGTTGGGCGATGGCGCGGGCCACCCTCAACCCATTCAATACGTCATCGACGCCGGGGGTGATTTGCTAGTGCATACGGACGAACCAATCACCATCGCCCTTGAAGATCCTGCCGATCCGGCCAACGCCGTAGGTACGGTCGAAATCAGCCACGGCGCATTCTGCGCGAGCTCCCCCAGCCGCCGCCACTGGTCTGACGCCGCAGGTCACCAACTTCACCATCTGCTCAACGCCATCGACGGACTACCGGTTGACGATGTAGCCGCCACATGGGTGGCCGTCACGCCGCCATCGAGCGCCATAACCACGAAGACATCGACGCATGGCAGCAATGCCTCGACAACGGCAAACCGCGATACCGACGATTCGTCGAACACCGTTGCGGCACACGTCCCTGTCACACTGGCCGACGGCCTCGCCACCGCCCTGTTCACCACCCCGGCCACCCAGCTGCGCGCTCACTTCCCCTTCGAATGCGCCATTCTCAACGCCAACCGCACCGCCGCCCAATCCCTCAATTTTCCCGGCGGCTTTTTCACACACTAATGTACGAAATCATCAGTATCACATCCCTCGGGTGGACCGATGGGTTGCTCCCCTCAGTCAGCTACGCTGACAGCTCCCCTCGGAGAGGGGAGCCGAGTATAGCTAATCCGCTAATCCGCTAACGCAGGAAACAATCCGTCAGTCAGCGAGTGCGAACTGGCTGTTGTAGAGGTCGGCGTAAAAACCGCCCGCCGCCAGCAGCTCGTCGTGCGTGCCGCGCTCGATCACGTCGCCGTGGTTCATGACGAGAATCATGTCGGCGTCGCGAATCGTGGAGAGGCGGTGCGCGATCACAAAGCTCGTACGCCCCACGGTCAGCGCGTCCATGGCCTTCTGGATCAGCTCTTCGGTGCGGGTATCGACCGAGGAGGTGGCCTCGTCGAGAATCAGGATCGGCGCGTCCTGCACCATCGCGCGGGCGATGGTCAGCAGCTGCTTCTGCCCCTGGGACAACGACGACTTGTCGTCGAGCACGGTGTCATAGCCGTCCGGCAGCGAGCGGATGAAGTGGTCGAGGCCCACGGCCTTGCACGCATCCTCGATCTGCTTGTCGGTCACGCCGGGCTTGGAGTAGGCGATGTTCTCGCGCACAGTGCCGCGGAACACCCACGTATCCTGCAGCACCATGGAGAACTGGTCGTGCACGTTCCAGCGCGGCACGGACTTGGTGTCCACGCCGTCAATCGCGATCGAGCCGCCGGAAATCTCATAGAAGCGCATGAGCAGGTTGACCATGGTGGTCTTGCCGGCACCGGTCGGGCCGACGATGGCGACCTTCTGCCCGGCCTTGACGGAGGCGGAGAAGTCGTGGATGATCGGCTTGCCCGGTTCGTAGCCGAACTGTACGTGGCTGAATTCCACGTCGCCCTTCACTTCGTGGCCGTTGGTCCCAAGCAAAGCGGACTTGCCGGATTCGTCCTCCATCTCCGGCTCCTCAAGGAAGCCGAACACGCGTTCGGCGGCCGCCGCGCAACGCTGCAGGTTCTGGAAGGCCTGGGCGAACTGCGCCAACGGCTGGGTGAACAGGCGGACATACATCATGAACGCCACGATCACGCCGAACTCGATCTGCCCGTCGAGCGCGAGCGCCGCGCCCACCACGCACACCACCACGTAGCCGAAGTTGCCCACGAAATTCATGAGCGGCATCATCAGGCCGGAGAGGAACTGCGACTTCCAGCCGGACTCGTAGAGGTCCGAGTTGTACTTCTCGAAGCGACGAATCGAATCGGCCTCGCCGTTGTATGCCTTGACGATGAGGTGACCGGCGTACATCTCCTCCACGTGGCCGTTGACGTCACCCAGCGCCATCTGCTGCCGGGCGAAGTACTTCTGGGAGGACTTCATGATGGCCATCATGATGATCAGGCCGATGAGGCTGGCACCGATGGCGCACAGGGTCATGATCACGTTGTTGTAGAACATCATCACCAGCGCGCCCACGAACAGCGTCACCGAGGTAATCAGCGAGCCGAGCGACTGGCCCAGCGTCTGGCCGATGGCGTCCACATCGTTGGTTATGCGCGACAGCACGTCGCCGTAGCTAACCTTGTCGAAGTATTTGAGCGGCAGTTTGTTGATTTTGACCGAGATGGACTCGCGCAGTCGCTGGGCGGTGCGCTGGGTGACGTTGGCCATCATCCAGCTTTGCACGTAGCCGAGCACGGCGTAGCCCACGTACAGGGCCACCAAAGTCCAGGCGATGTGGCCCACCGTGCCGAAATCTACCGAGTTCATCACCGGTCTGCCGTTAACGATGGCGGGCAGACCTTTGACGATCTCGTTGGTCATGTCCTTGAGCTTGTCCGGGCCGACGATCTGGCAGACGGTGCCGGCCGCGCCCAGGATGAGCGCGATGATGATGACGGGAAGATAGTTGCGGCAGTAGTTCACGAGTTTGCCCATGACTTTGCCGAAATCATGGGGCTCTTCGACGGCACGCCTGCCGCCCATTGGTCCTCTTGGCATTTGTTTTACTCCTTAAAAGTCCGTATTGACCTCCCTCTGATGAAGGAGGTGGCGCGAAGCGCCGGAGGGAGAGAAGCCGTACGCGACTACCCCTCAGTCAGCTGTGCTGTTTTATTCGCTCGCTTATCAGCTCGTCTTCGCCTGGGAACAGCCCACTGGGCTGTTCCCTTTACGGCTCAGCCCCTGACATGGGGAGCTACCGCTGCCGCCCCCCTACGCCGTAAGCTCCGACTGGCTGAGCTGGGATTCGGCGATCTGGCGGTATACGTCGCAGTTGTCGAGCAGTTCCTTGTGCGTGCCCTGACCCACGACCTTGCCGTCGTCGAGCACGACGATGCGGTCGGCGTTCATGATGGTGCCGATGCGCTGGGCCACGATGAGCTTGGTGGAATCCTTAGCCTCGCGGGCGAGCGCGTCGCGCACTTCGCGGTCGGTCTTGAAGTCGAGCGCGGAGAACGAGTCGTCGAAAATCAGGATTTCCGGGTGACGGTACACCGCGCGCGCAATCGACAGGCGCTGCTTCTGGCCGCCGGACACGTTCGATCCGCCTTGGGCGATCGCGGCGGAATACCCGCCGTCCATGCGCTCCACGAATTCGCTGGCCTGGGCCACGCCGACCGCGGCCTTGATGCGATTCAGCTGCTCGGCCGGCATATCGGCACCTTCCGCAGCCTTGCCAGCGGCGATCAACGCGGCCTCGCGCTTGCGCCCGGCCGGAGTGGAGGTGTCCGCCATCTCGACGTCCGCCGATTCGCCCGGCTGATCGCCGTAGCTCACGTTGGAGGCCACGGTGCCCTTGAACAGCACGGACTGCTGCGGCACGTAGCCGATCTTGTCGCGCAGGGCCTTCAGGTCGTAGTCGCGCACGTCCACGCCGTCGACCAACACCTGGCCTTGGCTGGTGTCATAGAAGCGCGGCACGAGATTGATAAGAGACGACTTGCCGGAGCCGGTGGAGCCGATGAACGCCACCGTCTGGCCCTGCTCGGCGGTGAAGTTGATGCCTTCCAGCATCGCCTCGCGCGAATCCGGGTAGGTGAAGCTGACGTTGCGGAATTCCACGGTGCCTCGCTGACCGGTTTTGGCCACGTCGGCGGCGGTTTTGGTGCCGTTCTCGACGATCGGCTCGGTGTCGAGTACCTCCATGATGCGCTGCGCGGACACGTCGGCGCGCGGCCAGAGCACGAACACCATGCTCATGAGCAGGAAGCTCATGATGACCTGCACGGAGTAGTTGGAGAACACCACCATGTTGGAGAACACGGTGAGCTTGTCCTTGAGCCCGGCGGCATCGATCAGGTAGGTACCGATCCAGTAGACGGCAAGCATCAGACCGTTCATGATGGTGTTCATCAGCGGCATCATGAACGCCATGACGCGGTTGGTGAACAGCTGGGTGTCGGTGAGGTCCTTGTTGGCCTTGGTGAATTTGGCTTCCTGGTAGTCCTCGGCGTTGTAGGCGCGCACCACACGCAGGCCGGTGAGGTTCTCGCGGGCCACGAGGTTGATGTTGTCGGTCAGGGCCTGCATGGCCTTGAATTTCGGCATGACCATGGCCATCATGATGACGATGGCCGCCAGCAGAATCACTACGGCGATTCCGGTGGCGAGCGTCCATTCGAAGCCTTCGCCGGCGATCTTGCACACGGCCCATACTGCCATAATCGGCGATTTGACGATGAGCTGCAGACCCATGGTGATGAACATCTGCACCTGCGTGACGTCGTTGGTGGAGCGGGTGATGAGGCTGGCGGTGGAGAACTTGCTCATTTCGGCCGGGCCGAAGGACTCGACCTTGCGGAATTCGAGCGAGCGCAGACGCTGGGTGAACGAGGCCGCCACGCGCGCAGCGATGTAGCCGGTGATGATGGCACACGCCGCGGATCCGAGCGAGATGAGCAGCATCTTGCCGCCGGCAATCCAAATGTCCTTCATGTGGCTGCCCGGCGTTTCGACCAGCGTGGTGATGTCTGACATATAGTCGGGCAGTTTCAGGTCGAAGTAGACCTGCCCGACGATGGTCACCAGAGCGATGAGCATCTGACCGATCTCCGCTTTGGAGAGGTATTTCATGATGCGAAGCATTGGTTTCCCCTTGTGTTGGTTGGGTTGGTTATTGGTTATTGACGATTGGTTCTTAAGTTGGCTGGGTTATCGGCGATTATCGGTTCACGATGTCTTAATAGTTTCTATTGTTTGATTACTTACACTGTGAGATATTACGCGCACTTCTGCATGTTCGCTGTGAGCGTCCTCAATTAGCCTTGCCGATTAGTTCTCCGCGCGCTTAGCTGCCATGTGTTCAGCCACGCGCTTGCCCCGCTCCACGAATGCCTCACGCACCTGTTCAGCAGTCGGCCGAGGCTGTCCCGGATGGCAAATCGACATATATGTGGTGAACTCAGACACCAGGTCAACGAATTCGCGCGTGCGCCGCTCCCCCATTTGCGAGAAAATCCAGCAAATTGCGGAACGCATTTCCTCTCTCATCCGATGAGACTGCTCGCGCCCGGAATCAGTGAGATTCACGCGAATAATGCGCCGATCCTTGGAATCAATGTCACGCGTGACCCAGCCTTTCTTCTCCAGAGACGACAGCACAGTGGAGATGCGGCCGGAACTGGCCTGCAGCGCCGATGCCAATTGCGACGGCGTTTGCGTCCCCTTCATGGACAGCTCCCGGAGCACGAACTGCTCACCATGGGCTCCACGAGTGAATTCCCTCTGCATTGTCGAACGATTGCCCCACACGCTGGCATACAGTTCACTAACTGCTTCCTGCTCAAATCCCATAAGAGCACCATCCATTCCCATTCGCCACACGGCAGAGCGCCGCAAACACCCCAAGAATATCTCACACCGTAAACAATTCATTACTAGAAACTATTTTTGGAACGCATAATGCACACACTCCACGCTCTTTGATATTCTGAAAGCCGCATAGATATTCACTTCGGGGCGTCGTCTAAGAATATTTGCTGGGCCAACGGTAGCGACGTTGGCATTGTGCTCCATGAGGTATCTGGTCGAAAAGGCGGACGAAGACAGACCAGTTGGGCGGAGCGCGCCCATACCTCAAAACCATTGCAATTATTGGCTTTGACCATTTTCGTGGAGTCACGAAAATGGTCATGAAAAACATAAGGACACACCCATGAACCGCGACGAAATCACACGCAAAACCAGCGAACTCAGCACTATCGCACACACCACCGAGGACTCCAAAGTTGAGTATTGGTATGCACGCGAGCTAATGACCTATATGGGGTACGACAGATGGGAAAACTTCAGCAAAGCTATTACACGAGCCAAGCAAGCTTGCGACAATTCCGGCGTATCCGTTGAATCCCATTTCCGTGACACTACGCGAGACGTGACTCTCGGCAGCGGTGCCACCCGCTCCATCGCGGACGTCAAGCTCACCCGATACGCCTGCTATCTCATTGCTCAAAACGGTGATCCAAAGAAAGAAGAAGTGGCACTTCTCCAGAGCTATTTTGCCGTTCAGACTCGCAAAACGGAAATCATTGAGCAACGCATGGGAGAAATCAGCCGGCTCGCCGGCCGAGAGGCCCTTGCCACTGCAGAGAAGAAACTCTATCCGTATACCCAAATCACACACAACAAAACCGCACAAGTGCACATGTACACGCCCAACCACGCCGCAGAACGCCGGCAAGGATGTGATACAGGCCACAGAAAGCGTTGTACCGCCTAGGCAAAGCAACAATTGTCCGCTATGCTCTGAAGGCAGATGGCGGCACGGATGCCATCCCAAAGAGGGGGTATGACCATGATTCGGGGTATGAACCTATGCAGCATCGCCGGCTGCACGCACGAAGCAGAAGAAGCGGGCATGTGCAACATGCATTTCACATCGGCGCTGGTTCACGGAGCGCTGCACTACACTGCGGGCGGACGTCCGTCGCACTGCTGAGCGCAACAACAAAGCAAAACAACCAGTAACGCTCAACGGCTTCCACATGTTCATGCTCTAATTGCATGTACTTGCAGACACAATGGCCGGTCTGAGCCAGCTGCCCTCGCATGGAGCAGCTGGCTCAGACCGGCCATTATTGTTGCTTTGTACTGTTTGCACTGTATTGCGCCTGCATTGCGCAAGCTCGGGCGCACTCGGGTGCACTCGCTGAGTGGCGTGAATCGCAGATTGCTCAATAGCAACGCAATCCACGCTACTCAGCAGTTGCCATGGTTATGCGCGGCGTTTGCGGATGACGAGCAAGGCACCAGCCGCAGCTGCCAGCACCACAACCACGACCGCAATGGCAGCCACGGCAACACCCGTATTCGAAAGGGGCGCAGCGCCATTAGCAGCCGGCTTATTCGTGGCAGTGTTACCGGGCTTAGCAGTGTTGCCAGGATTGTTGGTATCGCCGGGCTTCTGCTCTCCAGGGCCGGGAGTGACCTCCGTGGCTGTGACCGTGACTTCGAACGTCGCGTTCACGCCACGATAAGAGACGGTGATGGTCTTCGTGCCTGCGGTGGCAGAATCAAAGCCAGTGAACTTCAGATCACCATCAGTTGGATCAATCAGCTTGCGCAGCGTTTCGGTATCGCCGACTTTGTAAATGGCGGATACCTTCACATCGGCAGCGTTGAACTTATCGCCTACCTGATAGGAATCCTTGGTCACTTCCACAGCAAGCTCGGCCAACTGAGGCAGTTCGCCGAATGTCACTGTGTAGGTTTCCGCCGTGCCATCCTCAGCAGTTACAGTCACCGTGGCCACGCCGCTGTTCTCGGTCGAAGCCTGCTCCACCTGCACCGTAGCCTTCGCGTCAGCAGCAGTCGCCTCCACCGTCGGGTAAGAAGCAGCGTCTCCGGCCAGCGCACCGGCATATTCGGTGATATCCGCGGAGAATCCGTCAACCGTCTTGCCATCCACAGTCAGATCAGCAAGATTGGCGTTACTAGACGGCTGCGGCTTTGGCGTTGCTTCACCTTCGGCGATGCGTACTTCAGCGATCTTGGCATAGTCATTGCCATCGGCGTAGGTGAAGTTGAGGCGAATGCCCTTGGTGGCGGGCAGAGCGCTCACATCGGCTTCCGTCACGGCTCCAGCAGCACCATTCACAGTGACTGCCGGCAGCGTGGCATCAGTCCACGTGGCGCTGTCTTCAGCTAGGTACGATACAGTGAAGCTCTTCGGAGCGGCCTCGCCCTTGGCCTTATCCACCGCAACGCTGAGCTTGCCCAGCTGATATGCCTTATCGAAGGTGTAGCTGAGCCACGGCGAGGTGTCGCCGGTGCCCCAGTTCGACCAGTTGGTGCTCAGGTTGTTGTCGCAAGTCAGGTCGGCCGTAGAAGCGGAGGCCCAGCTACTGGCCGGCTCATACTTCGAGGCCGCAGCGGACGAGCAGAACAACCGGGCAAGGTTGCTTTCCACAGTCACGGTGAACGTGGCGGTTACTGAAGAATCAGCGACAAGACGCACCGTCACGGTTTGCTCGCCCAATTTGGTGGTGTCGAAGCCTTCCAGCGTGTATTCGCTTGGCTCCAGCACACGCGTTTTGCCATTGGTGAGCGTGGCGGTAACCGTCACGTCCCGAAGCGCGAGCATCTGCCCCTTGGCGATAGTGGCTTCAGGGTCCTTAGCCGCGATGGACTCCACAGCAGCAGTCTGCGAACCGAACGCAGTGCCGTTGAAGGCCACGGTGAATGCGCCGGCATTGCTGTTCGACGTGGCGAAGACACCGGCATCGAGCCCGGTTGCGTCCGCACCGGTCAGCGTTACCGTAGCGACATCCTGCCATTCATCGTTCGCGGAAGCACGCCAGTAGCCTTTCAGGGTATCGGTTGCGGCGCGCTCCAGCTTGAGTTGCACTTGGTCGCCGAAGCCGGCACCAACATGCGATGTTTCCTTATCGATGTAGCCATCGGCATTGGAATCGTACTGCATGTAAATGCCGCTTGGGCTGGCAAGTAACGTGGCATATCCCTTGCCGCCGTTAGCGTCAGCAAGACCGTTACGAACCACCAGGCCGGCACGCGGATCGCCATTACCGCCCAAGTCGAGCGGCTTGACCGTGGTTTCCAACGTTTCGTTCACGTCCAGAGCATCAGGCTGGTACACCGCGCTGCCCTCGTTGCGATCCGTCCAGACACCACGATTGGCGTTGTCCGTAATCGTGAAGTCATAAGCACCGCCGGACGCAGAAACCTGGCACGCGCTGCCGCCCTTCCAATGAGCTTCCTTCCAACTTCCGGAAATCGGGTTGGAGCAGGAAACATCGATGGTTCTACGGAATGTACGGCCCGGATTGAAGTTACTGCTCTCGGCAAGAGTGCCCGTAATGGTGTAGGTTCCCGGCACATTGAATGCGTAGGTGTTACCAGCAGCCTTGGTCGACTTGCTGACTGCCGTACCGCCTTCCACATTCCATGTCACCTTGGTAGCAATGGTATCGTCGCCTTCCTTGACGTTGACGGTGTCCGGCAGAGTAACGGTTCCGCCCGTGTTCACGGTCTTCGGGAGATCATCGCCGGTTTCCACAGTCCAGTTGACCAGCTTGCCCTTGGCGCTACCATGGTTGCCCCAATAGCTCAGATCCCAACCGTCGGGCTCGCCTTCTTGAGCAGGATTGTGCATTTCGATGGTGCCGTTCTCACCGATGGTCAGCGGCAGCCAAACATAGGTGGAATCGGCTTTACCGGAATCCCAACGGTCACCAAGGTAGATGAAGTGACCTTTCTCCTGGTCTACTGCGAGCACACTAGCCGACTGCGAACCGAATGTGGTGCCGCGGGTATCGCCCACGGACAACAGACCATCCGCGCCTTCCGGCATGTTGTTGTACCACGTGTTCTCGTTGACATCGTCCTTTTCCACGCCACGGGTCCAGTTTCCCAGCATGGAGTCGGCGGTGTAGTAGGTCTGCTTGTTCGGGGCCCAGCCGGTTGCACCAGATGCGATGATGTTGTAACGCCCGTCATATTGGAATACGGCAGGAGCTTCCAGCGAACCATTTTGTTTGACGATTTGGAAATCTTCGCCACGCACCGGGGCATCCGTAGTAGCGTCTGCAAGAATGTATGGGTACTGCCCGTCAGCAGAGTACTGCTTTTGTCCCTCGGACTGGTCCACATTCGTGGTCTTGACTACATTGGTGTAATCATCGTTGAGCTTGGCGATGTACAGCGTGGCATTGGCTTCGGAAGAATACAGTACATAGGCACTGTCGTCCCTCGGGTCCACGAACACAGTCATATCGCGGCTGTCACCGTTCTCACCCCAGCTGGGGTTACCTGCGGCTTCTTTCCAATTGTTCTGGTTAGGCAAACGATAGGCACCCACCATAGTGAACGGGCCCGCCGGATTGTCGGAAACAGCCACGCCCGCAAGTGCACGTGCATAGTTGGAACCGCCCGGCGTGGTGCTTCCATCGGAATGCCACCACAGCACGTATTGCTTGTTCTTCTTGTTGTAGATGATCTTCGGACGCTCGAAAATGCCCTGTACGGAATCAACCGCGCCATCACCATCCTGATCGGGGTTGGTGTTGAGGTACGGGAAGATTGCGTCGGCCTTGGCAGCGTCCACACTGCCGTCGGACTTGGTCAGGTTGTAGGCCTTGTCGAAGTAGGCGTAATCGGCATTGCTCTTATCCGTCAACTGAGATTTGCTGGTCACCGCACGCAGCGCCACACCAAGATCGGTCCAGTTGTATAGATCTGTCGACATATAAGCATGGACACCGGGGCTGTTGTCGTAACCGTTAGAACGGTCTTCGCCATACCAGTAGTAGGCGTCGCCAACCTTGACCACTTGGCCACCGTGCGCTTGGATGTGTGTGCCGCCATTATCATTGGCGTTCTTGGCATACCAATATGGCTGGAAGTAATCGCTAGCGTTCTTGCCCGGATCGGCTGTGGGCTGGAACTTGGTGTATGTCGGCACTTGGCCGATGGTAGGCAGGTAATCCACACCTGCCGCACTGGCACTTGCAGCGGCCAGCCCGCATGACAATAGCGTTGCCGCGGCGGTAATTGCCGCGATAAGAGCGCCCTTGCCCTTATTGTTTATCTTCATTGATTTGGTTCTTTGATTGATGATAACGGGTTTTTGAACAAACAGTTATGTCGCTATCCGCGAAGCCAGAAAAGGTTCGACAAATCAATATACCGATACTGAAAACTCAGTATTCAACTTGTCGGACCAATTATGGTCAAAGAGCGGAGGAACCGGCCGGCAATAGTCAATATTGCCGGCTTGTTCCTTCACCCATTACTGCGCGAGGGTGCTATGCACGCTTGCGCAGCATGAACAGTGCACCCGCGGCAGCGGCCAGCAGAGCGACAGCGCCAGCGATGGCGGCAACACTGGAACCGGTGTTGGCCACCGTGTTCTTGTTGCCGTTGCCGGTGGCACCGGGCTTGTTGGTGTTGCCGGGCTTCTGTTCTTCAGGGCCAGGGGCGACTGCGTTGGCCTTGACCGTGACGTTGAAGGTCGCGGTCACACCACGGTAGGAGACGGTAATCGCCTTCTTGCCTGCGGTGGTGGAGTCGAACGAGCCAATCGCAAGCTGCGGGTCGTCAAGAGCGACCGGCACTTCCTTGGTCTTGTCGCCACTCTGGTAGACGGCAGTCACCTTCAGACCGGCGGTATCGAGCTTGTCGCCGATGGCGTACTCGGTCTTCGTGGGTCCGACCACCTTGAGCGAAGCCAAAGTGAAGGCGTTGAAGGTCACCGTGTAGGTCTTCGTCTCAGACTCGTCGGCTGAGGTCACCGTAATGGCGGCCTTGCCGCCAAGCTTGCCGTTCTCAACCGCGTCGCCAGTCACCTTGACGGCGGCGGCATTGTCGGTGGCGAAGGCCTGCAGCACTGGGTTTGCCTCGGCGTCGACCGGCAGATCAACCGTGTAGTCGGTCTTGGCCGGGTCGAAGCCTTCAACGGTTTCGCCGTCAAGACGCAGGTCGCCCAGCGTGGCATCGGATGCTGGCTGCGGGGTGAGTACCGTGCTGTCTTGTGCGAACACCTGGATCTCAGCCACGTTGATGTACACCTTGGTGTCCTGCAATGTGTTAGTCAGGCGGATGGCCTTGGCCTTTACCGGGGTGCCGAGCACGAAGTCAACGGTCGGGGTGTCGGCGGCGGTGATGCCGTCGGAGCCAGAGCCGGCATCGCCGGCCTGTATCTTCCAGCCATCCTTGGTACCGACTCCATGCCATTCGCCAGCCTCATCCTGGTATTCCAGCGTCTGGCTCTTCGGCCAAGACGCACGACCATCGTAGTAGAAGAAGGTCTTCACTTCGGTGATGGTCTGAGCTTCGTCGAAGGTGAACGTGGCGACCGGGTCCACCGTCGAGGCGGTGGAAGCCCAAGTGGACCAACCCTTTGACGTAGTGTCACCATCGATGGCCTTGGAAGCGGAGGCACCCTCCTGGAAGTTCACCGAGAAGTTCGTGCCAGAGGCCGCGGCGATGTTCTTCGCAGCACCCTGAACCGGCGTCACGAATGCCTGAATTTCGGTGGCGTTCATGTAGTCGTTGTTCACGGTGTTCACAATGCGCATCTTCGTGGCATTCACTGTGCCCTTATCGGCCTTGAACGTCACCGTCTGGCCTGCGGCAGGCTTAACATCGCTACCGAATTGCATCCACGTCTCGCCATCAGTGGTGTACTCGGCCTTGGCGGAAGCCGGAGCCTTGTCACCATACGTGATGGTCACGCTGCTAAGCTCACACTCAGAGCCGAAGTCAATCGTGGCGGTCGGGCTGGCGGAATAGTCACCAGCAGAGTTCCACGTCACCCAGGCTTCAGCTGACGTGTCACCATCGGTGAGCTTCTTCCACTGATCGCCCTTGCTGTATTCCGTCTGCTGGTTGGTCACGGTCAGGTTGGAAGCAGTGTCGGCCACATTCTCAGGCGTGGCGGCGGTGACATAGATCGCGCCCTTCAGTGCAATCGTGGTCGCGTCGTCCAGCTGGTAAGTACCGGTCACGGCAATGTTGTCGCCAGCCTTGGCATCGGCGAGCTTGGTATCAAGCCCATCGAAGTTCCACGTAACCTTAGCCGCATCGCCCTCGAATGCAGGCGATGCCTTGACGTGTAGGTACACCGGCGCAGCCTCAAGCGCGGCCTTCGCCTCGCTCGCACTGGTGCCGGCCAGCACTGTAGCCGATACCGGATCGGAAACGGTGAGCGCGCCAACGTAGACCGTAGCGGTGACGTTGAACTCGTTGCCGTACACATCGGTGGCGGTAGCGGTGGCTTCGTAGGCGCCTTCCTTGGCCACATCGACCTTGGAAGTATCCCAGTTGGCAACCGTGGCCTTGCCTTCGCCCCAGGTGTAGTAGAGCGTGACTTCGACCGGAAGCACGGCCTTCTCGTTAACGGCGGTCTGCACGTTCACGGTCTTCTGGCTGGTCGGCGTTACATTGCGCAGAGTCCATGTCTGGTTGGCGGACGGCGAAGTGCCGCTCGGTGACTGCCACAAGCCAACCTTCGTGCCGACTGTGGTACCAGAGTTATCCACATCAAGGTTCGTCTTAGTCGCGGCATTGAGCAGCTGGTAGGTCGAACCATCGGAAGTGTTGAGAATCCACTTGGCAGCCGGGTCGGATTTAGCGGCCCCAACCGTTTCGTTGGAAAGCGCGTTCGTGCCATCCTTGGACACCAGCACCTTGCCTTCGGCGTTAGTAATCACATAAGCCTTGAGATCAGGGCGCTCGGAGTCGGTGGGCTGCTCGATCTGGGTAAAGGTCCAAGTCTGCTTCTTGGCGTTCTCGGCATCGGAAGCGACGTTGGCCAGAGACAGCGCGGAATCACCAGAAGTGGTATCAGCCACGGCCTTGCCGGACTGCTTACCAACGAGCTGGTAAGTGTCGCCGGTCTCGACGGCAGCATCCTTAGCGTAGCCGGTCACGCCAGTGAGCTGGATGGAGGCGATAGAACGGGCGGGCACAGTGACCGTAGCGGTCTTGGCAGCCTTGTCAATCACCACAGAGCCTTCAGCTTGCTTGACGTTGCTGGTCTTGGCGAAGACTTCCGGAGTGGCGGAATCGACACCCACGTTCTTGTCTTCGGCAGAGGTTTCGGTGGTCAGATAGAGCTCACCGTAAGCGTTGTCGGCAATCTCGCCGTACTTCGACAGGTCGATGACGAAGGTCTGGTCAGAGGTGCCGGAGTTGCGGTGGATGACGGTCTGCGTCTTGCCATCGGCGGAGGTGGCAGTCATGTTGTTGTCTTCATCGTTGTTGGCGATGACCTTGTCGCCCGCGTGGATGAAGTGGGTGATGGCCTTGACGCCGTTGTACTTGGCGTTGGCAATAACCGTGCACGGTTCAAGTCCATCGGCGGTACCGCCGTTGTTGTTCACGCGACGCTCGGAGTAGAGCTTGCCGTCCTTACCGGCCACGGTGCAGTCGAAGTCGATGAGCACGGTGCCCCAGTTGGTGTTTTCACCGGCCGGGTTCACGTTCGAGCCCATCTGCATGTTGTAGAGGTCCTCGACCACCTGTCAGAAGGTGAAGTCCTTGGACTGCAGGCGGGTGACGTTGGAGCTGATCTTGCTCATCATGCCCAGCGCGTTGTCGAAACCGTACGGGTTGTAGGAGCCGGACTGCCAGGAGCCGTCCACCTCGCTCATCGACAGCTTCTTGCCGTCTGCCTGAGCGATATCGCGCGATTGCATCTGGTTGCTGTCGGAGTAGGCGTGAACGTTGTACTGGCCGATAAGGTCCTTGATCGCCTGCGGGTACTGGTTGTACGACTTGACGAAGTCGGCGGAGTTCGTGGCATCGGTGGCTGCGATGATGGTGTCATCATTGTCCTTGAGCGCCTCAGCGAGTGCGGTAATCGTCTGCTGCTGCTGGGCGTTATTGACATGCATACCCTCCTGCGGCTTCTTCAGCGCGTTGGAGTATGGGGTGACGGACTTATCTTTGTCGGAGTAGTACTTATCCCAGTAGTTGTTAATGAGCTTGGTGTTGTCATCGCTCTCATCGGTGTACTTCGAAGCCATGTCGCCCGGAGTGCCCCAGTAACTGGTCTCGGACTCGTTGAACGGCTCGACCGTGTCAACGTTTGCGCCAAGGCTTTCGAGGTGCTCGACGTTCTTGGTCATGTACTGAGCGAATTTCTCAGGGTTTGCAAGATTATTGCTACCAGAGTTGTATCCACCAGTGGCGTAACCGCTGTTGGTCAGGAACCACGGAGCGGAGTTGGCGAAGGCCTCTACATCGGTGATGTCGGGGTTATCGCCGGTGGCACCGCGCTCAATCCACCAGTCTTGGGCGGCGGACTTGGAGAAGTCATACTGGTTGTCGTCAGTCGGGTCGAATGCCGCAGCCAGCTTGTCTTTGTCGGCCTGCTTGGTGGTTACGCCATTGCCATACGTGCCGGAGCCGGTGGCGTCATCTTTCCACGTGCCAGGCACGGCAGCGCCTTGGCGCATGAATGGGTAGCCGTAGGCAACATCGGAGGCATTGCCGCCGCCCACGTTGTAGCGGGCCATGTTCAGGTCCAGTCCTTCATCACCGAAGATGGACTGGTAGAACTGTTCGCGCAGCTGCTTGCCGTATTCCACAGCCTTAGCCTTGGAAGCGTCATCGCCGAGATTGGTGGTGATGGCCGATTCCTCGCCGAGGCTGCCGGTGGCGTTGGCGAACCAAGCCAGCGAGGTGCCCCAGCCATCGAAACTGTTGGCATACCATGGGTTCGGGGTCACGGTAATGGCATCGTTATCAGCCGCATACGCAGTGCCGGCAACCGCAAACGCCCCTCCTCCCACTAGTGTTGCCGCCGCAACCATTGCAGCAAGCGATTTGCTCAGTACCTTCATTGGTCTCCTTAGTGTTCCTGCTGTCCGCCTTATACCGGAAAAATCGGCCTTTGCTTCACTGAGCCAGCCTCTTTGCCTGATACATGACCTACGTCGACTCCTTCTTTCGGCGCAGCCAAAATGTTTACGCAAACATTTTGATATGAGCGATTTTATCACAAAACCGTCACCCAGCAAACAACTTCAGAGACCACAAACGACGCACAAAGTCATGAGCCATTCGAATTGCGCTGGCCCAATCGCTACGAATCATATTTGCCGTAGCCCTTAAGTGAATCCCACTGCATCGAGATATCGCGCCCGCTATCCCTTCCGATAACGCCGACCACGCGTGTTGCCTTCAGCAATCAGCTTTCCTTGCGCAACTAAACCGTTTAGGAATTTGCGGACTGTTCTGTTATCGAGCTCTGTTATCTTGGCGAGTTCAGGTACAGTCACATAGTCAACCTCTGTCAAGCGTCGATTCATCGCCGACAGCATCGCTGCCCGCGAATCAATTTCACCCGATGCGGTTGCATCTGCTTTCTTACCATCCACACGTTCCCCGCCAATGAGCCTCGCACCCTCTTCGGCATCTTTCTCAACTACAGATCTCACGCTAGCAAAACCAGAACCATCCACGGTCTTCAGCGCAGGAACAATAGGAATCGTCGCCTCGAATATGTCACCATCGCGGAACTCAGGCTCTCGCTCAGTATATTGCCGGGACGCTCTTATCAGATTCCGCAGTCCGCTACCCAGCTGCTCGGCTATGCCGGTCTGCACAAACACATTAGCGATAATCGGATTCTTTGGCATTGGCGTGAACTCGCCCAGCTTCATTCGACCTTCAAAGAATGAGCGCGAAGCATTAACCGTCCGGATGGATTCATTATCAATGGTGACACGCGCCACCACCGGACTGGAATACTCCCGATGCATGAGGCTGTTTGCCACCAATTCACGGGCGATCATCGTACGCGGGCTCACTCGCTTATCGCCCTTTAACACAAAGCGGTCAGGCAGATTCCGCTCAGTAAATTCACGGAGTTGCTCGTACGAATCGAACAAGTTGGTCCGCACCATAAGTCGGTCATCGTATCGGTCAATATTGTCTCGCCGAACCACGGCATCAGTAATATACGCTGGGCAAACCGAGGAAATGACTTCATCCTTGCCCAAGAGCAGCACTGCAGCAAGATTAAAGCCCTCTTCGCCGGTCGTGTAATCACGATCGTATAGCTTGGCGCTGCGGAACAGTTCTTCGTCAGACATAGTTCCCCAAGGGTGCCCAGCTCGCTGAGCGACCGCCAGCTGCCGCATTCGCGCAATCAGCTCAGGACGCAAATCAAACGGAGTCACGTAACGGAAAATTCGCCGTTCGGAATAGTAGTTCTGCTTGCGAATATACATTTGACTAATCTGGATATCGCTTTCGATGTGTGTATCCACATCAGCAATGCGATCAAACACTGCGCCCTTGAACCGCACAACCGAAGAACTCGGAGCTACCCAAATACGAACAATAATCCGTTCGTCGTACTCGATATGTTCCGTTTCCACCATTGGAGCCGGTTCGAACATCTTACGATTAGACACTACGTTGACAACGTTGCGCTCTATCTCACTAACGCGCTTAGAATCGACGCCGAGCACTTGACCGTCATCGTCAACGCCAAGATAAATGCTGCCACCAGAACGATTGGCGAATGAGCATACAGTCTCAAAAGTATCCGTATGAGGCAATTCGCTGCAGCGCTTGAACTCGACCATAGATGATTCACCGGCCTGCAGCACTTGCATAAGTTCATCCTGCGTCATCGCATTCCGCCCTTCATAGCGATAATTCATACATTAGGACATGGCACTTATCGTATTTTAGCATCTAATTAGTACATTAGGACATTGTTTTATGTCCTAATGTACTAATTAGGCGGCTAATTGTACTAATAATTGCACACTGATGTACTAATCCGATGATCGAATGCACTAATTGTCCGCGCAAATGCACTAATCGGATGACCGAATGTATCAATGAGACCTATAGGCAGCCGATTGGCTGACGATCAGCCCAGTCATTGGCTATCGGCCGCTAGCCAGTCAGCCGCCAACAGCCAACAGCCACCCAACTAATAGCCGCCAGCCAATCAGCCCGTCCAATCACTCCTTGTGTTCCAGTGCGGCCTTCAAATCGCGGCTACGGTAGCGTTCGCGCAGCATAGAGAATCCACCGAAGCCCACAAGCCACACCAGGCCGGCAATCGCGGAATTGCGCGTATCGTCCGCCAGGAACAGCGTCAGGTAGATGAACACGAAGAACACGATTGCCACCGTATTGAGCACCTTCCACGCGGGCATGACGAACCCGTCCGCGATGAAATCGGCGGAACGGCGATACCTGCGATGCGCCAGCAGCGTCAGGATGTAGATGAACAGGAACACCGCGGAGCTGGCGGACGAGAACAGCACGAACGCCCCCGAGATGCCGGGGATGGCGTTGACGATCGGCGACAGCAGGATCAGCGCCGCGGACACCAGGATGGCGCGGGCCGGCACCTTGCGGTCGGACACCTTGCCGAGCTTGTTCAGCATCGGGTTCGGCGACACCTCGGACAGCTGGTACAGGTGGCGGCCGGCGGAATACAACAGCGAATTGAGCGACGAGGACGCGGCGGTGATCACCACGAAGAACACCAGGGCGGACGCCCAGTTCAAACCGGCATACTGGAACATCATAATGAACGGGGATGCGAAGGAGCCGTCCTTGTTCGGCTTGAACGAGGTCCACGGCACAATGCACATGATGGCCACCAGTGCGCCCACATAGAAGATGAGCACGCGCACGATAATCTCGTTGATGGCCTTGGGCAGCACCTTGCGCGGATTCTTGGTCTCGGAGACGGTGACGCCCACGAATTCAATCATCTCGTAGGCGAAGAACACCATCTGGAAGCTCATGAGGAAGGCCATCCAACCGTTCGGCGCGAACGAGAAGTTGGCGAACAGGTTGTCGAATCCGGCGTGGCCGGCCGGGCTCACGTGGTCCACGCCGTGAATCTGCACGGCTGGGTAATGGTAGCCGATCACGATCATGACCACGGCGGTGGCGATCATCGCGCAAATCAGCGTGATCTTGATCATCGAGAACCAGAATTCCACCTCGCCGAACACCTTGACGGCAATCAGGTTGATGGAGACCAGCGACACCAGGAAACACAGCTCGATCAGCCATTTCCAATGGGTCAGGTCGATGCCGAACGTGTCGAAGAAGGTGATGAAGTACGTGGAGACGGCCGTGATCTCGGTCATGCCCAGCAGCACGAGCGCGGCCCAATACGTCCAGCCGGCGAAATGCCCCCACCCGTTGCCAAGGTAACGGGTGATGAAATTGATGAAGGTGTGCTGGCTGGGGTCACGGTACATCATTTCGCCGATGGCGCGCATCAGGAAGAACATGATGACACCGACCAGAATGTACACGAAGATGATCGAGGGGCCGGTTAGCGAGATTGACTTGCCCGAGCCCAGGAACAGGCCGGTGCCGATGGTGCCGCCAATGGCGATGAACTGTACGTGGCGATTGCTCAGGCCACGCTCCATCTCGTTGGTCTGGTCCAGGCTTTCGACAGACTTGAGTTTGCCCGTAGCCTGCTGTGTACCACCATTCACATTCGTATCGGCCATACTGATTTCATTTCTCTTCTCTGCCGCCCGATTGTTACGCACCAGACGCGATACTCGTTCAAAACAAGTTCAAACTGTATCACCGAAATATGTCACGAAAACCGCTCAGCTCAAGAATACATGCGATGATACTGTAAATATTCCGCCAAAAAGTTCAATTCATCAACACCAAATTGAACTTCTACCTCTATTCCACGGACTTGAGCGAGCTGACCGGGTCTACGCGATCGAGCACTGGGTTGGTGAACAGCTGCACCAGCAGCGCGAACGCCAGCGTCGCCACCACGGCAATCGCATAGCTGTACCAGTGCACTTCCACTTCGAAATACAGCGACGGCATATTCAACGCAGCAGTCAGTAATCCGCCTATCCACCTGCCAAGCGGCAGACCAACCACCACACCCATACCGGTCAATATCATCATCTCGCGGTTCACGTAGTTGTGCACCTCGCGGTCATAGAAGCCCAGCACCTTCAGTGTGGCCATCTCGCGGATGCGTTCGGACACGTTCGTATTGGCCAACGTAAACAGCACCACCAGCGCCAGGCCGCCGGCGAGCCCCACAATCAGCGCCACCACGGCACCCATCAAATCGAACTTAAACGTGGCGGCCAGATGCGCACAGCTCACGGCCTTGAGCACCGACGATTCCTCGCCCAACCGATCCGCATATTCGGCCTGTTCGGTCTCGGAACCTTTCAGCTTGGCGAGCATCGCGTTCCACGTCAAGGTCGAGGCAGTGCCATCTCCCGAAGCCGAAGACGTCACACCGTCGGCCGCAAACTTCTGGTCGTACAGTCGCTCACTGATGTACACATCAGAGCCAATAAGATTGCGCGTCACGGCCGTGACCTGCACCTTGGCCCGGCTGCTACCGCCATTGCCCAGCGTGACGGTGTCGCCGGCATGAATATTCAGCGAGTTGGCGGCGGACTGCGATACAATCACGCCACTATCGTCCAGCGCTACAGTGCCGCCACCCGCTTTGCCGAAGATATTGGGCAGCTCGAACCACCCATCGTCACCGGCCTCTTCCAGCGTGACCATGTCGTTCAGTTTGTTCAACGAATTGTTGGGCACCGTCATCAGCTGCACGGTTTCGCTTTCCTGCGCCGCATTGCTCATCTCGCCGCTATCCACGCGCAGATTCAGCGTTTCGGTGGCCCGGCCATCTTGTGCCACCTGCTTGCGCATCGCGGCGGCGTCATCGTCATTGGCCACCACCATCAAGTCATACTGGTAGATCTGCTCATATTGCTTGACGCCAGTCGTGTCGACGGTGTCGTTAATCGCAAATCCGCAGATAATCAGCGCTGTGCAACCAGCCACGCCGCCCACGGTCATAATCAAACGCGACTTGAATCGGAAGATATTGCGCGCGGTGACTTTGCCGAGGAAGTTCAGCCGGCTCCATACCGGGCGAATCCGCTCCAACAATATGCGAGCGCCCGCCTTCGGCGCCTTCGGGCGCATCAGCGCGGCGGGCGTGTGCCGTATCTCCTCGCGGCAGGCGAGCGCGGTGACCACGCCCACACCGACCACGAACAGCACGATGCCGGCCGAGCCGTACAGCCAGTCGTATTCAAGTCGCACACCGGGCAATATATACAGTCCCTCAATCACCACCATCAGGAATGCCGGGATGCCGAGGAATCCGACCAGCAGACCGATGCCGCCGCCGACCAAGCAGGCGAGCAACGCGAACAGCAGATACCGGCTGGACACGGCGAGTCCGCCATAGCCGAGTCCAAGGTAGGTACCGATAAGTCCGCGATCTTCCTCGACCATGCGGGTCATGGTGGTCAGGCTCATGAGCACGGCGACCAGCAGGAACACAATCGGGAATGCGCGGCCGATGGATTCGATGGAACTGACATCTGATTTGAGCGAGCTGAATCCGTCGATCGAAGCGCGCGTCTGCACATACCAACGTGCGTTGGCCACATCGTCGATGCGCCGTTGCTGCTTGGCGAATTCGCTTTCCGCTTCGCTCCGCTTGGCATCGAGTTCAGATTGCGCATCATCAAGTTTCGCCTTGCCGTCCGCGAGCTGTTGTTCGCCTTCTTTCAGCTGCCGCTCGCCTTCTTCAAGCTGCTGCTTGCCGCTGGCCAGTTGAGCGGCCTGCGCTTCAAGTTGCGCCGACTGGGTTTCGAGGGTTGCGGCATTCGCTTCGAGTTCCGCGGATTTGGTATTGAGCTGTGCCTCTCCTGCAGCCGCTTCCTGTTCCTTGGCGGTCAGTTGCGCGTTCTGCTGGTCCAAGGTGGATTGTGCGGGGGCAATGGTTTCGTTTAATGTGCGCTGCAAGTCGGCTTTCTGCTGGGCCAGACTGTCTCGCTGCGTTTGCAGTTCCGTTTGCTTGGCGGTCAGCTGTTGCCGCAGATCGCTGATTGACGGCACTTCAGGCACGGTAATGCCAAGGCGCGCGAGCAGTTGCTTGATAGCCTGCCATGTGGGTGAGTTGAGGTCGATATTCGGGTCAAGTTGCGCCAGTAGATTGTTGGCCTGTTGAATCAGGGGCAGCATCTGATCAATTTGCGCCATGCCCTGGTCGATTTGGGTAATGCCCTGTTCGATTTTCGTGCGATTGGCGGTCAGTTCCGTTTGCGCCGCATCGAGCTGTTTGCGAGCCGAGGTGAGCTGCGTTTTGCCTGATTCGAGCTGGGTGCGCGCTTCGGCTATCTGCTGGCGACCTTGCGCGATCTGCTGACGGGCCGATGCAATCTGCGCGCGCCCATCGGCGAGCTGCCGTTCGCCATCGGTAATGGTTGTCCTGTTGTTCTCCAATTCGGTACGGCTATCTTGCAATGTCGTTTCGTTGGCTTCCAGCTCGGCCCGGTTGTCGTCGATCTGCTTCTGGGCTTCGTCCAGCTGCTCGTTGGCCTCGTCTTTGGCATCATCCAGTTTGCGCTGCGCGCTGGAGACGATCTGTTGACGACGGGCTTTCTGGCGTGTGGCCTGTATCTGATGTTCGATACGGTCGGCCACGGTTTTGATGGCTTCATCGTAGGCATCGGAAAACGTGTCAAAATCGGACGCACCAGTGACGGCAACCGATATCGCAGTGTATATATTGCCGGTCACGCCGTCGCTGGGTGCAAAGAACGTATAGTCCTCGGATGAGGTGGACCGGAAGGAGGTCATGCCCGAATAGCCGTCTGGATTGTTGAGGTCGCGCGGGTCGAGTACGACGCCGGTGATGGTGAGTTTCGTGGGGAACTGCGGGGATTGCTCGGCGTCGGCGTCCGTATTGGCGTCGGACTTCGCATCGGATGCCGAGGCATTGGCGGCGACACCTACCGTATCGGCATTATTGGAATCGTCAGTCTCCGTGGCCGCTACCGATATGACGGATGAAGAGGTGTCTTGTGGCGTCACAGTAATGGTGCCGCCAATCTTGAGTCCGCTATCGTTCAGGAACTGCTGAGTCACCGCCACTTCGCCGGCCTTGTTCGGCAGTTTGCCTTGTTGCAGGTACGGCTGATTAAGCCCTTCGGTACCGATTTCCTGCATGGTCACGGTTTTCTTGGTGCCGTCCACCAACGTGGTCACCGTCTGAGAACGTTCGGGCTGCACGGTTTGCACACCGTCGATTCGGCGCAGTGCCGTTGCATCATCATCGGTCAGGCCGTATGTGGATAGCACCTGCAGGTCATGCAGCCCCTGCTGATCGTAAAAACGACCGGCCGCCAGAAAAGCATCGCGGCATCCGGCGTAGATGCCGGTCAGCACGGCCACGCCAAGCAGCGTAATGACGGCGATCGAGACGAACCTCTTCCAGCTGCGCAGCCAGCAACGCAACGTATCTTTGGCAAATACCGCAGAAACGCCCGCTCCTCGACCGCCGCTATCGTCGAGGTTCCGCCGTTTCACAGAATGTTTCACAGGTTGTTTCACGAATCGCCTCGCTTGTTTCACGGGGCGTTTCACAGAGTGTCTTGCAGTGAGCATCGCCAATCACCTACCATTCGATATCGGCGATGGGCTGCGGCGTTGCGTTGACCTCCTCGCTGGTCACCTTGCCGGAGCGGAAGCGAATCACTTTGTGAGCCATCGGTGCAAGCGCGGAATTATGCGTGATGATCATCACGGTCATGCCTTGCGTTTGGCAAATATCCTGCAGCAGCTGCAGTACTTCCTTACCGGTCTCGTAATCGAGCGCACCGGTCGGCTCATCACACAACAGCAGCTTCGGCTTTTTGGCAATCGCGCGGGCGATGGATACACGCTGTTGTTCGCCGCCGGACAGTTGCGCGGGGAAGTTGTCCATCCTCTCCCCCAGTCCGACTTTGCGCAGCGTTTCCCCTGGATCGAAATGGTCAGGGCAGATTTGCGAGGCGAGCTCCACGTTTTCGAGCGCGGTAAGGTTAGGCACCAGATTGTAGAACTGGAAGACGAAGCCGATATCGTTGCGCCGGTAGGTCACCAGTTCCTTTTTCCGCAGACCCGTAATATCGCGTCCGCCGACCACTACGCGGCCGGTTGTGGCGGTATCCATGCCGCCCAGAATGTTCAATGCCGTGGTTTTGCCGGCACCGGACTGCCCCAGAATCACGCTTAATTCGCCTTGTTCGGCGGTGAAGCTGGCCTCGTCGAGCGCGCGAATCACACTGCTGCCAGAAGGATATTCCTTGACCACATGGTCGAATTCGATATACGCCATCGCACACCTCCAACGCGCTCGTGGCAGCCACCTAGCCCCATAGGCCCCGCCAGAACTTCCTGCTATACTCAAGTAAAACAACACTGTGTCGGTTCTGCAACCAACAGTTGGATTGTGGGTTGTCGGAACTTGGGGAGAAGGCCATGTCCAAAGAATTGACGGAAAGCCGCCGCACCCGTTACACGAGACGTGCCATGCAGGACGCGCTTATCGAGTTGCTGCGCGATCAGCCGCTCGGCTCCATCACCGTTAAAGCGTTGTGCGAGCGGGCCGATGTGAATCGTTCCACGTTCTATGCGCATTACACAAGCATTGAAGATCTACTGCACGATATCGAAGACGAGACCATGGCCTGGGTTACTGCCGCGCTCGACCAGTTGCTCGCGCAGCCTGATTCAGCCGGCATCGAGCACGTCATCGAACGTATCTGCCAATACATCGCCGACAATCGCAAGCATCTGCAGGTATTGATGAGCCCGAAAGCAGATATCGGCTTCCAACAGCAGCTACTGGGACTTATTTACAGCCGGCAGACAGTCGCCGAGCAGCTGCAGCCCGCCGCCAACGACCCGGTCGAGGCCCAAATGCGCATGCGCTTCGCCGCATCCGGCAGCATCGGCCTACTGCAATACTGGCTCGCCACCGACCTCGCAGCATCTCCGGAATCAGTGGCCCACACCATTTTCACCATGGGCATGCCCGTCTCGCAGTGAATTGGTGGGGATGGTTTGATAGGCCACTGCCGACTTTAGCTGTTTCGATCAAACGCGAATACCGGTATGGGCTGGCATCGGCATTCTTTGGCATTACGGCATGCCGCGCCTTACAATGACGAGCGTTGCGCATGGCGACCTCCCGCCGGTCATGCTAAAAATCAAAGAGACTCGAGAGAAGAGCACAATGAGTACTACTGACGCACCTAAGAAGTCGCGCGAAACCGACGATGTGCCGGTGCCGGCCACGCTGCGCAAGTCACTGAAGAACCGTCACATCCAGCTGATTGCACTGGGCGGCGCTATCGGAACCGGCCTGTTCTATGGTTCCAGCGAATCCATCGCGCTGGCCGGCCCCTCGATTCTGCTGGCCTACCTGATCGGCGGCCTCGCGATCTTCATGATCGTGCGCGCGCTGAGCGAGATGTCCGTCGAGGATCCGAAGGCGGGCGCGTTCAGCTACTATGCCACTCGCTACTGGTCCAAGCGCGCCGGCTTCATCTCCGGCTGGAACTACTGGTTCAACTACATCCTCGTCTCGATGGTGGAGCTGTCCGTGGTGGGCAAATTCGTAAACTACTGGTTCCCGGCGATTCCGACCTGGGTGTCGGCAGCCGTATTCCTAGTGGTCATCTGCGCCGCCAATCTGCTGGGCGTCTCCAAGTTCGGAGAGTTCGAGTTCTGGTTCGCCATCATCAAGATTGTGGCCGTGATTGCCATGATCGTCGGCGGCCTGGCCGTCATCATCTTCGCTCTGCCCACCGCATCCGGCATCAAAGCGAGCTTTGCCAACTGGTTCACCTTGGAAGGGGGCTTCTTCCCGAACGGTCTCATGGAGCAGACCAAAGACGGCACCTGGACCGGCCTGTTGATGGCGCTTGTCGTGGTGATGTTCAGCTTCGGCGGCACCGAGCTCATCGGCATCACCGCCGGCGAAACCGAGGACCCTCGTCGTACGATTCCCCGCGCCACCAATGACATTATCTGGCGAATTCTCGTGTTCTACATTGGCGCGCTCGGCGTAATCATGGCCGTCATACCGTGGAACACCATCGGCGGAGACGATGTTCCCAGCCCGTTCGTGCAAATCTTCGATTCCGTAGGCATCCACGCGGCCGCCGGCATCCTCAACTTCGTGTGCCTGACCGCTGTGATGAGCGTCTACAACTCCGGCCTGTACGCCAACTCCCGCATGCTGTACTCGCTGGCCAAGCAGGGCAATGCGCCCGCGTATCTGGGCAAGCTCAACGCCAAGGGCGTGCCGGTGACTGGCGTGCTGACGTCCGCCGTAATCACCGCTATCGCCGTGGTCGTGGTGTTCGTGTGGCCTGAGTTCGCGTTCAACTATCTGATGTCGATTGCCACCATCGCCGGCATCATCAACTGGACGATGATTATGTTCACCGAAATGAAGTTCCGTAAGGTGGTCGCCGCGGGCGGCGCTCCCGAGGATTCCGAGCTGGCCGGCAAGTCTGGCAAGGAAGCGCTCGACGCGATTCACTTCAAGCTGCCGTTCGCCAAAGTAACCCCGTGGGTGGTATTGGCGTTCCTGGCACTGGTCGTGGTGCTGATGTGCTTCTCCGCCAGCTACCGCGTCGCCGTCATCGCCGGCGTGATTTGGCTCGCCATCCTCTTCGCCGCCTACCAGATCACTCAGGCGAAGAGATAAGCCCCCCTATTGCAAAAAACTCTCACTGACTCAACGTCAGTGAGAGTTTTTTGCAAATGAGGGGTCAGATACGGCGCTTGCGCCAGATGGTCAGGGCGATACCGGCGGCGGCGAGGACCACCACGGTACCAGCCACGCCGAAGACGGCGGCACCAGTGTCGGAGATGACGGCACCCGGCTTCTTGCCATCAGCGGAGACCTTCACGAGGGCCTTGCGGGCCTCGGTCAGGTGACGAATCGCATCCTGGACCTCGGTGGAGGTGGCGTTCTCCTTGGCGAGCACCTTCTTCGCTTGGGCCAGCGCATCGGCGTAAGCCTTCCACGAATCGGCGGTGTAATCGTCCTGGTTCAGATTCTCGGCTTCGGCCTTGGCAATGGCATCTTCGAGCTGCTTGAGCTCTTCCTCAGTGGCCAGATCGGGATCCGGAGTCGGCGTCTCGTCGGCAACGACCTTCACGGTGAACGTGGCGGTCTTGGTCGAATCGGCCACAGACTGCACGGTCACGGTCATCTTGTCGGAGGCCTTCGAGGAGTCGAAGCCGAGCTCGTACTCATCGGCGGCGAGCTCGCGGGTGGCGGAGCCGCCGTTGCCATCGGCCACGGTCGCGGTGACGACCAGACCGGCAGTGTCGAGCGCTTCACCGACCTTGTACTCGGCCTTGGCGGGCTGCGCGGTCACGGCGATGGAGAGGATCGTGCCTGCGGCCGGGTGCTCTGGCTCGGGCTGGCTCTCCTCCAACGCATTCTGCGCGTCGGTCAGGGCCTTGGCGGCGGCATCGACATCAGCCTGAGACAGGCCGGAGTCAAGGAAGGTCTGCTTGGCCGTCTTGGCTGCGGCGAGCGCATCCTCGAATGCCTTCCAGCTGGCCTCGGTGTAAGCAGAGCCATCGGTGCCGAGCTTGTCGGCCGCTCCAATCGCGCCATCAAGCGCCGTCGTATCGGCCATCTCAATGGACACGCCTTCGTCGGTCGGGTGAATGGTCTGCATCAGGCCGTCCGCGTCGAAGGTGATCTCGTCGATGGCGGTCTCACGGTGGTAACCAAGGCCGGAGGTGAACACGCCGAGCGGCGTGTAGTGGCGATGGTAGGCCATGAGCCAACGGTCGTTGCCGTCCGCGTCGGTCACATGCACGTCGGACTGGTGCGCGGCACCTTGCAGGTTCTTGGAGGAATCCTTCTGCAGCAGCACACCCTTGTAGGTGATGGTGCCGTCGATGGAATCGGAGACGCCGTACCTCACATGGTAGTTCGGGGAGTTGGCATCGTCGCATGACCAGGTCCAGTGGTACTTGCCGTCGCGGTAGGCGACGACCACGGACTCGCGGAAGTCGTTCAGACCGTTGAGCTTCTTCACCGTACCGGCCTTGATGCTCACCATGTCGTCGTTGAGTTCGGCGATGGCGGGCGAACCGTTGCCGTACAGGATGTACGACTTGCCGGTGTTCGGGTCGGTGAAGATGGACGGGTCGATGGCCTGTCCAACGGTGACGCCTTCCATCGTGCGAGTGACCAGCGGCTGATCGGCGGCCTTGAACGGACCGGCCGGATTGTCGGCCACGGCCACGCCGATGGCGGACTGACCGTTCGGCAACTTCGCGCAGTAGTAGAAGTAGTACTTGCCGTTCTTCTTCTCGATGGTCGGTGCCCACGCGGAGCCCACGGACCACGGGGAGATGGCGGTGTTCTCATCGCCATCGGTGGTCGGCTGGTGGTCCTTGTTGACATCGAGGATCACGCCCTCGTCGGTCCAGTTCACCAAGTCGGTGGAGCTGAACGCATGGAAGTAATTGCCGCTCCAGCCGGAGAAGCCGTCGGTGGTCGGGTAAATCCAGAACTTGCCGTCGAAGTAGTCGATGTCCGGGTCGGCGTACTGGCCGGGCAGCACCGGGTTGTTGCCCACGGTGACCTTCTTCAGCGTCCAGGTTTCCGTATTACCGTCACCCAAATCGACAACCAAAGTACGGTCCTTAGTCAGGTCGGCCGTACCACCATTGGTGAACGCCTGACCATCAAGGGTGAGCTTGATGGAGTCGTCGCCACGGTTGACGGTCACCTTGACGGGCACCTTGGCCGCGTCGCCACGGCGGTTGAGCACGGTGGTGACGGTCTTCGCGGACCAGTCGAGGGTGGAACGCACCTGAGAGTGGTCGTCAGTGCCACGCAGCGAGTTCGGGTCAGACGGCACAGTGCCCACAGAAATACCCTGCAGAGCAATCGGGCTGGTCTTCTCGACCTCCTGAGCAGTGAGCGCGCGGTTCCACACGTTCACATTGTCGAACGAACCCTTGAAGTATGGGTCGTTGTAGAAGGACTTGCCCAAGTAGGCCAGCAGATCGTTACCCAAATCGGTGACCTTGTTCTTGGTCGCCTTGTTCTGAGCCACCTGCGCACCGTCAGAGTACACGGTCATCACGTTGTCGTCCAACGTGACCGTGACACGATGCCATGCGCCGTTGCCAGACAACGTAGCGTTAGCCGCGTCCTCCGCACCATACGAGTTGGTGGTGATGCGGCTGGCGAGCTCGCCGGAGTTGTTGTACTTCAGGAAGTAGTACTTGGTGGAGTTCTGGCCGAAAGCGAACGTGAACTGGTTTTTATTGATCTCCGACTTGACATCCATCTGCACAGTCAGCTTGTTACGGCCATCGAACAGGCCCTTCGGGAACTCGGCGTAGGTGCCGTCAGAGCCGTCGAGCTTAAGCACCTTGCCCTTTTCGGCATCCTCGGAGACCTTGGCGTTGCCGTTGAAGGTCAAGTCGTTGCTGTTCTCAGTGGTGTCGGTACCCTTGCTGTCTTCGAAGTCATACTCGGCAATCGGACCGGAGCCGTCTTCATCGGGTGTGACTGGCTCGGTGTCCTTGTTCTTATCGAATGCCTTCAGGATTGCGTTGTACTCGGTTTCAGTGACAGGCAGGATGGTGCCGTGACGCTTCTTGAGCGAACCGAAGTTCACATCAGAGGCAAAGCCCCAATCAGCCTTATCAGTGCTGCCTAAATCGGCAGAACGGTATGGGGTGTAACCCTTACCGGCTGAGTACTGGTCCCACATCAGACCGTAGAGCATCTTCTTGCCCGCATCACTGGTCTGCACGTCATCTTCATTGTAGAAGAACAGCTCCGGGCCTTCCAGCTGCGCACCGGTCAGACCGGTACCAGTCAGGTCACCGAATGTACCGACAAGCGTCCACTGGTTCGGATCACTGTCAGCGTTGTAGTAACCATTCGCAATTGTGTCACCAGTGGTGAGCGTTGTGGCATACGGATCCTTGCTACGCTCAACACCGAGGTACGTGTCACCGGACACACGATAGTAATAGCCGTCATCGGCCTTAATCATCGTGGTATCGATAACGGACTTGACTCGGTCGATCCACTTGACAGGCGTCGTGAAGTTCACGAAATCACGCGTGGTGGAGTAGTACATATTGGTGCGATCGCCGGACTTGTTGTCCGCGTCGGAAGCAGTGGCCCAGTACACCATGTACTGCTTGTTCACATCATCCCAGTAGGCTTCCGGAGCCCAAGCCATGCCGGCTCCCGGAATCTGAGAGGCAACGTCAACGGCGCGCGGTTCGCTCCAGTTGACGAAGTCATGCGACTCCCACACGATTAGGTTGGTGCTGCCATTGGTGGTAGCGGTGGCCGCGCCCCAACCGCCACGGTTATGGATGCTCAGCTCGGTAGCGATGAGGTAGACGGTGTCGCCTTCCGGAGAGCGGACCAGATACGGGTCGCGCACGCCGTTGTCCTTACCACGAGAGTTGCCGGTCTGGCTGTTGTTCCAGCTGAGTACCGGATCGCCGGACTCGCGGGTGTCATGCCAGCTCAGGCCATCCTTGCTGGTGGCGAAGTACATCTGCTCGTCGGTAGCGCTACCTTCGGTGCCGGTGAAGTGCGCAAACAGATAGTCCGTGGTCTTCGGCTGTTCGACGGCGGCCTTGACGGTCAGCTCGAATTCCTTGGTTTCCGTGTTGCCGTCAGCATCGGTAATGGTGGCAGTGAGCGTCACCTTGGTGTCGGTTTTCTGACGAGCAACGACACCAGCTGCGATGTCACCATCTGCCGCATCGGTAATGACCTTTGCGTTGCTGGATTTCCACGTAATCGCGGAACCGTTAACCGAGCCCTTGGCCGGAAGTGTGATGTTGGAATACACATCAGTGCTGCCGTTGTTAATGGTCAGCGCATTAGCGTCGGCCTTGGCGGCATCGGACTTCGTGGAATCGTAGGCTTCCTTGATTTGGTCAGCAGTATGCGCAGAGCCATAAATCTTGAGGTTGTCAAGTGCGCCGGTATAGTATTCGCCATTCACCCAGTTGGCCTTGCCGATCTGCAGCACGCCGCCGTCTGCGCCGAGAATATCGGTGAGCTGAGCGAAGCTCGCGCCATCAGCTGGGGCTACGGTTGCGGCCTGCTCACCGTCAATGTACAGCGTGGAAGCGGCCTCGTCGATGACCAAATCGACGTGACGCCACTGGCTGGCGAGACCATCCTTGCTCACATTGCCGGTGGTGTCGCGCTTACCAGCGTTGTTGTAACGCTCAACGTTCACCGAAGTGGTGCGATCCATCACGCCGAGGTAATGCTCTTGCTGATAGGTCTGCGCATTCGTATTCGGTGCCGCAAATACCGACCAGCCCTGATTGGTGCTGGCGGACTTGGAATCGTACGAAATCGTGACCGCATCCAGGCCCTTGAGCACAGCCGAATCATCCGACTTAGTCACATTCAGCCAGAAGCCAGAACCGAGCTGAACTGCAGCAGTGCCGTCCTTGCTGGCAGTCACTGCGGCAGCACCGTTGATGGTCGCCTTGGTGCCGGTGGTGTCATCGACAATAGTGCCAGTAGCGCCTGCAGCGACGTTATCGAAATCAAGACTGGCGAGCAGATCACTGTCTGCCGCTGCCTTGGCATTTGATTTCAGGGCTGCTGCCAGCGCCCGCTGCGCGGCCGATGAATCGGTGGTATCCGATTCAACCGCATTCGCTGCTGGCGCCAACGCCATCAGCATCGGGACAACTGCAAGAGCTGCCACCGCTTTCTTCCACCTACCCATGTGTCTCCTCTGATTGTGGGTTTTGGTTTTGTGTTGAGTTATGGATCGAAGTTATTGACCAACGGTGTTCAGCTTCCTGAACAGGAAACAAACATCGATTTTGTTATCAAATTGTTATCGTGCGATAATCGACCACTCCTTTATCGGTCGGGTTTCGCACCTTTTTCGCACTAATGGAGCTGCTTTGTTTGTCAGCGCGAACTGTGTTCTCATACGGCCATGCGACGCCTTGCCCCTCGAACGACACCGTTTTGAGGGACTGGGGCGATGCAAGGCCGCTTTTTTTAGTTGTAAGTACTTACAATTTTAGTGTTAACGTTCACTTTTTGTGCAAGACGAGGGAGCTCCCCTCAGTCCGCTGCGCGGACAGCTCCCCGTCCACTTCCTGCTGGTCGGCGGAGCTCTGCAACACCTGCTGCGCATTGGCGAGCGCGGCGGCGAAGGCATCCCAACCAGACTGGTAATCAGCCTTGTTATAGCCCTTCACCTTATCGACAAGCGCCTGCAACTTGGACTCGTCAAGGGAACCCTCAGTGGGAACGTCTGGCTCAGCAGGCTTCAGGGCACTCATGGCCGACTCCAACTGTTGGGCTGCGGCATCGACATCCTTCTGCAGAGCTGCGTCATCGTTCAGAACCGTACGGACCGCACCAAGGGCCGCTTCCAACGACTCCCAAGAAGTCGCCTCATAGTCAGATGCCTTCGATCCCTCTGCCTTGGCAACCAAATCGCTTAGCGCCGTCTTGTCAGCGCCGATCTTCCGCAACTGGTACGCGGGCAAGATGGCTTCCCGGCTATCGGCTGAATCATCGGGGTTGCTTCCCGCAAGCGTGAGGGTCTTGCTGGTTCCCGATGCGATGAACATGCCAGTGACGTATTGTCCGGTTCCGCCAGCGGCTTTTTGACTGTTCTGTTCAAGCTTCACCATGCCACCAAGATCGGCGATATTCGTGGTTTTGCCGGGATTGTAGTTCTTGCCACTCGTCGCGATGCGGCAATCATTGGTCCAGAGCTGAATCTCATAACGCTCACCCGGAGTCAGATTATTAAGCGTCAGCACAATGCCGGCACGCTCCCCGGCAGAGTTCGGAATGGTTCACGAAGCATCACCATTCGATTCGTTGAACCATGCGCTTCCCAGCAAGTCCCCGTATTCCTTGGTCAGCGAAGCGCAAGCCCCAGTACCGCAAGAGGCATAACCATTCCACGCCCCAATTTGATTATCGGAAGCGTGGCGATATCCGTAGTCCGTGTAGGTTACGGTATCTCCGTTCCCCAGCGTATATGGAAAGGAGTTAGAGAAAGCCTCTCCCGCGAACGTCACACCGTTGAATTCATGAGATGCGGTGTCTCCACCCATATTGAGGATGGGTGCCCCTAGTTGGCAGGCAGGAGGGTTCCTCTCAGTCCGCTACGAGGACAGTCCGTCCGCAATTGCGGACGGACTGAGGCCGACTTTCCGCCCGTGGGACTGTCGGCCTTCGTTCACCTACAAACGCCTCTGGCGCTTGCGCTGGAGGGTCAGGGCGATGCCGGCGGCAGCGAGCGCCACGGCCACACCACTCAGACCGAGCACGGCCGCACCGGTCTTGGATAGACCGACCTTGTTACCCGTCTTATCGTCCACAGCACCAGTGTCAACGCTCGAGCCGTCGCCCGGCTTAGTCGAATCGCTCGAGCCATCGCCCGAATCGGAACCGTCGACCTTCACCAACGCGGCCTGCGCCTTGTTCAACGCGGCGGTTGCGTCGTCGACGTCCTTCTGCGAAGCGTTCTCGTCGGCATAAACCTTCTCGGCGGAGGCCAACGCTGCGGCGAACGCCTTCCACGAGGCGGCGGTGTAGTCGGACTCGCGCAGCTGCTTGGCGGACGCGAGCGCCTTGGACAGGTCGGTCTTGTCGACCGTAACCGTGTCGTCAGCCACCTTCACTGTCACGGAAACGGTCTTGGAGGCCAGCTCCTCGGAAGAGCTCATGTCAAACACCGGCATACCGTCGGCGGCCCAGTGCACACGGCGCACGAACATGTCGCGGCCGGTAGCATTCACGGATCCGAGATTCTTCGTAGCATAGGCGTGGAACACGTAGACCTGGTTGCCGTCCTCGTCCTCGCTCCACATGCCGTGACCGGTGCCAAGCTGCATCTCGCCGTTGAACGGACCGGACTTCTGAATCGGGTAGTTGAGCGCCGTCCAGCTGGCCGGGTCGGTCAGGTCGGAGCCGGCGGCATCAGCCACGGCCAAACCGGTGGTGTAGGTCTTGCCTACGCCGGAACCGGAGAACATGAGGTACAGCTTGCCGTCGCGCAGGGTCACGTTCGGACCTTCGGCTATGGCGGCGTTCCACGCGTACTCCGGGGTGACGATGCGCACCGGGGAGCTGGTCACATGGGCCGGGTCCTTCGGGTCCATCTTGGCAATGTAGGTGGCGCCGAGCTGCTGCCAGGCGTAGTAGGACCTGCCGTCGGCATCCTGGAAATAGGTCATGTCGAGCGACATGCCCACTCCGCCGGACGCGGTGGCCGCGAGCTGCTTGTTACCGTTGAGCAGCGAGGCGTCATTGCGGTAGATCGGTGTCGGCACAGTCCAGTTATCGGGGTCGGTCGGATCGAGGTCGTGACCGTCGACATCCTGCTTGAGCTGCATGTACACCGACTTGCCGTTGGACCATGTGTTGCCGTATCCGGCCATGAACAGAATCGTGAGCCTACCATCGATCTCATGAATTTCTGGAGCCCAGAAGCTGTGCATGATGGCATTACCCTCGGAGTCCTTGTCGCCAGCCTTGAGCAGCGACACCTCCTTGTTGTTGTAGCCGTTCGACTGAATCAGGGCATTCGGGTTGCCCGGCTCGTCGGCGAGACCGGAAATCGTGTCGGCCATGCGGAACGGCATGTGGGGCGAACCATGCTGCCAAGTGACGTCACCTTGGATGTCGTTGGAAGCGATCATCAGGAACTTGGTTTCGGTGGCTTCCTTACCGTCGACCTCATGCGTCCACTGCCACTTATACACCGATGGATCGGCGCGGTCCTCGGCGAACGGAATCTGGTATTCGGTCTGCTTGACGGTGCCGGTGACAGTGTAATCACCCACCTTCGTCAGATCTATGCCCTCAGTGTTCCATGAGGAAATCGGCAGGGAGCCGGTAGAACCGTCGGAGTAAGTGAGGTCCACGTTCTTCGGCAGTTGCGCGGTCACCTCATCGATTGAGGTGCCCTTCTTGACGGTGATGTCAGTGAGATTGCTCGTGCCGGTGTTCTCAGAGCGGCCGTAACGGGTGTTGAGCGCCTTCACCGTGGCCTCGTCCACCGCGATGGTGGCACCGGAGCGGAAGTTCGCGATGCCCTGCACACCGTCGGCGGCGAGTACGCCGGACTTGGCGACGGAACCGTACAGTACGCTACCGTGCTTGGATGTGGAGCCCTTGAGCGAATCGAACGTGGTGTACTTGGCCACGCCGTTGTCATCGGCCCAGCCGACGACATACTGCTTGGCGGCGGTGTCGTACACGGCGTACGGAGCGTTGACGCCGTTGGTCTCGCCAAGATCGATGATGGAACCGGAGTTCTCCTGTTCGCTATAGGTGAGCAGGTCTTCGGAAGTGGCGATGAGCACGCTGGACTTCGCGGTGGAATCACCGGTGGCGGTGCCACGGTTAGTGCGCACGGAAATCACACCATAGGTGCCGTCGGCCATGCGGAACAGGCTCGGATCCTTGAGACTGCGATAGTCATTGCCGTCAAGGTTCTCGTTGAGCTTCTGCGCCTTCGGCGAACGTGCGAAGAAGATACCATAGTTCTCGTTGTACGGGGTGTACGAACCGTCAGCGTTCTGCAACGCGAGGTGCATGCTGTAGGCGACGTCGCCGTTGTTGGCCTCATTCTCGCCGGTGGCGTTGCGATCATAGGCGGCGATGGTCGCGGACTTCGCGGCGGGCAGCACCTTTACGGTGAAGGCCTTGGTAATGGGCTCGATGCCGGCGAGACCGTTCTTGGAGAACTCGACGGTGATGGTACCGGTCGTGGCCTCGTCGCCATCGATGGTGATCTTGCCATTCTCGACGGCTACGTCCTTAGTGGACGTAACCGTGGCGGTAGTGCCATTCACAGCCGCCGGGAGGGCGTCTCCGGAACGCACGACGGACGGGATCACGTAGCCGGCCGCGGCTTCCTTGAGCTGTTCAGCGGCAGTTTTCGTGGTCGGGTTGACTGTGACCGTGAATTCCTTCGTAGCGGTCTGGCCACGGACTGTGACGGCGGCGGTCAGCGTGACAGTCTTGGCTGCCTCGCCCTTGGCGGGCTGGTTGACTGTGCCGTCAGTCGCGATGACGCTGCTATCGGAGGACGCCCACGTCACGCCGTTCGCAGTGGGCAGCGAAATGAACGGATCGTCGACCGTCGTGGGGATGGTGATGCCGTTCAGCACGGAACCGGTGAGTTCACTGGCATGAATTGAGGCATCGGCAGTGCTGATCGCGGCGACCTGATCGGCGGTGAGCGCGGCATCGTATACGCGGAAGTTCGAGACCGCGCCCTTGAACAGGTTGTCGGGCCACGGCGAACGGCCGATGGTGTTGAGCGACTGGTCCTTGACGCTGGACAGTTTGGCCGGCACGGTGCCGGATGCCACCTGCGTGCCGTCGATGTACAGTTTCGCGGCGGTGCCATCAATGGTGGCGGTCACCGACAACCATTGGTCGGCCTTGGCCACGCAGGAGCTGGACTGCACGAGCGTCTCCGTACCGCCCGATTTCAGGCCGACGAGCGGGTTACGCGAACTGCCGCAGTTGAGCGTGGCGAAGAAATACTCCGTATCGGAGCTGTCGTTACCGATGTTCCACAGGAAATGGAAAGCATTGAGCATGCTGGAATCCGCTTTGACCTCCAACTGCACCGTGGCGGCGTCCTTGCCGGACAGCAGATTCGAGGGCAACTTGACCCAGTCGCCGGTGCCGGTCTTGGCACCGCCGGAAAGGGTGAGGGCATCATCGGCCCAAAGCGAGTCGGCGGAGTTCTGTACTTCGGCCGCGCCAAGCGTAGCGTTCGGCGCACTGTTGGCCACGGTCTTGCCGTCACTTGGCTTCGTGGTGAAGTCGTAGGCGGCGATGAGATTATCGGTCGGAACGGTATCGGCCGCGACCGCCGTGGTCGCACCGATTCCCATGCCGGCAAGCGCCATCGGCACTGCCAGCATCACACCGAGCAGGCGCTTGCCTATCGATGGTTTGGTTGTCATTGCTTCTCCTTCTTGCGCGCGGTGATACTGCTTGCCGCGCAACAGATCTAGATATTGAGTGGTGAAGTTCGGTAATGGCTATTGGAGCTATGGGGCCATAAAGCCTATGCGTCCGACAGCGTCGTCGGACGAACGTGCAATACGCCCCCTCTGATGGGACCGCGCCATGAAGCGAACAATCCAGTAGGCTGCTTGCTGTACGGCTCGGCCCGTCAGAGGGGGCTTGGTCTACGCTGCAAGCAGCTCAGGCCTGGCGCTTGCGGAGGATGTAGGCGGCGCCGGCGGCGGCGAGCAGTGTGACCGCGGTGATACCCGCACCGAACACCGAGGCGCCGGTGTTGGACAGAGCGCTGTCCGGCTTGGTGGCGGGCTTTTGGGCACCGTCGTCCTTGCCGTCGGTCTTGCCGGAGTCGCCGGACTTCTTGACCAGCTTGTCGGCGGCGGACTGGAGCTGCGACAGCGCCTTGTCCACTTCCTGCTGGTCGGTGGAGTTCTGCAACACCTGCTGCGCATTGGCGAGCGCGGCGGCGAAGGCATCCCAACCAGA
>ENA-ORUB01000792-ORUB01000792.1-human-gut-metagenome-genome-assembly--contig:-NODE-792-length-39115-cov-5.725934_pt1 | contig 39115 bp, 27 predicted proteins | sample MGYA00241918_ERZ509200 | MGnify/ENA primary metagenome ERZ509200 (study PRJEB26280, sample SAMEA2338853) | human gut metagenome | biome: human gut; feature: human-associated habitat; material: faeces... | reverse complement strand
GCAAAGTTAGAAATACTACAGGCAGACTACAAGACGCTATCGCGGACGGTTATACGTAGAATATTTGTTTATTAGGTTGTTTTCTTTATTTTTGCAACGAATATATTATAAGAACAAAGATTATGGGCTTTTTTAAATCATTATTTTCTTCACAACCTAAAGAACCGGCAAACGAAGGAGGTCGGAAAATTGAAGAGAAAAATTTTGATATATTAAAATACGATGGAGTACGCGCACAAAAGATTCATAAATTAGCTTACGCCATTCGCTGTTTTGAAGAAGCATTAAATATTCAGGAAGACTTTGAAACACGTTCGTTTCTGGTAGCGGCCTACGTTGCTTCCGGAAAGCCGGAAGAGGCTTTAACCGTATTGGATAAGATGCGGGAATTAAAGCCCAACGACGTAGACACCTTATTAACACGTATTCAGGTCCTTTTTATGCTTGACAAAGATACTGAAGTTATCCCCGATTGTCAGGCTATCATTGCAATTCAGCCGGAAAATGCAACAGCTTTCTACTTGATGGCAAGAGCTAAACACGTAACAAACGATTTATTGGGTGCGATCGCCGACCTGACACGGGCCGTAACCTTACGTGAAGATTTTGCCGATGCGTACCAACTGCGAGCCGAAATCCTGCTGAAAATGCAACAAGGAACGGAAGCCTTGGAAGACATTCAGAAAGTGATCGAACTGAATCCGGAAGAAGATATGGCGTATCTGCTAAAAGGAAGAATTCATGCCATGATGGGAGAAATCGAACAAGCTGATGCCGACTTTCATCAGGTATTGGAACTGAATCCTTTTAATGAAGAGGCAACTCTATTAATCGGCAGACTCCTGATAACCCAAAACAAGTTGGATGAAGCGATCGCCTTTTTCGATGAAGCCATTGAAAATGCTCCGGATCAAGGAAAGTTCTACTCGGAAAGAGGACGAGCCAAAAACTTGAAAGGCGACAAAGCTGGTGCTTTTGAAGATCTGAAGAAATCAATCGAACTGAATCCGGAAGGAGAAGAAGCCAAACTGGTAGAAGGATCCCATTCCAACTTCGACAACTTATACAAAGGTGGCCTGTATTAACAGTCGGCCAGCTGCAAAATAAGAAGAGGAAGACCGTATTGGAAAGTTCTTAGATGATAAATAAACAATAAAATACAGTCATCTGTTTGTTTATTCAAAAAAAGAACCTATCTTTGCAGCCCGAATAAGTATGCGAATAATAATAAATAAAATCATATAGAGAAATGAAAAGAACATTCCAACCATCTAACAGAAAAAGAAAGAACAAACACGGATTCCGTTCAAGAATGGCTACCGCTAACGGTCGTCGTGTATTAGCAGCTCGTCGTGCAAAAGGTAGAGCAAAACTGACTGTATCTGACGAATACAACGGATAATCAATCCTGTTTGTAAAGCTATAAGGAAAGTAAAGGTTTTTTTCATCAAAAGCCTTTACTTTCTTTGTTTTTATACCTACCTTTGAACTTTGTATCAAAAGGAAGATCAAAATATGAATAATCGCTTTATTAAGATATTAAAGAATCCTTTTGTGATTAGTCTGCTTTTGGCAGTTTTAATCTTATGGGGATTAATCTACGGTACATTGGTATGGCTGGATATATATACCCGTCACAATGAAGCAGTTGTCATTCCCGACGTAAAAGGAATGACCATAGAAGAAGCAACTCCATTCCTAGCCGAAAAAGGTATTCGCTATAATATTATAGATTCCGTTTTTTCCAAAGATGTTGATCCGGGAGCTATCGTTGAAATCGTGCCGACACCAGGTTCGAAAGTTAAGGAAGGACGTATTGTTTTCGTCACCATCAATGCGAAGACATCCCAGATGGCGCGTATTCCTGAAGTACAGGATCTTTCATTCCGGCAGGCTTATGCCCTACTTACTTCTATCGGCTTCAAAGCCATTGAGGTAAAATATGTAGCAGGTGATTATAAAGATTTGGCCATCGGAGTTGAATGGAACGGGAAAATATTGGATGAAGGCCAGCATGTGCCCTTAAATGCCCACCTCACATTAGTTGTTAGTGGAGGATTTGAAGAGTCTGACTCCTTGGCATTGGATAGTTTGAACATGGCTCCGGTCGAATCCTTGGATAGCGAAGAAGAAAATTGGTTTTAATCATGGCAGACTTTATTGACGAAATAGATGAAGAACAGGTAGATGATATGTTGCTCGACGACGAAGAGTCGGCTGCCATCATTACCTCTCCGGAGATTTCGCCCGGTTTGTATGAACATTTTAAAGTGACGGCCGATAAAGGTCAGTCGCTCTTACGCGTTGACAAGTTTTTGGTAGCCCGCCTAGAAGGGACGACACGCAACCGAATCCAATTAGCAGCCGACGCCGGTTGTATTTGGGTAAACGGCCAACCTGTAAAAAGTAATTATCGGGTTAAGCCGTTTGATGTGGTGCAAATCGTAATGGATCGTCCACGCCGGGAAACAGAAATTATCCCTCAAGACATCCCTCTAAATATTGTATACGAAGATGCAGACTTGCTGGTAGTAAACAAACCGGCAGGCATGGTTGTGCATCCGGGTCATGGAAACTATTCAGGAACATTACTGAATGCCATTGCCTACTATCTGCGAGATGAACAACACTTCGACCCTTCTGATCCCCGATTAGGATTGGTTCACCGTATCGATAAAGACACTTCCGGATTATTAGTGATAGCAAAAACACCGGAAGCCAAAAGCAATTTGGGATTACAGTTCTATCATCACACAACAAAACGCTGTTATCGGGCTGTCGTGTGGGGACAATTCCAAGAAGATGAAGGAACAGTGGTCGGTAATATCGGACGAAGTCCCAAAGACAGGTTGCAGATGACGGTTTTCCCAGAAGGAGACCAAGGAAAACATGCCGTCACTCATTATCGGGTATTAGAACGACTAGGCTATGTCACGCTGGTAGAATGCCGGCTGGAAACAGGTCGTACCCATCAGATCCGCGTACATATGAAACATATTGGTCATACACTCTTCAACGATGAACGATATGGCGGACACGAAATATTAAAAGGAACAACATTTTCTAAATACAAACAATTTGTGCAGAATTGTTTCACCATTTGTCCTCGTCAGGCTTTACATGCCAAGACATTGGGATTTGTGCATCCTTCAACTGGTAAAGAACTCTTTTTCGATTCAGAAATTCCTGCAGACATGCAAGAACTGATTGACAAATGGCGCATATATGCAACAACTAAAGACTTAGAGTTATGAAAAAGAATATTGCTATTGTAGCAGGAGGAGACTCTTCTGAAATTGTGATTTCTTTGAAAAGTGCGGAAGGAATCTATTCTTTTATTGATAAAGACAAATATAATTTATATATTGCCATCGTAAAGAAAGACGAATGGTCAGTCCGCTTGCCGAACGGCGAACACACGCCAATTGATAAAAATGATTTCAGCTTCTTTGAAAATGGTGAAAAGAAACGCTTTGATTTTGCTTATATCACCATCCATGGAACTCCGGGCGAGGACGGACGATTGCAAGGTTATTTCGACTTGATCGGACTGCCGTATTCTTCTTGTGGAATGCTAGTGAGCGCATTGACATTCAACAAGTATGTATGCAACCATTACCTGAATAATTTCGGTGTGCGAATTGCAAAATCAATCCGCCTGATGCATGGCGAAAACATCACAGCCGAAGAAGTAGAATCCAAGTTAGGTCTTCCGGTATTCGTTAAGCCTAATGACGGAGGCAGCAGCTTCGGAGTAACCAAAGTAAAGGAAATATCGGCTTTACCAGCCGCTATCGACAAAGCCTTCGCCGAAGGAAAGGAAGTCGTAATTGAAAGCTTCATTGAAGGAACAGAAGTTACTTGCGGATGCTACAAAGTAAAAGGCAAAGAAGTAGTTTTCCCTGTCACGGAAGTTGTAACATCAAACGAATTCTTTGATTTCGATGCCAAATACAATGGTCAGGTACAAGAAATAACTCCGGCACGTATCTCTCCGGAATGGACAAAGAAGGTACAAAGTGAAACGTCGCGAATTTATGATCTGTTAGGAGCCAAAGGATTGATCCGTGTAGATTACATCATTCCGGCAGACGGCGAACCTTGTCTGCTTGAAATCAACACAACACCGGGTATGACGGGTACCAGCTTCATTCCTCAACAAGTAAGGGCTGCCGGACTAAATATTACCGACGTGATGAATGATATAATAGAAAACGAGATAAACTAAAGGATATGGATACAGGAACAGTTTCTCCAAATTTTGAGGATATTCGCCCTCTCAACCAGGATGAAGTACAAGCGGCCATAGAAGAGCTGCTGGCTTCGGAAGAGTTTAGGCACGCGCTCCGGTATGTCAAACCTGATTTAGATTGGGACCAGTTGAGTGCTGCCATGCGAGCTTGCAAGACGAAAGAACAGTTTAAGTCAACCTTGGCGTATGATGCTGTCATGACAGTGGCTAAAAAGACGACCTTTTCGTTAACCATTTCGGGTCGTAGCCGTCTGCCTGAAGGAAAACCGGCTTGTACGTTTATTTCTAATCACCGTGATATCGTACTGGATGCGTCTTTCTTGAATGTCATGTTGTATGATGTAGGGTATGGAATGACACAAGTAGCCATCGGGGATAATCTGCTGATTCGCCCATGGATTAAAACGTTCGTCCGGTTAAACAACAGCTTTATTGTCAAACGAGGAGTCTCTGTCCGCCAAATGTTGGAAGTAAGTAGTACACTTTCTGCCTACATCAATCATACCATCAAAGACACCAAAGAATCTATCTGGATTGCCCAACGGGAAGGCCGTGCAAAGGATTCGAACGACCGTACCCAACCCAGTGTGCTGAAAATGCTCTGTATGGCTGGCGGGAAAGATATTATCGGCAACCTGAAATCATTAAATATTGTTCCTGTAGCTATTTCTTATGAATTTGATCCTTGCGATTACCTGAAAGCACAAGAATTTCAACTGAAACGAGATAATCCGGAATATCATAAGACGCAGCGAGATGATTTGCTGAATATGGAAACGGGCATCTTAAATAATAAAGGTCGCGTTCATTTCACAATCAGTCAGCTAATCAATGATCAGTTAGATCAGCTGGATCCGAACATGGACCGGAACGAATTGTTTGCCGCTGTTGCATCCATCATTGATAAAGAAATTTATCGTCATTATCGTTTCTATCCGAATAATTATGTAGCCTATGATCTGCTAAGCGGCACACGCCGATTCTCTGATCATTACGGATTGAAAGACAAGAAAGCATTTGAAGAATATTTACAGAAGCAGCTCGACAAGATTGTCATCCCCAATAAAGATGAGAATTTCCTGCGGAAAAAAATCCTCGAAATGTATGCCAATCCACTGAAGAACTTTCTGGCATTAAATGACTGACAAAAGAATAGAATCTACGAAAAGAGAAGGATAATTCCTTCTCTTTTCTGAAACCTTTAGAGGCTCTAAAGCCTATCATTTTTATTTTCGACTGCCTTTAGAGGCTCTAAAACCTATCATTTTTATTTTTGACCGCCTTTAGAGGCTCTAAAACCTATCACTTTTATTCTTGACCGCCTTTAGAGGCTCTAAAACCTATCACTTTTATTCTTGACCGCCTTTAGAGGCTCTAAAACCTATCATTTTTATTTTTGACTGCCTTTAGAGGCTCTAAAACCTATCGCTCTTATTTTTGACTGCCTTTAGAATATTTAGAACGGATAGCCGATAGCCAAATGTAAACCAAGTCCGTCTTTAAACTTAGGAATGTTGTAATAACCTTTCTTTCCAGTATCGTAAGGGACATGCAAACCAATACCACAATCAACGCGGACGACAATAAAATCAAGATCATAACGAACACCTACTCCAGTTCCCAAGGCCAGATCTTTGATGAAGCTTCCCCATTTCAATTGTGCGCCAGGACGGTTAGGATCTTCATGGATCAACCAAATATTACCGGCATCCAAGAAAGCAGCTCCGTGTAAATCACCAAAGATCGGAAAACGGTATTCCAAATTTGCCTCTAACTTAAGATCTCCTGTCTGGTCGATATATCCATATTTATTGTCGGGATTCGGAACAAAACGTCCCGGACCAATACTACGAATCGTAAATGCACGAATACTGTTTGCTCCACCAATATAAAATTGTTCACTATATGGCGTTGAGTGATTCTCGGCATTACCATAACCATAAATGGCACCAACCAACAAACGACCAACCAGATGATGATTCTTTTTCAGCAGATAGTCGTAACGAATTTCCGAACTGACCTTTACAAACTGAGAAAAGACATTACCCAGGAAATTCTTGTTTTCCTTATGAAAGCTTTTCCCAGCTAAAGCATAAAAACCACTTAAAATATTTCCTGACTGAGTAACTGACGATTGCCACCACAAATGATGTTTCTTTTCTTGAAGCGGAGAGTCATCATATGTATATGTATAACTCATTGCCGGAATAAACTGATCCTTTAAACTCAGATAAAGTGCCTTGTTGGCATTCGTAATCGAATCGAAAGTAGCAGTTGTATGTTGCAATTTATTATATGTCAACTTAAATGGTGTTACTGAGTGATGACTAGTAGCCGAGCTTTGAAAGTCAAGTGTAGCACTTCCTCCAAAAGAAAGCATCTTGAAGAACTTGGCCCGATTCAGCTGGTCGACATAAATGCGGAATGTCGTACTTGAGGGGTATTTCAGATTCCGGTTCAGATATCCCGGGAAAAACAGCTGGGGCAAAGTCAACGTGCTGCTCAGCCCCATCTCGTAGCTATTCATCAATGACGAGACACCATCCACCCGGTTTCCGGTCTGCCATTCATAAGAACCTTTCAATTGCACGCCCCAAGATTCACCTCCACCAAATACATTCCGTTTGGTCATACTAAAGATAGCTCCCGGCCCTGTCTGATCATTACTTTTGGTCGTAACATTAAATTCCAACTCTCCATCCAATGGCAAATCATACGCTGTGTTAATTCGCAGATCGAGGGTTTTACAACGACGAGTTGTGTCTTGTGGCATATATTGCATCTCCGCATACTTGAAAATACCCAAGCGAGAAAGAGCCGTTTGAGTTTCCATCTGCTTGGTATTAGAATAACGCTCACCGGGTTTAAATGTCAGCTTCCGGTAAAGCACAGCCGGACGAACTCGTAACTTTCCCTCATACAGAATCGTCAAATCTTTATAAAGCAGCGTATCCGTTGGCGGCTCGTTATTATAACCATTCAGTGCCACGGTTATGTTACCAATGTTCCAAGGGCGTAAAGCTTCCCTCGGTACGTTATTAGAAGAAACAACCTTCAAGGATACTTTTCCTGGAGTTCGTACCGTATCGGCTTGATAAGTGATATATTCCGGACGGAAATAATAATATCCGTTATCACGCAATAAAGTACTGATACGCTGACGCTCGGCTTCCAATACTGTAACATTAAAGTTATCTCCTTTCTTTAGCAGCGAACGGGTTGTATTTGCCATAACAATTGTATCCGTCCGATGACGACGTTGTGCATATTGGATACTATCATACGTATAAGGATCTTTCATACTTATCAGATAATCGATCTTCGCCTGCTTCGGATCCTTCGGATTTGGAACAAGTGCATAAGAAGTCTTTCCATTGAAATATCCATATTCCTTCAATAAGTTATCCGCCACCTTGATTCGTACATCCGGATTGACATTTGTAATATAAACAGGCTTGGCTGCCAGTTTACGGAAAAGCCATTGCCCGACTTTCCCTTTCTTATTAACCAATGCATTATACATCCACAAACCAAAAGGGAAAGGAATACGGACAGACGAACTTCCCAGCAACGCATTGTTGGGAGGATAACTCAAAGCAGCCTCTACTTCCTCAAGTGTAACGTCACCTTCAGGAGTCGAATCCCGATCCATGATCTCGATCTTTCGAATACCCGTATAGAGAACCTCATCTTCCGGCAGATGCTTCGTTACCGAGCATGAAACCAGAGATAGAAAGATCAGGCCGATATATATTATCCACAAGTTAGTTTTCATCTTCTTTTGTTTTCTCCTTGTTGTTTTCCTCTTTCTGAAGCTTTGTCTTGTTTCTCTTGAAAATAAACAGTTCCCGCATATATTGCATCTTCTTATGCAAAACGATACCGGCACCCGTCTCCGTTAATTCGCCTTCCAACAAACTCTCATAGTCTTTATTATGGAAAAGTTTGACATAACGTGTTCCACTCGGATCAAGGCGGTATTCGATAGATACATTATCGATAAACGGCTGAGCCTGTCCTTGATTAATGTCCTCTCCGGTAGAAATTCGTCCGCCCAACACAATCCGAATCCGGTCGTTATAGAAACGTTTGGCAAAGCGGAAGGAATAATCGGTTCGTTTGGCCCCATCTCCATCCTCATCATAGCTTTCCATGCCAAAGTTGATATCGACAGACTTGGCCGCACTGCCCACGATATTGTTGATTTCACTCTGCAAGAAGCTATTCAAGGCCGCACCCATATTTAGGTTCGCTTTTCCGGTAGTCGTACCACCTGCCAGATACAGCCCGGTCATCAACATGCTAACAGCTTGTTTGGCCTTCTCTTCTTCGCCCATCCGAGCCAATTGTTCCTGTATGGCTGCGTCTTCAGGAGCATCCAGAATAAACTTGAAGCCCAAATTTTCCAACCGCTGTGTCAATTGGATGCCGACATCAAAATTCACCATCCGCGAACTTCCATCATCCAAGGCTGCTGAAGTCCGAATCCTCTCCGTTGCCGTTATATTCATATGAGGATCCATCGGATCACCACTCCATTGAATATAACTTCCGTTCTGTACATTAAACTCTTTCAGCGGAATGACAGGAAGCGAGTACTTGATCGTTCCACTACTTAATGTATAACGCCCATTCAGGATCATATCACCCATCGGTGTATACTGGAAAGAAAGATCGCCTCCTCCTTCCAGATTCACATGACTGGATTGATCGGGAGTCAAATCAGCATTAATCTGTACTGCCTGATCAATATGGATTGTCATCAACATATCCATTCCACCCAAAGGCAATGCCGAAACCCGCGGTCTCTTTCCTAAAATAGTATCTTCTTCAAACGAAGTGAACGTTACCAAACCTGATAACCGGTCTTGTACCGTCAACGGAGAATCTTTCAATACATACGTCACATTTGTTCCACCCAACAAATGCAAATCTCCTCGCATGATCAAAGAGTTCAGCGGACCTTTTATCGTTGAATTCAAGTTGACATACATTTTACCATACACCAGACTTTCTTTATTCCGCTTTGTATTGAGTAACTGCATATTTTGGGCAGTCATTGTCATATCGGCAATCATATTCGAAGGATCGGAGAAATTAACAGTTCCATCTATGACAAACGGATTCTGTCCGGTCGCCAGAATCTGATACTTATTAAAATGGATACGATTATCCCCCACAACAATCTGACACGGATCAAACTTCAATGTCGTATTGGCCGCCGTAACGAACATACTTGCCGAATCCAATTGCATAAATCCCCGAATATCGGGAGTCTGGCTTGTTCCGGATATATTCATTTCGCCCAACAACTTACCTTTCAAAGAAGCCATATCATCCGGAATAAAAGGATTCAGCATGACTAACGGCAAATCTGTAATCTGCATTGTTCCTTCTATACTATCATTAACGCCGCTTTGATAGTAAACGAAGGAATTCATAAACTCTTCTGTATCTCGGAAGGCATGAATATCAACTTGATGTTCTTTATCGGAAACAGGCAGATACACGGCACTCAACAATAAATCACCTACCCGCTTCTTTTCATAATGAAGAGAATCAATACTTATGCCTCCAGTCATCGTATAAGAACTGTCTGACGGCATATATTGGAAATCCGCATTCAGCAAACCTTCCAACTCCGGCATATATGCAGAAAATCCCTTCGATATTTCATGCAGGTCCACTTGTCCTAAAGCAGCATGTATTTCATTCAGTCCACTATCCACCGGATGAGTATCGATTTGCAAGAACGCATTTTGCCGACCTTTCAGCAAGAAGTCTGCTGAAATATCCTTCTCATTGCGAATCAGGATATAATTATCCTCATTTAAGGTAAACGGATTGAAGGCTAAAATAGGTTCATAAGGGAAGAAATGTAATCTTACTCCACCTTCGTCTTCTTTTTGTACACTACCACCCAGCAGAATTCCTGTTTTTCCTTTTTCGTTAGTAAACTTCAACAAGGCATCTGCATATCCTGTCAATAATTTACCACTCAGCATCGCAGAGAACGGAGCCTGTTTCTTGAACTTGTTCTTTACCACACCGGCTTCATAGAAAATACCCACGGTATCTTGCCACAAACGCATCTTGATTGTATCCAACAAGAAAGTATCCCGCAGCAGTTTATACACACCTCCATCTACTTGTATTCCCTTTTCCGGCGAAGTATTCATATTTAATTCCAACTGTTGGAAATTGAGGGAATACATATTCATAAAGTTATAAATCGGATTATCTTTCTGAGCTGTTACTTTCAGCTGCAGTTCAGGTAACATCGGGCGCAACAATGCCAAACGAACTATTGAATCCTGCGCCATTTGCCTGTCTATTTCTTTAGAGATCACTCCAAAGTTTTCACTTAACCCATTTAATCCTTTATTTCCTTGCAAACGGATCGCCAAATCGCCGGCATGGAAGGAAACAAATGTAGAATCGGTTTCCGTACGGGCTTTCAAGATGAGAGTTTTCGGCTTAACTTTAGTCGTTTCGGTAACGATTTCCCAGTTTCCCAATGTTAAATCAGCCTGATGATGGTCTTTCATATCCGTCTCAGCCTCAGCAAACAGTTGAAATGAAGTAGAGAAAGGTTTATCCATCAGATGAAAACCATACAAATCCAAATGTTGCATATCTGCAATCAACATGGCCTGAATCCAATTCTTTTTCAAGGTTGCATTCAAAGTCACATCCATTTCAGCTAACGGATAACGGCTATTTAAATCCAAGATGGCAAAGTTGTCTTTCAAGGATCCTTTTATCGTAATATCAGAAATGGAAGAACTTCCATAACGAAGGTCTCCGATCTTTCCATCCAGATTCACCCATGTCAATGAATCAAATGCATTGGTTCCTTGTCCTTCTGCTTGAATAGAAGCAGTCATCCAATAAAGTGAATCATTGGGCATAAAGTGATTCGGCTCCAGACTGTCTATCTCAAAGGAAGCCTTAAAACGATTCTCGTGGGCATCAAATAAGGATTTCAGTTGGATCTTTCCTTGTCCTTCCCGCAATAGCAGACTCCCGGCATACTTTTGTCCTGCAAGCCGTACGTTACCACTCAGCATCATCCGTTTAGGAATACGATAGTTACTCCGACTTTCTTCTGGCAGGAAATCTAACAGAAAATCCAAGTTATCGGTAAAAAGTTTCAATTCCACCTCACCATCTCTTTGCTTCTCGTTTTGCAGAGACGAGCCTTTCCCTTGTGTCCGGATAGAAAATGCTCCCGGAAGCTGAGCATCCAACTTATTTAATTCCAAAGCGGCTAAATTACCCTTTGCCTCTGCCTGGATTCGCAGACTTGTATCCGGATAAGCCCGGATGACTTCTTCGGGCAACTCACCAGCCAACGTCACGATATCCTGTTTTCCCAAATCTGCCCAGAATGTTACATCCATCTGATCTTTAGGCTTTTTAGCGAAGGCTGCATACGGTATATTTCCTTTCAGCTCGGCTTCCGAATGTAATGTTTCCAGAACCAGTTTCGGAATTTCCAAGGATGCTTGATTCCCTTTTATTTGTCCTTCAAAACGTTTGATCTCTAATCCGGAACGTTCTTTAGCAACGAGCTTGTTAATATCCGCCCTAACAGTCTGGCCAGCATAGAGCAGTAAACTTAAATCAATTTCTATATCTGATAAAGCAATGTGTGATGGATCTAATCCTTTTAACGGAGCAGCTTCGCCGGTATCATAATTCAAAGCCGAACCGACGTATGTAAATTTATCGGCCAAGTAACTAGCATTCTTTAGATCTATTTCTCCGCCTCTTAAACGGGCTTCCGTGATAAAGCCAGACATACGCAGTGAATCTCCGGGCATCTGTAAAGCCAGGGCTACACGGGTGAGATCTATTTTCTCTAATTTCAAAAGCCAATTGACCGGAGCAGATTCTGTTGTATCAGGAGGAGTTGTCGGTTCTGTCATAAAGACGGTAACCGCTGCATCCGATAAAGCCAAGTTATTCAATGTTCCTTTCTCCGTAGCCAGACTGATCCGATCCGTCCGTGCCAGGAAATCTCCGATAAAGCCTTTTACTTCAATTCCGTCTATCAGCTTTCCGGTATTAACCCGAAGGTTCTTTAATCCGACAGATTCCACCAGTAGTTCTTTACTGAGCAAGGGTATCGGACGAATACTGATATTCAAGTCTTCCAACATGAATAACGTATCAGCAGGAACAGAATCTTGGATAACTTCTATTCCGTGAATATTCAGTTGGATCGGGAATGAAAGACGAATACGTTCAATGCCTATATGCATTCCGGTACTTTTGCTGGCATAATAAGTGGCCTGTCTCACTGCAAAGTTTTGAAATGCCGGAATGTATAATAATATCGAAAGTATGATGGCCAATATAATTGGTATCAAACAGAAGATACAGATTCTTTTTACCCAAACATTCATCTATTAAGGATTACTTTTATGCAAATATATAAATAAACAAGTCGAGAGACGAATAAGTTTTCTTTAATTTGCAACTTCATTTTAGGATAGAAAGATATGGAAAAGCAAAATAAGGCTTGTTACTGGTTCTTGTTCTTCCAAGACAAGCTATTACTGAAAAAGAACAATGGCAGTTATCAGATTCCTTATCAGGAAAATGCTCCTTTCGGTACAGACAACTCCTTTGAAGTTGTGCTGGATTCTTCTTTACCGGCACGGGCCGCATCGCTCTCGCATGAGATAACTGAAGATGAACAATGGATCATGATCGGTTTGCGTGCCAGCTGGAATTATTTCCGGCTCGATTGGTACAAACGAGCCGGAAAGGCGCATCAGCTGGTACATTGGGATCGTAACAGTCGTTTTTGTCCGGCTTGCGGAAAACCTTTGGCATGGCATACGGTCATCTCTAAATACTGCGATTCCTGCCATCAGGAATTTTATCCGGTTATTTCTCCGGCCATGATCGTATTGATCCGTCGGGGCAAGGAAGTTTTGTTGGTACATGCCCGCAACTTCCGGGGAAGTTTTCACGGACTGGTGGCCGGTTTTCTGGAAGTGGGAGAAACACTGGAACAATGTGTCCGACGGGAAGTGATGGAAGAAACCGGACTCACGATCAAGAATATCACCTATTTTGGCAGTCAGCCCTGGCCTTATCCGAGCGGTATTATGATTGGGTTCTTCGCCGATTATGAAAGTGGAACCATCAAGCTTCAAGATGATGAATTAAGCGCCGGTTCCTTTTTCAGTAAAGAGAATCTGCCCGAACTTCCGGCCAAACTAAGTATCGCCCGCCGTATGATTGACTGGTGGCTTGCCGGCGAACCGGCGGAAAAGCCGGCTTTCTAATGTAATCCGGGCACCGGACCTATCAAAGCTTTCTTCTTGGGCTTTGTAACTTGGCTATCGGGTTTTAGGATCAGCTCAGGATGTTCTTCCCGAAACTTCTTTTGTTTCTGATAAATCTGCAAAGCCGGGATATCGTTATAAATCTTATACGTATTCCGGCTGGCATTCTTCTTAAACTGCCGGTATTTCGGACTTAACAAATAGGAAAGAAAATCATTGAAATCATGCCCGGTAGGTTTAACGGCCGTCTGCTTGACTTGTCCGGGAATCGTATATACCAACGGATTGACTTTCAAATCAGGTTCTTTGACCTCTATCGGCTCACGCATGGCCGCCTGTGGTAGCATGTCTTTCCAACTCTTCTTTCCTTCTACCAGCACACTTTTATCCAATTTGATATATTCGGAGAAATCCTTCGTAAAAGGAACTTTCGACGAAGCACTTTTCATCTTCCCTACCGGATTGAGATTAATGAACGTCCCATTCTGAATAGAACGTTGAAACTCCGGATTCAGTCTCAATGTATCCTTACCCGACAAGATATTAGCCAGGCGAATAGAATCTTCCTTACTCCAAGTCTGCGCATAAACGGTATGAACATATTGAGCACATACCACCATTCCTATCAACCAACACCTCCTCATAATCTGCTATCAACAATGCGCAAAAGTAGAGATATAACCTTTTCTGCCTCATCTTTTTCTATTAAATAGTTTTACCGGATTGTGAAATTAACAAAATCAATTACCCAAAATGCCACAATAAGAAAAAGGAATTGTATTTCCTTGTCTATGAATATTCCGTTACCTTTGCCCAATAATAGATTGTAGGAAAATGGAACAGAAAAATATGGAAAGAGTCTTGCAGGTAACGGCCGACGGCAGTCATACCTTGTTTATTCCGGAGATGAACGAGCATTATCATTCGGTCAACGGAGCCTGGCAGGAATCCAAATATATCTTTATCGAAGCGGGACTTCATGCGGTGGATAAATCGGTTATTCATTTACTGGAGATAGGCTTCGGTACGGGCTTGAATGCCTTGCTGACATGGAAGGAACTGGAAGAAGTCCTGACCGACAAGCAGGTGGTTTATCACAGTATTGAATTGTATCCGTTGTCGGAAAACTTGGTTTCTTCTCTGAATTATGGAGAACTTGTCTGGCCTGAACAGAAAGACCGCTTTCAAGAACTTCACCAGGCACCTTGGAACCAGGAAGTAGCATTGTCGGACCGGTTCATCTTGCATAAAATAGAAGGCGACAGCAATCAATGTGCCTTCCCTAGCGACATCGACTTGATTTATATGGATGCTTTTGCGCCGGAAAAGCAACCGGAAATGTGGAGCCAACCTTTCTACGACAAACTCTATGTACATGCTGCCAACGAGGCCGTGTTGGTTACCTACTGTGCCAAAGGCGATGTCCGCCGTGGCATGCAGGCTGCCGGATTTCAGATGGAACGTTTACCGGGTCCTCCGGGGAAACGCCATATCTTACGCGGTCGGAAATAAAACGGATATCATTTTGTCAGTTTTGTCAAAATGTCAAAAGTGGTCGTCTATTGTTGCGTTCTACGGATACAAGTACAGGAATGATTTCGTACAGGCGATTCTCGGCGAGTTAAGGATTGACGTTTTGGCTTGTTAAAAACCTTATTTACTTTCAGGATGAATTTCAAGAAAGAAATTGATGCTTGCCTTTGGGGGATGTGTTTATTTTTTCGTCTATTTTAATAGAGATTTGTCAACGAAAAACAGCACTGATTTGAGATCATTTTTTGGAAGAATAGAGGATGAAAAAGGCACGCTAAAGGCAATTTTCAGAATTTATGCCGAAAAAAAACAAAAACACGCCGGCTTTTTAGGAAAAGATAGTAGGAATCGTTTCCGTTTCTGCCTATCTTTTTCTTTAAAAACAACGACTTTCAAGTCTATTTTCCCGTAAAAAATCGCCTTTTCTTCGTATTTTTAGGCAGGAAATGGCTCCTCTAACGGAAAAAACAGTTCTTTTTCTTAAAAAGACGTGTTACTGAAAATCCTATTTTTCTGACAAAAAGTTTCAAACCAAATATATAAACAACCTAAATAACAGATAGCTATTATGTGGAAAAAAGTAATGACGTGGATCCTTGGCCTCTGTACCAGCTGGACCGTAAACGGACAAAAAGCCGGGCAAGCCGACTTGAAAGTCACTCAAACAGCCAACCAGACGTATGCCGTTGCCTTTACGCTTTGTGGAGAAAACGTACTGCAATCTCCCGCCGAAGGCTTATGGTCGGTTGCTACGGATTGGCAAAACGACTGGATGAGTGCCTGGGTTCATGGCTCGCCTACGCAAAAAGAGAACGTAAACGGTTGGACAATTCTAACCGGGAAATTGCCGATCAGGCAAGGAGAAATGCTTGTCCGGGATGCTTACCGATTGGAAGAAAACGGACTGATCCATGGGATTCGCCGATATCAGTGGGCAGGAAAAGATACCCTTCGCAAAGCTTCCTTATCCGTTCGTTTCCAATGGCGAGATGGAGGATTAAAGCCTTTCATGCCAGGTATCTTATACTATGGCAATCCGGCCGGAGCCAAGGTAAACGACAATATTATACCGGTTTATACCAGTCAGCCGGGTGAATTTGCCATTTTCGAGGAACATCGTTACCCAATGCCGTTTTGTATGCTCGAACAAGCCGGGAAGTTAAAGGCAGCTGCTCTGCATACTGTTCCCAGTCCGGTACGAGGAGCCCGTTTGGCCGACCAATGGTGGTCGATGGGAGTTGAAACCTATGCCGACCGAACCGAGTTTGTTCTTTATTCTGGTCCTATCGGATATAACCGGCAACACAGCGTGGCCAAAGCCCTACAGCGCCAGCCTATGAAATATACGGATACGTATCTGGACATGGAACCCGGACGTATTGTAGAGAAGGAATTTTATATCCAAGTATATCCTATTGGGCAAGAAGGAAGCGGATTTGAACAACCGCTTTACACGGCGTTGGAAATGTACCAGCCTTTCGATGCCGATGCCTTTACTCCTTTCGATGAAATTATCCGGGCCAAGTATCATTTCGCCCAAACCCGCTGGTTGGATGAAGGTGATGTGAAAGGATTCGGGATGTATGAAAAGAGTTATCGGAAAGATATCGTGATGGGCTGGTGCGGACAAGCCGGATCGTTGGGATATGCGCTTCAATGCCTGGATAAAGAATTAAATGATCCGAAGATTACTGACTATGTACAACAGTCGCTCGACTTTCTTTCTACCTTCCCGGTAAAAGAAGATGGTATGTTTCCGGTAGGTTATTTCCTCAACAAGAAAGAATACCACGGCGGCGATCCGGTATCGTGCGGACAAGCCATGTATAATATTGCCAAAGCCATCGAAGTTGCCCGCAAAAGTGGGAAATACAATACAAGCCAATGGGAAACATTCCTGAAAAAGGCTTGCGACGGACAAGCAAGCCGTATCCTGAAAGCCGACTGGCGTCCTTACTCGACGGCAGAAGGATTCCTGATCGCTCCATTAATCCTATCTCATCAGTTATTCGGAAAAGAAGCATATAAAGAGGCAGCCGTTAAAGCAGCTTCCGTTTTTGCGGAAAGACATTTAACCATGCGCGAACCGTATTGGGGAGGAACACTCGACGCTACTTGTGAGGATAAAGAAGGAGCCTGGGCTGCTTTCCAAGGATTTGCTTCCCTTTACGAAGTATTGAAGGAGGAAAAGTATCTGGCTTGGGCGAAACATGCCATGGATGTATGCCTGAGTTATACCGTTGTCTGGGACATTCCGTTGCCACCGGGACGAATGGCGGATCATCATTTCCGCACAACCGGTTGGACAGTCGTGTCTCCTCAGAACCAACATATTGATATTTATGGAGTCATGTTCACACCCGAAGTTTATAAAATGGGCATTTGGCTGAACAATGAATCCCTTAAAAAGCTGGCAAAAGTTATGTATCGCAGTTGCTTCCAACTGACGAATCCTTACGGAAGTCAAGGAGAACAGTTACAACAGACCAACTTTGCCCAGCATGGAGATATGTCGAACGTCCATAAACTACGTGGTGGCTATTCGGAAAGCTGGACCGTATTCTGGATCACAGCCCACTTCCTGAACGCCGGAGCCCGTTTCGCTGAAATGAATGTCCGACCTTAAAAGGTAAAACAGAAAAGCGGGACTAATACGACAACCGGAATTTTCATCCGAATCTTGTATCAGTCCCGCTTTTTATACTTTATACCTTATGAAACTTATAATAAAGCTTCTATCTTCTGAACGAATTTGTCTTTGCTGGTAGCACCTACAATCTTATCCACCACTTCTCCGTTCTTAAAGAACAAAACTGTAGGGATGTTACGGATACCAAATTGACCAACTACATCGTCGTTGTTATCAACGTCCATCTTACCAATAGTAACTCGTCCTTCATATTCCTGAGCCAACTCGTCGATTATCGGCGCAACCATGCGGCAAGGACCGCACCATTCTGCCCAGAAATCAAGAACCATAGGTTTACCTGCGTTCAGGCACTCTTCAAAATTGCTGTCTGTAATTTGTAAAGCCATATTATAAAATGATTTAAATTCAAATTCCTTTGTCAAAGCGAAGGCAAAAATACGAATTTTTATTTGCCTGCACTAACTTTATCCATTTATTTTAAAGTCGATGGTTTCACTCTCACTCAGGTAATCAATCAACTCTTTCGTGATCTTCAACCGTACATTTTGAGAGAACAGATTTAATGCAATATTATTGCTTCCATCCACTACCCGGAAATATAACAAACTATTTCCCGGATTGTTCTTGATCAAAGTTGACAATTCATTAATCATCGGCTCATCCAAATCATGGATAGGTACCGTAATCCGAATATTCTCAATCAGTTTATCTTTCTCGTTCGGCAATAACTTAATAGACGAAATCCGGAAATCAAAGATCTTGTCGTTATATTTGCGGGCTTCCATCTTTCCGCTAATCAACAAATACATGCCCGGCTTTCCATATTTACTGTATTCGATATAGTCTTGACCAAACAAAGCAATTTCCCCGCTTCCGGTAAAATCTTCCACCTTCAGAATACCAAAAGGATTGCCGGTCTTGGTTGTTCCTTCACGGAAACCTGTAACGATACCGCCAGCTAATACTTCTCGTCCTACCAGCGTTTCCTTGTCGTTCAGCTCGGCCATACCGGTATTGCAGACATATTGCAAGATGATACGGTATTCATCCAGCGGATGCGCCGATAAATAAATACCTACCAAATCCTTCTCTTTGTTCAGACGTTCCAGATCGCTCCATCGCTCGGCATGAGGAATTTCCGGTTTAGCGATAGCGACAAAGTTTTCATCTCCAAACAAGGAGTTCGCCGCCGTTGCCTTGTCTGTCTGGTATTTATTTCCATAACGAACCAGCACATCCAGGAATGTCTCTCCTTTTCCATTATCCAAAAAGAAAGATTCCCGTTGTACATGGAAGTTATCGAATGCACCCGCCAAAGCCAACGATTCGATATTCTTCTTGTTACAAGCTGAGAGATTAACTCGTTCTACGAAATCAAACAGATCTTTATACGGACCATTTTTCTTTCGTTCCTCAATAATATTCTGAACAGCCGATTCACCAACGCCCTTGATTGCGCCCATTCCAAAACGGATATTCTTTTGCTTATCTACACTAAACTTCAGAATAGACTCATTGACATCCGGACCTAACACCTGTATTCCCATTGCCTTACATTCGTCCATGAACTTGGTAATATCGGCAATGTTCGACAAGCTTCGGCTCAACACGGCAGCCATGTATTCCGACGGATAGTTGGCTTTCAGATAAGCTGTCTGATAAGCCACCCACGAATAACAAGTTGCGTGACTCTTGTTGAAGGCATACGAAGCAAACTTTTCCCAGTCTGCCCAAATCTTGTTCAACGTCGCCTCTTCATACCCATTGGCTTTTCCACCCGACAAGAATTTAGTCTTCAAGGCATTCATCTTCTCGATCAGTTTCTTTCCCATCGCCTTTCGAAGGGCATCACTTTCACCACGGGTAAAGTTAGCAAGCAGACGGGAGAGCAACATGACCTGCTCCTGATATACGGTAATACCATACGTATCCTTCAAATAACGCTCCATGACCGGTATATCATACCTGATTTCTTCCTTCCCTTGCTTACGGGCAATAAAAGAAGGAATATAATCCATTGGTCCCGGACGATACAAGGCATTCATGGCAATCAAGTCTTCGAACTTAGAAGGTTGCAGTTCCTTCAGGTATTTCTGCATACCGGCCGATTCAAACTGGAAGGTTCCGGTTGTTTTTCCTTCGCAATACAGTTTATAAGTAGCCGGATCTTCCAGGCTGATATGATCAATATCCAAGTCATGTCCCGTCGTTAACCGGACATTCTCAATAGCATCTTTGATGATGGAAAGTGTCTTTAGTCCCAAGAAGTCCATCTTGATCAGACCCGTTTCCTCAATCACCGAACCTTCATACTGCGTTACCAGCATTTCTTCGCCCGTATCTTTATCTTTCGCTGTACTTACTGGCACAACATCCGATATATCATATCGACCGATGATCACACCACAAGCATGAACGCCGGTATTACGAACGTTACCTTCCAGCATTTGGGCATATTTCAAGGTATCCCGAACCAACGGATCCGTTCCATTGGCAGCTTCTTTCAGCTCCGGTACATATTCGATGGCATCCTTGAGCTTGAATTTCTTCATATCCGGGATTTTATCGGGTACCAGTTTAGCCAATCGGTTGGATTCGGCCAACGGAACTTTCTCAACTCGTGCCACATCCTTGATAGCCGACTTCGTAGCCATCGTACCATACGTAATAATATGTGCCACACGTTCCGCCCCATATTTCTCCGTTACCCAGCGAAGCACTTCACCACGTCCGTCATCATCAAAGTCGGTATCAATATCAGGCAAAGAGATACGGTCCGGATTCAGGAAACGCTCAAACAGCAAATCGTATTTAATCGGGTCGATTTTGGTAATTCCCAAACAATAGGCTACAGCTGAACCGGCAGCAGAACCACGGCCCGGTCCTACTGAAACACCCAATTCTTCTCGGGCAGCCCGGATGAAATCCTGTACAATCAAGAAGTAACCCGGGAAACCCATCGTCTTCATGATATGCAACTCAAAGTTCAAACGTTCCTTGACTTCATCCGACAAAGGGTCACCATACCGAGGCTTGGCTCCTTCATACGTCAGCTTCGCCAGATAATCGGCTTCGAGTTTGATACGATACAACTTGTCGTATCCGCCCAATTTCTTGATCTTCGCTTCCGCATCGGCCTGACTCAAGACTACATTCCCGTTTTCATCCCTCGTGAACTCGTCAAACAGATCTTGCTCTGTCAGCTTCTGCCGATAACCTTCTTCCGTTCCAAAGTCTTCGGGAATATTAAAGGTTGGCATAATCGGTCCGCTGTCAATACTATAGAATTCAACCTTATCCGCTATTTCCAGCGTATTACGCAAAGCATCCGGGATATCGCCGAAAATCTGATTCATCTCGGCAGTAGTCTTCATCCACTCCTGTTTCGTATAACGCATACGATTCGGATCATTCAGATCCTTTCCCGTACTCAAGCAGATCAGGCGATCGTGTGCATCAGCATCCTCTTCGTTGACGAAATGCACATCATTGGTAGCAATAATCTTGACACCATGTTTATGGGCCAGTTCGATCAAGACCTTATTGACTTCTACCTGATGTTTATATACAGTCTGGTCAGCATCCGCCCGATGTGTCTCATGACGTTGCAGCTCCAGATAATAATCTTCTCCAAACAATTGCTTGAACCACAGCACGGCTTCTTCGGCAGCATGGATATTTCCGTGCATAATCTTCTGCGGGATCTCTCCACCCAGACAAGCAGAACAGACAATCAACCCTTCCCGATGCTGTTCCAACAATTCCTTATCAATACGCGGACGTCCGTAGAAACCTTCCGTCCATGATTGGGAAACAATCTTGATCAGGTTCTTATATCCCGTCATATTCTTGGCAAGAACAATCAAGTGCCATCCGCTTCGGTCTTCCTTTTCCGTCTTCTGCAACCGATGGTTCCGGGCACAATAACATTCACATCCGATAATCGGCTTAAACAGATCACCTTTAGCCTTTTCCAACAAGCCGGGGATTTCTGCCAACCGGGCGTTTTCCTCATCGGTCCGTTCCTCTTTGGCACCCAACGTCTTCAATTCCTTTTGTAAATCCTTGATCGTGCCTTGTACCTTTCCATTCTTCTTATTTACCTTATTGAAGAATTCTTTTATACCGAACATATTACCATGATCGGTAACGGCAATAGCACGCATGCCATCATCATACGCTTTATTAATCAGCGCATCAATAGAGGCTTGTCCGTCGAGTAACGAATATTGGGTATGAACATGCAAATGTATAAAGGGTTCCATGCTGTGATTTGTGTTTTGATAAGACAGCGTAAAATTACGGTTTATTTTATCGTCGACAACTATACATCGGATTAAACTTTCCAAAATTCTCTTCAACTTCCAGGTGAACCTTCCGCTGGTTACTGATCCCCGTCAGTCCGGCAAGACAACGCTGATCCGTAATCAGTTTCCGCACCTGCCGTACAACTCTTTGGAGAACCTTGACATGCGGAACTTTGCCGAAAACGACCCGGTCGCTTTTCTGAACCGGCACGTGGAGGGCATGATTCTCGATAAGGTGCATAATGCTCCGAATCTCTTGTCATATAATATACAAGGCATTGTGGACGATGACGCAGACCGAAGGTTCATCCTTTCGGGCAATTCGCAGTTCGCCATACTGAAAAAGGTCACGCAACCCCTAACGGTACGTACCGGGTATTCGAGCTGGTGCCCATGTCTTACTCCGAAATACGGGCGACAGCCGCCGATACGCCGCTTGACCATCTGCTACTGAACGGTTCTATCCCGCGATTCATTCGGGGTGCAACGTACCTAAATTCCTCTATCCGGCCTACATGAAAACCTATCTGGACAGTGTATTGGAGTGAGCTGCCAAGAGGTGCGACGCTTACTTTATTGATACCGGACGTATCCCGAAACCGTCGGTATTATAGAAATGCTCATAAGGGGCTATCAGGTTCAGCCCATCTCCGCCTCGATTTTTCCAACCGTCATCACCTGTACCCTGAATATCGTTGCGGTGGTATTTCAAATGGTAAGAACGTGTCACACCATTTGCGCCATTGAACCAAACATAACCTTCATATTCTCCACTCGCTTGCGGATATTTAACGACTGCAGCTTTGTCATCATAATCACGATAACCTGTAATCGGGAAAGTGATGGATTGAACTTTCCGTCCACATACCAAACCAGTTCGTCTCTTGTCCATTTTAAACCTGCCACAAATGAACGCTCAACCCACGGTATCTCACTCATAAATTCTCCATGGTCACTGATCTGCAAATCATGAGTTTTGATAATATAGTGTGAGGTCGCAAAGTAGGTCTTTGGATAATTAGGTAATGAATCATGACGTCCACAGATTTCGAAGATATCAATTTCCTCCTGTTTGATGGAGTCCTGAACATACAGCCAAAATGCACTCGATAATGCGGAATTCATCGGTCTGCATTTGATTTCGAAGAAACCGTAAAGCACTTTCTTCTTACTTTGGACAGCTGCAGAAGTAAATGTATGATATCCTTCCGGAGCATTTGGAACTTGTTCCCGCTTCCCGGAAAGAATCAGCTGACCGTTTTCCACCCGTACATTCTCCCGGCGGAAGAGTGAAGGCTGTCGTCCGATCCAAGTTGGATTATGATCAAACCATTTCGCCGTATCTAAAGATGTACCTTCAACTTCATTGATTTTGCAAAAACATTAATATATTGATAATCAATCAAAACAAGTAGATATATAATCTATGCGCAACAAATTCACAACAAATAAATAGAGAAATGTTGTTCTTATGGTAGAAGATAGGAATTAACAGCATGGAAGTTCATTACCATTATGAATGGGAAGGCGACAAGTCTCTACTTCCCTAAATTTTTGATTTAGGCATGGCATTTCGTTTCTTTCCACGGAACAACAACCCGGAAGTTGTGCAATTTCAAATATTTGTGCTACCTTTGCAACTGAATTAAGCAATGCAATCGTTTCAATGAATACAGTGACATACAAGATGCCTTGTGGAATTTTGGAAACTGAATCGCAGACAGTCAAATCAGGGCAGGATAAAAGGGATTGGACGCAATACTCACGGGCTATTGCCGTCCTCATGTCAAAGCGGATGTCTGAACTTGGTTTGACACAGAAAATGCTTGCCGAAAAGATGAACTGCACCCAGCAATATATATCCAAGATGCTGAAAGGACAAAAGAATATGTCATTGGAAACCATTTGCAAAATAGAAAACACATTGAGTATCGAAATTATCAAAGGTCTGAACGAAAACGAGTAATAAATCAGGACAATGGCGAAAGAAAGGGAAAATACAAACGGCATAGCAAACGAATCGGTCATAAATTGCGACCAGTTGCCCGAAGTAACCAACATTCAACCGATGATTAGAATAATCAGAGGGAAACAGGTTATGCTTGATAGGGATTTGGCAGCAATATATGGAGTGGAAACCAAACGTCTGAACGAGCAGGTAAAGCGAAATATCGAACGTTTTCCTGATGATTTCATGTTTCAACTTACCAAAGAAGAGTTTGAAGAATGGAAGTCGCAATTTGCGACATCCAAATCCATCACTATGGGAGCGAGAAAATTACCATACGCATTTACCGAAAATGGTGTCGCCATGCTTAGTAGTGTACTTCGTTCCCAAACAGCCATTGAAGCCAATATTCGCATTATGAGAGCCTTTGTGTCCATGCGCCGCTTTATTGCGGCCAATGCCCAATTATTCCAAAGGCTTGAGACTATAGAGTATCACCAACTGGAAATGAAACAGCATCAGGAAGTGACCGACAGACGCATCGACGAGGTTTTCAAGCGTTTGGATGCCGACGTTCCTCCTGTGCAGGGCATCTTCTATGACGGGCAGGTGTTTGACGCTTACCGTTTCGTGTCTGATTTAATTCGGAAGGCTGAACAGTCCGTTGTGCTGATTGACAATTATGCGGATGATACCGTGCTGACTTTGCTTGATAAAAGAAAGGAAGGAGTATCAGCCACTATCTACACGCAGCGTGTCAGCAACCAGTTCCAACTTGATGTTGACCGCCACAACGCCCAATATCCGCTTATCGAGGTAAAGCGATTCAACAAGGCACACGACCGGTTTCTGCTCATAGACAATGAAGTGTACCACATAGGGGCTTCAATCAAGGATTTGGGCAGAAAATGGTTCGGGTTCACCCTCATGCGTGACATTACGGCAATAGAACTCATCAACAGGATTCAATTTTAGTCCGGTTTGGCTCCCAAAGAACGTATCAGCATAGTGTGAACTTAATCAGTCTTTTTCGTCTGTTGCACCAGTTTTTGGTGTTGTTCGTGCAGTTCGGGGAAATGTCTTCTGATGAACTGGCCGAAGGAACAGTCGTTGAACCCGAATCGTCTTGCCAGCGATTTCACGCTTTCGGTTGTCGTAGCATAAAGGTGCAAGGCCTCCTTGTATTTTCCCATGCTATGGTTTGCCATAGAACGACCGCTTTCTGTTTTGACCATACCTTGCCGGGCATAGAGTTCCGGCTCATGCTCTTTCAAGTATTGCCTGAAACATTCAGGATGCAAACCAAACTCGGCGGCGACCTTTGCCGTAGAAAGCCCGCCTTCTTTCAGCCGGGTAATGGCATCCGCATATTTGGCAGCGGTGGCAGGATTGTATCTTCGCACGGATGACCACTCCACTGGCTTGCCTTCCTCGTAAGGGATGCCTTTCCGCTCACAGACCAAATCCTTGTGCCAGGTTTGCAGGTATTCGTAAAAGCCTTTTATTGATACGCCGGTCTGTTTGGCTATTTTCCGGGCAGACATCGGGGTGGTACGGTAGAGGTGGAGGGTTTCGGCATACACTTCTATCGTTTCGGGCTTCGGGGCGTGAAGGGTACCGCGTCCCGTTATCTTTCCTTTGCGCTGCTGTCTCACGGCCTTCTTGCGCACCTTGATGCGATTCTCCACCAGTTCCTTGTGGTAGAATATCAAATGTTGTTCCAATCCGGTGTAGGAGACATTGCAGCGGTCGGCTGCCTCCTGCACCGTGATATAACGGTCGGCACGCAGAAGCTCCACCGCTTCGGCATACTGTTCCTTGCACCACGGACGCGTGCCCCGGGGCAGGCCGTCGTCCAGTCCCAGCCGTTGCCGTGCCCTCTCGCGGAACTCCAGCACTTCGGGATAATGCGTCCGCAGCTGACGGCCGAGGTTCGTGCCGCTCAATCCGAACTCGCGGGCTATCTGCGACACGTTGTACTCTATATAGTCCATGCTGTCGCACGCTGCGATGGCCTCCTTATACTTGGCATGTGTTTCGGGCCTCTGCCCGCGCCTCTGGTTCATCTTGATACCGCCGGCTTCTTCCCGGCTGCACTTGATGCCGTTGCGCTCCAGCATCAGATGCCGGTGGTAGATACCGATATAACGGGAAAATCCGCTGATGGAAATCCCGCACTGCCGGCATATCTCGGCGATGGAGAGGTCTGTGGCGGCATATAGTTCCAACGCCGGACGGTATTTCGCTTCCGTCTCCGGCTTGCAGCCCCTTATCCGGTTGCATTCGCACTCTTTTAAAGCCATATTAAAATAAGGATTTTCTCTCATAATCATGGATCTACCACGCAACGCACGAAACACGCGTCAGAGCCACCGCTTCTGATCAGGTTGCCCTTGCTGATAAAATTGAAATCAAATGAGAAATAGTTGATATCCCATCCCAGGCTGACACCGTCCGTCGGCGTAAAGTAGTCTTGAGAAATTTCCGCATTTAACCAATAGATGCCTCCCGGTCGTTTGTATAAGTCATAAAACAACGGACGCTCCACGGGATCGGGATATAATTTTGTCCGGCCGGCAGAATATCTTAATACTCCATTGACGGTTTCAGGATCTCCCCAAGTAGCAGTATAGCTTTGTTTTCTGTGTCCGTAGCCGGAGGCACCAATGGGGAAAAACAGATTTTTACCCGTTTCGCGGTTATACGCGAAACAGCCTCTCATTCCACGTCCTGACTTATTATGCTCATAGTCATAGCCGTAAGCTTCTACGATGTCATCAGCCGTTTCCGTGGCATCATCTCCATACAATACACCGTATCCCTGCTCTATATAACTATTCCTCAATTCCCAGAAGTCTGCGCCCGTAGCCACCCTGGCATTCGCCATTTGAGGATTACCGAACCCATCGGTCGTATTACTATGAATAATGTCTGTCCACACCATTTTATCTCCGGTTGCCGCATTGGTCAAGCCATCTTCAGGATATATTTTGAAATCTCCCGGTGTAACATTTATCCACGGCTCACGCGGATTTTTATTACTCAATGCGTCTATCGGATGACTCCAATTTCCGAATTTGAACAGCGATCCTTCGTCCAACGGATTGGAAGCCAATTCGCTTGTAGTCTTCATATTCATGGCATACCACTTCACACCACCTGTAACCAAATCGTCAGGTTTGTCACCTTGCCGCACGAAAATCAGATGCTGGCAGGTATAATTGTGATATTCCACGCGGATAATAGCATAACGGTTCTCTAACGGGTTATCTGACGACTGCTCAAAATTCACATTGAAATCAATTACGCTGCCGGTTTTACCATATATGGCTTTCCCATATTCCGGATCGTCCTTCAACTCCGTTGTATTAGGGTCAGTTACCGATAAAGTAATCCCTTTTCCATTCGTTTCCTTGACGACATAGGCTTTCCATTGTCCTTCAGATTGGAATGTTTTGAACATTTGGTCATTCTCTCTCGGCAATCGTTTCAACACGACATGAAACGACTTATTATTTTTGAGAGATCTATATATCCCCTTCGGATTCACAACACGACGTACCTGGTATATCGGGACTTCATTTTCGAAGATTTTATCCAGCCCTTCCAGCTTGGTTGTAATCTTGACTCTCGCCTTTCTCTGATATGCCACGTAAGGATTGTTTCCCGTGTATCCGGTCGTTGATATCATCTGCTTGGCGCGCGTGTACATAGGAATATAGATGTTGTATGTATTTGCTTCCGTGGGGTGTTTTTCTACACGGTATTTATCGTCCGGATGTGAACCATCCGTTATGAATTCCTCGGAAGTTATGCCCTCAGGCAAAACAAAATCTTTATATTCACGTTCTCCACGTTTGGGAACTGTGTTGTAGTATTGCTCATTTGATCCGATTATATTTTCATATAAAACCGTTTCCGTTGTTTTGTGTAATGACAGGAAACCGTTCCACGGTGCTGCAACACCATTCGGAGCACCCGTGTAATAAATCTCACTACTGGCATTATAAGGTGCCCAGTTGTTTTCCAAAATTTCCGCTTTTATGTATTCTATCTTTCGGCCTCCCGTGTTCACCTTGATGGGATACATCATGGAATGGTTATACAAGTATGAGATATAATAAGGCTCGGGAGTCATCACGCCCGGTTCCGGTTCCTCATACTCTATATGCCAATCTGCTTCGTTGGCGAAGTTTTTGAATTTCAATGTCAGCTTGTAGTGGCAGTTACGCTTGGCGTTATAGTCTTTTTCCACGTCCTGTCCTAACATGAAACGGTAGATGATGTGCCCGTTGCCTAATCGCTCGGAATTGTTGGAAATGTAGTGCGCATGTACTTCGATGTATGTACCGTAAGGTACGGCGTCTTTGAGCCTGTAAGTAGCGTCGTCTGGCAATCCCGGATGGTCAAGGGAACCGTTGCCGTCAGCATCCTGCCGTTTGTCGGGCATATTATCACCTGCGCCCTGCATATTCTCGTAAAAATACAGCGCGGGAGCTGTTTCATCGTGAGAACCGAAATGGGGGCTACCTACCGTGACACGATGGTCCGCACAACCTTCCCCGTATTCAAAATCTTCTGCTATATCTCCTTCATGATAAGTAATGATTTCTCCATCAATCATATCAGGCCCGTTCTCTGGCACAGCCAAGATGTACTCCTCTTTTCCCACGTTATTATCCTTTCCCAAATAACATTGCGAAGGAATGTCTTTAATCTGCACGGATTGGAGATAGATAAATACACCCTCTTTCAAGTTGCTACCATCGAATGCAACCGTCACTTTCGATGCCGCACGGCGCAACCACGCATGGAGTTTTACGCTTTTTTCATTCACTATAAGAGACTCGTCATCCGCAGATAGAGCCGGTGCGGAGCTTTTTGTAAAGAAGCCTATCATCTGACCATTTTTTGCCACGTCTTCAGAATCCCATGTGAGGGGAATATTCTTGAGTTCGTCCACTGTCTGTATGGCTTCGGAATAAGTCGTATCTATAAGCAGGTCGGGAATATTTGCCACGGCATACATATAGTACTTGCCGAAGGCGATTTCATCCGGTAATGTGAATGTGGCGTGTGCCGTAGATGATTCAGCATTATGTCCGTTTTCCGCATCCTCATCCGTACGGTCTTTAGAAGTCACTTTATAATTTCTCAACTCCTGTTTAGTTTCATTCTGTGTCCAACTTTTCAGAAGCTCCCTATGCTCATTATACAACAATATATGTAGGGACTTTATCTCTTTCAGGGCATCGCCGGCAGCACGTGTCTGTGACAGTGCCGAGGACATCGGTTTGAAGTCCAGCGTGGCAGATATGCCCGCCTTGCCTTCGCCTATGATTTCTTGCTTCATGAAGTCGTCCTGGCAGCCGGTTGCTGCCAAGGCTGTCAGAGTGACAATAATATATTGTATAAAACGTTTCATATTCTTCTTTCCTTTTATTGTTTTACAATCCGAATTCCGGTTCAAGGATTACCTCACTATATGGAATCACATCCACTACGATTTCGTTGCTGTTATACATGGTTATGTTCACCACAAGATGGGTGTTGCGGAAGAGTGCCTTCAACTTATCGAGTTTGCAGACGAAAGTTTCAGCCCTTCCGACTATATTGATACTCAGGGTGTATTCCTGCTCGCCGACTATTGTAGCTCCCTCTTGTTTGAGATTCTTGCTTTCGGGCAGGTAGAAAACGGGAACAACATTTGCCACGCCCGGTTCTGAATTGTCCGGGTTTTCTATATCAACTGTGGGTTTCCCAATTTTAAGCCCTTCATGGGTATAGACTTTTGCCGTAGTTTGTTCCGGCAGTCTGTAGTCCGTCAGCCAACCGAACCTGTTTGTGGCTGCATCGCTATCCACGTTTGAGGCATCGGAAACCGCTTTCAGCCAATCTATCCAAGTGGGGTATTTTTGGTTGGTTTCAGGGTTTTGAGTATCAGGGTAGCTGTTGACATGCGCCATCAGGAAGTTTTTATCCGCATGGCTCTCTATGGAGAAGTTTTCCACTGTTACTTCCTCGCCACGCCAGTTCTTGAAGTTCACGGTGAACTTGGTGGCAACGCGCACCACATAGAACACCCCGTCGAAATTCCCTTTCTCAGGGAAATCTATCTCGTACATGGAGGACATCGGGATGGGTTTCCCGGCAGAATAGTCCGGGGCGAAGTAGAGGCCGTTCACCGCGTCTTCAAAACCGGACATACCCTCCACATAGGTGTGGAAGAATGCGGACAACGTACTGTTTACATCCGCTACGCCTTCCACTGCAGACACGCTCTCCTCATTGGCGAAGAGGTATATCTTTTTCTTCTCGTCGGGTGTCACCTTGAGCAGGATGGCTCTCTGTACTTGTGCACCGTCCAGAGAATAGAACTTGTTGTGCTCCACCGTCCCGTTTTCATGCAGGACAATGACGCGCACGCTGTGCATCTTCTCATTGTCGGGCAGCGTTGCCGTTCCCGCCCTCGTCAGCCCGACAGGCTCTATGTTCAAATACAGGATAGCTTCCGAAATTTCCTCCGGCAAGGATTCTTCCTGACTGCTGCACGCCACCATAAAAGGCAGTGCGAATGCCGCCAGACAGACTACAATGCTATGTATAATGTTCGGTTTCATCAGTTCCAATCCTTCTATCTAATTATTCAATATCAACATTACTCAGCACCACACGCCATGACAGAATCTGAATGACGCAGCTGACCCAGTTGTGATCCTCGTCGAGAAAGAGAGTCATCACGCACTCGTCAAGACGGTCGAGGAACTCCCTCTCGTCCATCGGGTAGCGGTATTCCTCTTCATAGTACTCTTTTCCCATCAAGGCATAGTCTATCACCGGAATGCGTGCCACTGTCTTGCCTTCCCGGTTGGTGATGGTGAGCATCATTTTCTCGCGGTGTGTCTCTATCAGGCGGCCCACAGTGAAGTCGGCAACGAGGCCTTTCACCTTGCTGACGGCACTGTCGCCTTCCCTGCCGATGCCGGCCTCGACATTCTGTATATCCCAAGGGCGGTAGTTGATGTTCTCATCGGCCAGCAGTTCGTTGTCGTACGCCATAAGGCCGTTCTCATCATCTATGCGGAAGATGAAGTCTTCCTTATTCACATCTACTCCCGACAAGTGCTGCAGGATGACGCGGACATGGTTGGTGTTCTTTATCAAAGGCATGGTGTATTCGTAGCTGCCGCCGTCATCGTTGACAGGCAACGATACATCCAACGTGCCGTGGAAGAGACGGTACAAGTGTTCCTCACTGTATGCGCCCGATTCATCGTGCTGACGGTTCAACGCACACTGCAACTGTTCCATACGGGTCTCGCCCACACGTACTTCGGGTACGGAGAATGATTCGTCACGCTCGCCGTCGTTTTCCAGCCCGCACCACGCCAGCAGCTTGTAGTCGCCGGGGGGCAGGTCGAGCAGCATCGAATAGTCTTCTGCTGTTTCCGGGACAATCTGTTCCGCTTTCTGCCATGCCAACACGCCCGACCGGTCGAAGGCATACAGATGGACCGATGAAACCTCATTGGCGAAAGCGTCCGCCCACTTCAGGTTCATGTCATAGCGGAATTTGAGGCGATAATACACCGAGCAATCGCCTTCTTCATCGTAAATCACTCCATTGCAAGCGACAAGCGGGAATAGCAAAACGGCTACCGCCACAAACCATGCATTTCTGATACAAGCCGATATATTCATGTCAGTATTCTTTTGTTCATCGTATATATAGTATCTCCGGCAATTGTCGGAGTATGGATTTCCGTGTCAAGTGGGAAATGCCTCACGGGAATTTCCAAGGTCGCATCTCTCTTTGCACCGATGCGCGAGTGCTTCTCTTTTCGATTTCAAGGGATAGGTTTGAAAGGTGGGGAAGCATCCCTTGAAATGCTTCCCACCTTTTTAATTTTTAGGATGAATTACCATTCGAGATCTACATTGTTATTAACTACACGCCAAGACAGGATATGGATCTGGGCTGCAATATATGTATCATCTTCTTTGGGCTTTTGTGGAATAATCGGTGTTTCACCATCCGGATCATAAACAGGAGTTCCCAATCCATATACAGAATTGATTTTTATATCATAAATATGATTACGAACAACACCATAAAGCCCATTGTCAGCCGCAGTACCTAAGTGCTGGATATCCGTATAATAGTAAGCTGCACCATTATCCCAGACTTTTGCTCCAAGTATATCTTTGAGTTTACCGTTTACAGCATCGTTCGTTAATTTCGCACTATTAATTTGCTCTTCAGTTGTTGCCGTTTTAATAGCTGCCGAATAGAATTGTGTGGTGCTTATTTTCGGTAATTGCAAATAACTTAAATATCTTTTGCTGTTTTCACTATCGCCATCAGCCATTCCTGCATCCTCAGCACGAACTAAAACTACATCTTCCGGTGCAATTGATATAAACTTTTCAGTACCTGCTGTTCCGTCTTGATATTCTGGATTCTCTTTATAGATATCAGTTGTGACAGTATTTATCATTGCCGTTTTAACATCCTCTACCGTATAATCTTCATTTGCCCATCTTGCCAGTTCAAGAGGTGTTGCAACATTATCATCACCAACAGTTACCAATGTAGCTTTGATGATTGCCTGTGTTCGATTACTTTTTGCATCATCCGGGTTATAACCTGATTTTGTACCATCAGCATAATTATCCGCTGCATTCTCCAGGCAATAGGCCACATAGTCATAGTAGTTGTCATTTGTACCCGGTGTACCTATTTTCTTATCAATACTATTATATGCATAATAGTTTAGAGACAAGTTGTCAGGATTCATAGCCCAGTATGACCGGAAGAAATCAGTATGATTCCATGTCCAACCCAAGCCATTCCAGTTAGTTATAGAATTAACCTTCTTGAAAAGGTAAGATTTATCTGCTGTACCTGTAACATCCCAGGCATTGAAAATAACATATACTTGTTTTTCGCCTGCTGTAATGTTGCTGCCGTCAGCACCATTTTTGTCTTTCAAAGGAATAGCTTTATAAGTTTGCCCACCCATCGTCACATCTTTTACTGTGCCTATGTCTGTGCTGATTTTCTCGTAGTTTACGCTTAACTTCACTTTGGCAACCAGACGCTCGATGTAAACTTTAACTGGATTCTGAAGGGCAGCACTTTCACTTGAACAAAGATTCCCAGACGTTACTTCAGCCATATTTATTTGCCCATTTTCATCTGCATACGAAGAGCTTGTCAAAACAAAGGGGTTGGGTTTACCACTATTAGCCATTATAGCATTATAGTCACCAACTTTCTCTCTAAGCTCAGCAAGGGATAAAGAGGTAGTTTCAAGTTGGGTAGCTTTATCAGGATTGGCTACAACAACCATACCTTGTACATTTGACTTGTCCTCTGGATCAATAACAACGATAGCCTTTAATTTCTTTTCTACATTCGGCATATCTGCTCCATCGGGAGTAATGTTTTCACTTTCTTTGTAATTCACACCATTATTTACATTGACTGCATTTCCACTTTGGTCAAAGAAATAGAAACGCAGCTTTGTAATAGCGTTTTCTTCCTCATAACCTTCTTCATAAGTACCATTGGGGTCTTCTGTATCCGGTGTTTGATCTCCTCCCGCACGCGTTATTGTTGCAGGATTAAAGATTTCCACTGCCATAAAATGTCCCTCTGCTTTTTCCAAACCATTGTCACCGGAAATCACATCCTCATTTGAACAGCCAACAAATGCCAGTCCGACAAGCATTGGCATAAATAGATTTCTTAATCTCATGTTGCTTAAAAAATTAAAAGTTATTACTAAGTTTTATTCCTTTTGTCTTTCGTTCAGTTCTTCCAGCGTGGATGTCGCCTTTTCCAGCCCCATCACTTTCGCCTTGGTCAGATACTTGCGTGCCGTGGCGATATCGCCCTCACGCACGGCAAGCGCCCCACGCGCATAGACCGCCTCGGCAGAGTCTCCCGCCTTGTCGAGATACCTGCGTGCCGTGGCGAAATCATCGCGGCGGATGGCGGCATTGGCGGCATTGAGGTTGGCAACCTCATCGTTGGGAAACATGCGCACGGCTGTTTCAAACACATCGGTAAACTCGTCCGTGCCGGGTTCATACTTTCCGGCAACGAGGTAGAACTCGTTCAGGCTCAGCTTCTGCGGCTGCATGGCCATGATGCGTTTTATTTCCTCCACATCGCTGAACGTGCGGATGGTGTAGTCGATACGGTAGTCCGTGTGGCGCAGTGCCGGATAGAACTGTTGCAACATGAAGCGGTATTCCTGCGGATAGGTCCGTTTGATTTTCGCTTCTTTGGCATCCGGCTCCATGTCGCTGTCTATCATTGCCAGAATCTCTGTGCGGTGATCCATGTCAGACTGTTCCACATAGCGGCGCAATCCCGCCCAGTCCTCCGGCTCGTGGTCGGTCCGGATGATGCTGTCTGCAAAGTGGTACAGCCGGCCGATGTGTTTCTTGAGTGCGGCGGTACGCCCGATGGCCAGGTCGGCATTGTGCTTGTACGGACTTTCGGGCGAAGCGAAACCTTTCAGCCACACAACGGTGATGGTGGCGTCCTTGTCGAGGCGCACGGAGTCGATGGTGGCTTGTATCTTACCCAGCTCAGCCGTGTTGCGTCGGTAGCCGGGATCAATCACCGTTTGGTTGACCGGGAAGTCGATGTATGCCGATCCGGACAGCGAACCGCTTTTCATGACTTCGGCCTTAGGCTGCACGAATACCAGTTCGGGGAAGAACGCCTCGCGATGCCGCCCCAGCTTGCCTTGGTATTCCGCCAGTATCTTCTGGCAGCATCCCCAGTCACTGCGGTGGAGGCTGAGCGTGGCCCCGTCCATCCAGTCCTTATAGACGATGGGGTTGGTGTATTCCATCCGTTCCGGCTTTTCCGACATACGGTAGGCAAGCTCCGATTCTCCGGAAATCGTGCCTATCCCGTTCCTCATATAATAGTAATACCTGCGGTGTCCGTAGATGCCCACCGACGGCAGGTCTAGCGAATCCGTCCCGTTGGCCAGCCGTGGGGTAAGCAATACGGCACGGTTGGAGTTCACATCAAGCTCCGACAAATCTATATCCATCGTAACGGTAAGGTACTTGCCATTGCGACTCATATTGAAGTTCTCAACAGACACACCGGGTATGATGCCCGTGGCTGTTTGCGCCATCGCTTCAGACATACCTGTCATGCCAAGCAGGGTTGCCAGTATGAATATCGTCCTTTTCATTTCACTGTAATTTAGAATAGATAAACCAAGTTAATGGCCGCTTTCGTGACACCCACGTAGTGATGCGGCTTGTCCGTTTCAATTTTCTTGCCGCATCCGGCACACCGGAAACGGTCGTAACGGGTATAGGAATAACCGATGCCTATTTCCGTTTCCAAATTCCAATGCCGGTCAAGTACAAAAGCGTAACCGTATGACACACCTCCTCCGGCGAACCACCCCTGATAGCGGGTGTCCTTCAGTTTGCGGAAGTCCGTTCCAAGAAAATTCACATGGAGATTGATGCCGCCGACATTATACTGTCCGCCGTGCAAATAGGCACCGAAATAGGAGCCACCCAAGCGGTCGCATAGCCAATACCTGACTCCGGGCCGCACTGCCCAATGCTTCCAGCGTTTGTCATCCGAGAGCGTCCACGCATTGAACTGGCCATCCACTTCCAGTGTCCACTTGGGAGCAAGACCTACCTCCAATCCTATATTGGGATTCAACGCAAAATCTGCCGCCAGATTGGTTTTCACACCCACCTTCTGCGCACAGAGTTCCTGCGAGACACAGGAGACGACTATCATAAATAATAAAAGCGCACGTTTCATTTCCTATTTATATTTATTTCAGTTTTACTCATTATCCGCAACATCTCTCTATAAGAGAATGAAGCTACAGCCCAACAACTTTATATGTTGAAAAGTACTTCTTTTAACCATGTTTCATACGTCTTTCAGGAACCACTCAAAGAAATTGCCACCCAAAGCTCTTTCGTTCCCACTATGGAAAATGCGAGTGTGCCCCCGTAAACGTATGTTCATTGATACATCTCCTTTTAAGAGAATTAGGGATTTTATTGTGGAATGAAAATCAAGTGTTTTACATCATAAAAACAGTGTGAAAAGCCTGATATTGCTTGACCTCTTTAGGTTAAAAAAATAAATCATCATATTTTTTTGGTTTTTCTTTAATATTTGTTTTGCGATTACTTATGTTTTTACTTTCTTTGCATATAAAATAATTCTCTTAAAAGGAGATTTAGGAATTTGCACAACAGCTTTTCATCCAATCATAGTCCTTACAGTGCCTCAAGTATTTGTTTGTTAGCTTTATCAACGGCAGATGTATCCAGAGAGGCGAGATAGATGCGCGTGGTCTTTTCGGAATCGTGCCCCATCGCTTCGCTGATGACTGGAAGCGGGATGTTCTTACTATGGGCTATGGAAGCCCAGCTATGACGCGCCACGTATGTTGTCAATGGGATTGCCAGTCCCAGTTGCTCGCCCAACTTCCTCAACTTATCGTTGACTAAATGTGCCGCATTCTTGTACTGCCTTCGTACGTCCACCTCCATATTCTTGATAATAGGCAACAGATAAGGCGTGTCGCCGGTGTCGTATTTGTCGATGATTTCCTGCATGGGCTTCTCCCATTTGATGGAGAGCTGCTGCCCGGTTTTCTGTCTGCGATAAAAGAGGATTCCGCTGCGGAGGTCTTTTTTCTTCAGAAACGCCATGTCGATGAATGACATTCCGCGTGTATAGAACGAGAACATGAAGATGTCCCTGGCAAAATCCGTCGCCGGGGAAAGCGTCAGGTCCAGATCCCGGATCTGGCGGATGATATTCAGCGGGACAGCCCGCTTGACCGTCTTGTCGATACCCGTATAAACGTGCCTGAACGGAGAGCATTGTACGGTCAATCCCTTTTCGACAGCCCGGTTGTAGATGGCCCGCAAACCACGCATATAATAGGATGTGGTATTAGGACACACCCCCGACGCTTTCAGGAAGTTTTCATAGCGAACCATCAGGTCGGAATCCACCTCCTCGACAGGTATGTCGTTTTCGCCACGGAAACGCCTGAAACTGTTGATGACCGTCGTGTACCGCTCGGCTGTACGGGGTTTCCCAATCTGTCCCATCTGCCGGATAACCTCGCGGGCAAAAGAGATAAAGCCCTTGCCACCCGAAGGCGTGAGGTAGTGTTTCAGCACGTATTCAGCAGTATAGTCATCACCGGTACGTTCCAGACGTGCGATTATGTTCTTGAACCGTTTGGTGTTCGCGTACAAAATCTCTTTCAGTGATGCAAGATAATTGCTGCGGCTATCCCCGATACCGGGTGGAAAAACGATTTCCGCATGAGCGGCATCCCATTCACAGGGATATACCTTGCAACCGGTATTGACTTGACGTGCTACACGCCCGTGAACCACTTGATAGAACAGTGTGCCTTCTTTCGTCGGAACAGAAGAAGCACGGAATTTAACTTTCATTGTTACCATATATAACTGATTTAGTGTTTCCACTTATAACCAGGAAACAAGGCATGGAAAAAGACCCTACAACTTATCTTCTTCCATGCCTTTGACCTATAATCAGTGATACAGGTTTCTTAGGCTTCCGTGCCTGTACCGGCTTTCTCCTCCGCCTTTTTATTGGCGCTTTTGGTGGAACGGGATTTCACAATGGCCTTTTTGTCGGCAATCTGGACGTTCACAAAGTCGACAAACTCGGCATACGGCGTCTCACCATTCACCAAGACAAGCGCATTCACCACATCCACCAGTTCGCGGTAAGCCTGGTTGGCTTCTGTCTGCGCGGCCTTGATGGCACCCGTTTCCTTGGCCATTTTCTCTTCGGTACGCTGCTTGTCGGCTGCCAGAAACTCGTCATGGCAATCTTTCAAATAGGCATACCATTCGGTGAAGTGAATACTTTCCAATACGCCTTCTTCCAGTGCGTCCAAATCCTGCAAGAGATTGTACAAGCTGCTGCTCTCCTCGTCTTGCGACTTATTGGTCGGATCGCCATATTTATCATACAAGAACAAAACGGCTTTGGCCGTACTTGCTAAATCCGGATCCGGATGATTCGTCATGGCCGTCACGAACCAGCGTCCATCCCGATACGACTTGTCGCGTTTGGCATCCGCCTGCGCCGCCAGGGTGGAAGCCGGAATACTGTCCGCAATCTTCAAGACCGCATCAAAAGCATTCGTCTTGGCCTTCAGCTTGTCTAACGATGTTGTCAAAAGGGTTGTTGTGCTCTCCGGAAGGTCGGCCGCGCTCAAATCTCCCGCAGTTGGCAGACAGGCATCTCCCTTTTCACAAACCTTGCGCAAGAATTCAAAATTTTCGTGCAGGTGGATACGAGTCAGACTAAATTCTTCAATTTTTTTCATGGACACATCATTTTTTGTGGTTATTTGATTTGTTTGAACGGTTTCAAAGATAAATTTTCTAATTCTTTTTTCCAAATAATCAAGAAACAAACTTTTGGAATAATTATCTTCCATAATTGGAATAAAAAACGCTGTCGATAGTACTTCTTTTTAAAAAGGAGCACTAAAAACACCGTTGACAGTACTCCTTTTCCAAAAGGAGCACTAAAAACACCGTTGACAGTACTCCTTTTCCAAAAGGAGCATCAAAAACGCCGTTGACAGTACTCCTTTTCCAAAAGAAGCATCAAAAACACCGTTGACAGCACTCCTTTTCCAAAAGAAGCCCTGACCTGACCCCGGACAACACTCCTTTTCCAAAAGAAGCCCTGACCTGACCCCGGACGGCACTGCTTTCAGAGAAGAAGTATAAAATATATCATTGGCAAGATTGTTTATTTAATATATTTAGTACTTTTGTAAAAGTTCAAAGTTCAATATTTTATAGGAGCAAATAAAAGATAAACAATTCACACACATATTCATTTTAAAACTATAAGATTACGAAACAGACAAGATTTATGGTATTTTTAGGAAATTAGCGGTAAGATCCGTCACTTCCACAGAAATTAACACGGAGTAATAAACTAATTAAGAAATTTCAGATAATACAATTTGCTATGAAACAATGTAAGCATTAACAGAAGTACATATTGCTCATATAAAAAATTAAGAATCCCCTCCT
>ENA-ORUB01000785-ORUB01000785.1-human-gut-metagenome-genome-assembly--contig:-NODE-785-length-39316-cov-32.088790_pt1 | contig 39316 bp, 36 predicted proteins | sample MGYA00241918_ERZ509200 | MGnify/ENA primary metagenome ERZ509200 (study PRJEB26280, sample SAMEA2338853) | human gut metagenome | biome: human gut; feature: human-associated habitat; material: faeces... | reverse complement strand
ACCCGCAACAAAGCAATACGAAGTGCCAAAGTCCTTTGCAGAACCCCACATTGACGTTCCTGTCATTGCAACTTTAAATAAGTCGCCCTTTATCTCTTCCCAGGTGAAACTTGCATCTCCACTTATGTATTTATCAGCCGTTTTTCCCAATTCATATGAGCCGATCATAAGATTTCCTGCTGATCCTGTTTTATGGAATGCAGTTACAAGTTTACATGACTTTCCTGTTTTCGCAAACACGCCTAATGCGTCGCCCGCTCCTGGCAATGCTGACACAAGGCTGCAAGCTGCGTTGTAATAATCTCCCTCTTGGGCATACCAAGCAGCGTTGATTCCATCAAATACAAATCCAATACCCGGAAGCATTCCAAGCAGATCAAGAATATCATGTCCCGTAATTCCGTCAAGCCAGTTAAGAAACGGACTTAGTCCGAACGGGTCGTTCAGGCTTATCGGATTGCCGTTGACATATGCGTACCTGTTCAAAGTCGGGGTGTCGGTGATCGAACCCGTCATAACGTCCTGATTGATAAAACGCTTGATCTCGGGGTTGTAATACCTCGCCCTCATGTAGTAGAGACCGTTGCTGTCCGTAGCTACGCCGAGTTCGCCGTTATACAGGAACATTATACCACATTTGTTCTCAGAAAGCAACTCACCATAAGGTCCGTAATCAAAAGTTTCAACGATTTCTCCGTCGATATTTGTCACTGCCTCGGTGCTTCCGATATTGTTGAAGTGGTAAATCAAATATTCATTGCCGTTTTCCTGTGCGATCAGACCAATTCCGTAAATATAATAAGTTGTATCGCCCTCCTTTTCCGCCGTAAGAATACGTGTAAGCGAACTGCTGTTGCTGTCAACAACATACTCGGTCTTTGCTCCATTTTCCGTCTGAGAAATACGGTTGTTTTCAGCGTCGTATTCGTAGGAAATTCCACCCGCCGAAACGAGTCTGTTGCGGCAGTCGTACTCAAACTCAGCCATTTTGCCGTTAAGCGGACCGTAGATCATGTTTCCGTCAGCGTCGTAGGTTTTTCTACATTATTTCAAAGAATTAATCATTGATATCTGATATTGCGATAAATTATATAAAGCAAAACCAATCATCTTATCCATATCATCAACTATAAAGCCAATCTGACCTTTAACCACAACTTTACAATTGCATGAACCATCACCAAATACACAAAATAAATTTTTGCCCTCCAAAAAGAATTTAACAGTTCCGTCATTGTCATTAAAATCATTGGCTTTAGAAAATATTCTAGTATCTACTTGAATACTTTTATCGGAAACAACTGAAAAATTCAGATTAATATGTCTAAAATCATCTGATGTAATAAAACAGGTTATATTTATTACATCACCTGAATACGGCGAAATTCCAATTTCTAATGGCGGACAATTATTTTCAAATTTCAATCTCCAATAACATGGAATAACTTTACTTTTATTTTTTTCGCTAACGGAAACCATCATCATCTCCTTGCCTATTTTCTCCAGATCGAATGTAAATGAATTATAGTTGTTTAAAATATTATTTACAGATAACAACATATTATATACCTACTTTAAAAGAGCGTGATACACAGTACCGTCGCTACCATCTATTCCTAATTCCCATCCATTTACATTTTCAAAGAAATTTCTACTGTCTTTAACATTTGGCAACACAGATGCAACGCTTTCTTCAAAGCTAATCATCATTTCATTTTCTACTAATATCGAACCATTTGCTGCGTTTACGCGCTCTGCCATATGCTTTGTTGCATTTGGATGAACTTTAACTTTATTACCATTCACTTCATATCCTTTTAATTCAAATGACCTTGGAATGTCAGTTCCATCTCTTACACCTGAATCGGAAGTAATATTATCTTTCCAATTATCAGATAATTCAGGAACCGTACATTCATTATGCACCAGCACCCCACACTCACCAACAAAGTAAGTATGGAAATCCTCAACTTCAAAGTTATAAACCTTGATAGGTGATTCAAGAATCTCGTGCTGAACCCATTCAACTGTTACAAGTTCACCATTACTGAGAACAAGTACATCGCCTGCACGAAGTGAACGTGCTAAAGTCCAACCAAGTTATTGATAGCAATTATTTTTACAATCCTAATTATACTATAAAATCTGTAAAAAATCAATAACCGAATACAGAAAAAGCAGACGTGGCAAAACGTCTGCTCAGCTATTTGGAGCAAGCAACGGGAATCGAACCCGCATCCCAAGCTTGGGAAGCTTGTATACTGACCATTGTACTATGCTTGCAAAAAGGCAATACTAAAATATATTGCCTTAGAGCAAAGCCTGTTACCACGGACTTTGCTCATTCTTGTATTTTTTATTGTATCTCATCTTTAAACGCCAAGATGTGAACCCCACACATGCCCCAAGAGTGTTGTTGAAAACATCATCAAATTCACAAAGCCCTCTGCCTGTGATATACTGCGTTATCTCGATACCTGCTGAAAAGGCAAGGGACATAAGAAAAACGCTTTTGAACTTTGTGATACCGCAAAGATATGGGAGCAAAACACCCAAGGGTATAAACATTGCAATGTTGCCAAAAATCTGTACCAGCCAAAAATCACGCAGATACTTGATGCTTATGTTTTCCATGAGGTTTTGCACCTCCCAGAAGGGCACAAGTTCCGCCTGACGTTCTCCCCACTGTCTGTCTATGAGTGTGAGCCAGAGGACGGCAAAGATATACACTGCAAACAGCGATGTAAGTATTTTTCTCTTTTTACTCCACCGTAACGCTCTTTGCAAGATTTCTCGGCTTATCAACGTCATAGCCCTTTCCTACTGATACATAATATGACAAAAGCTGAAGCGGTACTACTGAAAGGCTTGCCGCAAAAAGGTTATCTATCCTTGGAGTGTAAACTGTGAAGTCAGCAACGTCCTCCATAGCATAGTTTCCATAGGTAGTAAGTCCGAAAAGCTTTGCTCCACGGCTTTTTACCTCGACCATATTGCTTATGGTCTTTTCATAAAGTGCAGACTGTGTTACCACGCTGAACACGACAGTTCCGTCCTCGATAAGGCTGATAGGGCCATGTTTAAGCTCACCTGCCGCATATGCTTCGGAATGAATGTAGCTTATCTCCTTGAGTTTAAGGCTTCCTTCCATGCCTACTGCATAGTCGATACCTCTGCCGATAAAGAATGCGTCCTTTATATTCACTACCTTTGAAGCAAACCACTGCAAGCGTTCCTTATCCTCGAGAATTTTCTCTATCTTTTCAGGGATAGTATTGATCTCCTCAACGAGCTGAGCAAATCTTTCGTCGGATATCTCCCCTTTTGCTTTTGCAAACTGCATTGCAAGGAGATATGCGGCAACGAGCTGACAACTATAGGCTTTAGTTGTTGCGACGGATATTTCAGGGCCTGCGAGGGTATAGAAGACATTATCGGCTTCTCTTGCGATCGATGAGCCAACCACATTTACGATACCTAGAGTTTTTACTCCTTTTTCTTTGCAAAGGCGGAGAGCTGCGAGGCTGTCGGCAGTTTCGCCCGACTGGCTGATGATGATAGCGAGGCTATTTTTTGCAAGCTTCATTTGTCTGTATCTGAACTCAGAAGCAAGTTCCACACGGACAGAGAGCGAAGTTAGCTCTTCGATAACATACTGAGCCACCATACCCACATGGTAGGCAGAACCGCAGGCAACTATATACACCTGCTGGATATTTTTCATATCCTCGTCAGAGAGTCCGACGCTTTCAAAGCTTATATTTCCGTCGGTAAGGACAGAATTGATAGTATCCTTTATCACCTTTGGCTGTTCGTGTATTTCTTTGAGCATAAAATGCTCATATCCGCTTTTTTCTGCAGCTTCTGCGTCCCACTCGATAGTTTTCATTTCTTTTTGTATCTCTTCGCCATCGAGATTGTAGAAAGCAACTGCGCCTTTTGTAAGTTTTGCAAGCTCCATATTGCCTATATAGTAGACATTTCTTGTATACTTAAGTATTGCAGGAACGTCAGAAGCGAGGTAGCTTTCACCGCCTGTAACTCCTATTATCATAGGGCTGTCTTTTCTTGCGGCATATATCTCACCGGGATAGTCCTTGAACATAACAGCGAGGGCATAAGAGCCACGGATACGGACGAGGGCATGATTAAGTGCGTCAACAGGAGTGCCAAGGTACTTTTTGTAATAATAGTCGATAAGCTTTACAGCAACCTCGGTATCAGTTTCTGACTTAAAGGTATATCCTTTTTTGATAAGCTTTTCACGAAGCTCCTGATAGTTTTCGATAATACCGTTATGTACGGCGATAACATTTTCATCGTCGCTGCAATGAGGGTGGGCGTTTACAGTTGACGGCTCGCCATGGGTAGCCCAACGGGTATGGCCTATACCGCAAGCGCCTTTTACAGCTTTTCCGTCATTAGTCATTTCCTTTAAGACTTTCAGCTTGCCTTTAGCTTTTACGATCTCAGGCTCTGCGTCACCGTTTCTTACAGCGATACCGGCAGAGTCATAGCCTCTATACTCAAGCTTAGACAGGCCGTCCAAGAGTATTGGGGCTGCCTCGTTATTTCCAGTAAATCCAACAATTCCGCACATAACAGTGTCTCCTTTTAATCTCTTCTAAATATATCTCTTGTATACACCTTGTCCTCAACATCATCAAGGCAAGGATCATATCTGTTTGCGATGATAGCGTCAGATATTTCCTTGAATTTTGCAAGGTCATTCACCACAACGCTTCCGAAGAAAGTTTCTCCGTCTTTTAGCGTAGGCTCATATATGATGACTTCCGCACCTTTAGCCTTAACACGCTTCATAACACCCTGTATTGAAGACTGACGGAAGTTATCACTATTGGATTTCATTGTTAAGCGGAATACTCCAATAACGATCTTCTTCTCAAAATCTGCATTCCATTCGCTATTTGAACTATAATAGCCAGCCTTATCAAGAACTCTGTCAGCAATAAAGTCTTTTCTTGTTTTATTAGATTCAACTATAGCAGACATCATATTCTGCGGTACATCTTCATAGTTTGCAAGCAACTGTTTCGTATCCTTTGGCAGACAATATCCACCATATCCAAAGCTTGGATTGTTATAGTGTGTACCAATTCTTGGGTCAAGGCACACACCGTCAATGATCTGCTGAGTATTAAGTCCCTTCATTTCAGCATAAGTATCAAGTTCATTGAAATATGAAACTCTGAGTGCGAGATATGTATTTGCAAAAAGCTTAACGGCCTCGGCTTCCGTAAAGCCCATAAACAGCGTATCAATATTTTCCTTTATCGCACCCTGCTGGAGAAGCTCTGCAAATGTATGAGCAGCTTTCACAAGTCTTTCGTCATTCATATCGGTGCCAACGATAATTCTTGACGGATAAAGATTATCATAAAGAGCCTTTGATTCTCTCAGAAATTCAGGGCTGAATATGATATTCTCACTGCCTGTCTTTTCACGAATACTCTTTGTATATCCTACAGGGATCGTTGATTTGATGACCATAATTGCATTTGGGTTATATTTCATGACCAGTTCGATAACAGCCTCAACTGCACTTGTATCGAAGAAATTCTTCTTACTATCGTAATTAGTTGGCGCTGCAATAACTACAAAATCGGCGTCTTTATATGCTGATTCTGCATCAAGAGTTGCTGTCAGGTCAAGTTCCTTTTCTGCAAGGTATTTCTCGATATAGTCATCTTGGATCGGTGACTTTCTGTTGTTGACAAGTTCTACCTTTTCGGGAATAATGTCAACTGCTGTTACTGTATTATGCTGTGCAAGCAATGTTGCAATTGACAGTCCTACGTATCCTGTTCCTGCTACTGCGATTTTCATAAAAGATCTCTCCCTTAACTTTTTGCAATAATTATTTTTGCCAAATAAAAAAATTATTAATAGGCATTATTTACTAAATCGACTGCATCAATAACGTAATCTCGGCAATCATGATAAGAAACAATTTTTGCAGGTACTCCTGCAAGTGTTATATTATCTTCTTTATAAGATTTGTTTACAACTGCATTTGCACCTATAGCAACATTACTCCCCAATTTTATGTTAAAAAATAATTTCGCCCCAGGAGCTATATATATCGTATCTCCAGCATGGAGAGCATCTTTTTTACCACCTGACGCTCCAATATTAACCATTGCTTGAATTCTAACATTACAACCGAATCTTGCATTATTATTTACTATAACTGGTTCTTTATGAACTAAACATAAACCAGGTCCAAATACATTTTCAGGAATATACCAACCAGTAAGATGTTCAAGGATTCTTTTTCTAAACTTATATATGTAATACAATATAAGTTTTATCAACCCTTTTTGGCAATTCTTAATGTATTCTAATTTTTTCAATACAATGTTATACTTCCACATGGGACCAAGTCTTACCTTTTCAAGTGCTGTTACTTTTCTACCCCAACGTGCTATTTCATCGCATTTAAGGTAATATATCAAATCATTTTTGTCATAATAGTTCCTTACTTTGGAGATTTAATTACTTGTTTTCTTTACATATTCCTTTTCGGCAAGGTATTTCTCAATATAGTCATCTTGGATTGGTGACTTTCTGTTGTTGATAAGTTCTACCTTTTCGGGAATAATGTCAACTGCTGTTACTGTATTATGCTGTGCAAGCAATGTTGCAATTGACAGTCCTACGTATCCTGTTCCTGCTACTGCGATTTTCATAAAAGATCTCTCCCTTTTATATCTTATAGAAATTTTTATACCATTCAGCAAATTTTCTAAGTCCATCTCTAAGACTTGTACTCGGTTTAAAACCAAAGTCATTTTCCAATGCACTTGTATCGGCATATGTTACAGGTACATCGCCTGGCTGCATTGGAACAAGCTCCTTATGTGCATCAAAATCGTAATCCTGCGGCAATACTCCTGCACGGATAAGTTCTTCACTGAGGATCTGCACAAAGTCAAGAAGATTTTCAGGGTTATTGTTTCCAATGTTATATATTTTGTAAGGAGGCACAGGAAGTCCGTCCTCACCATTTTTCTTTTCAGGTGGACTCATCATGACACGCTTTACACCCTCAACTATATCATCAACATATGTAAAGTCACGCTTGCAATTTCCATAGTTGAAGATCTTGATAGTTTCGTTATTTACAAGCTTATTTGTAAATCCAAAATACGCCATATCAGGACGACCTGCGGGGCCATATACTGTAAAGAACCTCAGGCCTGTTGATGGGATATTATATAGTTTACTATATGCATGAGCCATAAGTTCATTGCTTTTCTTTGTCGCTGCATAAAGGCTTACAGGATTATCCACCTTATCATCTGTACTAAAAGGCACTTTCTTATTGCCTCCGTATACGCTTGACGAGCTTGCATAAACCAAATGCTCAACGGGATGATTTCGACAAGCTTCAAGAATGTTATAGAAACCTATGATGTTTGATTCTATATATGCATCAGGATTTGTGATACTGTAACGAACGCCTGCCTGAGCTGCAAGATTTACCACAATATCGATCTTGTTTTCTGTGAATATTTTTACTATCAACGCTTTATCAGCAAGATTGCCTTTGATAAACGTATACTTGCACTTCGGCTTCGATTCTGCAAGCTTCTCTATTTCAGCAAGACGATATTCCTTTATGGAGACATCATAGTAATCATTTACGCTGTCAAAGCCTATGATGTTTATTTCTTCATTTGTTTTCAGAAGCTCTTTTACAAGGTTGCTTCCGATAAAACCAGCTGAGCCGGTGACTAAGATTGTTTTGTTTTTAAGATTATTCACACTAATTGCACCTCTGCACGATTTCCATACATCTTCTCATAATAATTCTGATACTCACCAGAAATGATAGTCTCCCACCATGTTCTGTTGTCAAGATACCACTTGATCGTTTTCTTTATTCCGTCCGCAAACTTTGTTTCTGGAAGCCAGCCAAGCTCATTATGTATCTTAGTAGGATCAATGGCATATCTCATATCATGACCCTTTCTGTCTGCAACATATGTGATCAGACTTTCAGGCTTGCCAAGCTCTTTGCATATCAGCTTTACAATATCAATGTTCTTCATCTCATTGTGACCGCCTACATTATACACTTCACCGACAGTACCCTTATGTATGATAAGATCGATAGCTTTGCAATGATCTTCAACATACAGCCAGTCACGAACATTCTCACCCTTACCATAAACAGGCAACGACTTATCATTCAGTGCATTTGCAATCATAAGAGGGATAAGCTTCTCAGGAAAATGATATGGTCCATAGTTATTTGAACAACGGCTGATAGTTACCGGCAGACCATAAGTTCTGTAATAAGCCAGCACAAGAAGATCTGCACTTGCTTTTGAAGAACTATACGGACTGCTTGTGTGTATCGGTGTGTTCTCGGTAAAAAACAGGTCAGGTCTGTCTAACGGAAGGTCTCCGTATACTTCGTCTGTTGACACCTGATGATAACGCTGTATTCCATACTTTCGGCAAGCGTCCATAAGCACAGAAGTTCCGATTATATTTGTTCTAAGGAAAACCTCAGGATCTTCGATCGACCTGTCAACATGGCTTTCCGCTGCAAAATTTACAACTATATCAGGATTTTCTTCTTCAAAAAGCTTATTCACACCATCGCGGTCACAAATATCAAGCTTTACAAATCTGAAATTAGGATTATCCATTACAGGTGCAAGTGTCGAAAGATTTCCTGCATATGTAAGCTTATCAAGACAAATGATCCTGTAATCAGGATATTTATTCAACATATGAAATATAAAGTTTGAGCCTATAAAGCCGGCACCGCCAGTTACTATTATTGTCATATTATCACCTTAAAAAATAATTCTGTCTTCCGCAACTCTTCTCAGATGTTCACCATACGGAGATTTTCCGTATTCTTCTGCCGTTTTCAACAACTGCTCTTTTGTTATCCATTTCTCATAGTAAGCGACTTCCTCAGGTGCCGAAATAACAACGCCCTGTCTGCTCTGAACGGTCTGAACAAAAACTGACGCTTCCATAAGGCTTTCCATTGTTCCTGTATCGAGCCATGCAAAACCTCTTCCTAAAAGCTGTACTTTTAGATTACTGTCATCAAGATAAAGGCGATTAAGATCAGTGATCTCAAGCTCACCTCTTGCAGACGGTTTCACCTGCTTAGCTTTCTGGCTTACTCCGCTAGGATAGAAATACAAGCCGGTTATAGCATAATTTGATTTTGGATTTTGTGGCTTTTCTTCGACAGAAATGGCCTTGCGCTGATTATCAAACTCTACAATACCAAATCTCTCAGGATCTTTTACATAATACCCGAATATTGTTGCATTTCCATTTTCAGCCTCAGCAACTGCATCACGGAGGTTTTTTCTGAACCAGCCACCATAGAAGATATTATCTCCCAAGATCATTGCACAAGAATCATCTCCGATGAACTCTTCTCCAATGAGAAAAGCCTGTGCCAATCCGTCTGGGCTAGGCTGAACAGCATAAGACAAATTAAGACCCATGCTTGACCCATCGCCTAGCAGTTCTTCAAAGCGTGGCGTATCTGTAGGAGTTGAGATAATAAGTATATCTCTTATACCCGCAAGCATAAGTGTGGAAAGCGGATAAAATATCATTGGTTTATCGTACACCGGCAACAACTGCTTTGATGTTACTCGTGTTAGCGGATAAAGTCTAGTGCCTGATCCACCTGCCAGAATTATTCCTTTCATGTTGTCTCCTCTCAATTACTTCAAAATGATATCACATATCCTATCAACATCATAAAGTGACAAATCAGCATAAAGCGGCAAAGTCAATACTCTTTCGCTTATATCAAGTGCCACAGGAGTTTCTGCGGTGTCATATTTGCCATTAAAAGCAGGTGATGCACTTGTAAGAGGGTAAAAATATTTTCTTGCGCCTATATCATTTTCTGCAAGCTTGTCCATTACTTCGTTACGGCTTGCCCCAAACACCTTTTCATCGAAAACAACAGGAAAATACGCATAATTTGATTTTACATCTGGCTGAGGTTGACACAATTTAATGCCCTCTATATTTTCAAGATGGCTGCGATATCTCTCAACAACAGCCTTGCGTTTTAGTATCTCTGAATCAAAGTGTCTTAAATTACAAATTCCCATAGCCGCCTGAAACTCGTTCATTTTGGCATTTCCGCCTATGTAAGCGACCTCTTCAGGACCATGGATACCAAAATTTTTAAGATCGTTCAATTTCTGAACAAGGCTGTCATCATGATAACAAACCGCTCCGCCCTCAATAGTGTTGAACACTTTCGTAGCATGGAAGCTGAACATTGACGCATCGCCAAAGCAAGCGCTTGACTTTCCCTTATACTCCACGCCAAAAGCATGAGCTGCGTCGTAGATCACTTTTAAGTCATGCTTCTTGGCAATCCTTTCAATCTCCTCTACATCGCACATATTTCCATAAACATGAACAGGAACGATCGCACAAGTTTTGTCAGTTATCAGATCCTCGATTTTCGTAACATCTATCGTATAGTCATCTGAATTGATATCACAAAACACTGGTTCAAGTCCATTTCTAACAATGGCGTGTGTTGTTGATGCAAACGTAAATGGAGTTGTTATTACTTCACTGCCTTTTGGAAAATTGAAAGATGCGATCACATTTTCAAGTGCAAGGTGACCGTTAGTATACAATGTAACGTGTGGCACGCCAAGCATTTCTTCCAGTTTTGCCTGAAGTTCTTTATGTTTCTTTCCCATGTTGGTCAGCCAATGGCTATCCCAAAGTTCCTTTATTTCTTCACAGTATTCCTCATAGTCTGGCATTGAGGAACGGGTGACGAGAATTTTGCCCATAATAATCGCACTCCTAGCTTATAAATATCATATTTTATCTACAAAATTTCAGCAAAACATCCATGAAGTTAACTGATTGCGAAAAGTTCTGCTTAATCACTTACAACAAGCAATCATCCAACAGTTCCTTGCAAAAGTTATTTTTTTACATGATCATTTTCACACATATATTCGGAGATATCCAGCATGGAAATATCCTTTTGAGCCAATACTCCTATCTTTGCGCTAAGATACTCCTCAGGTTTATTACTCAGCCAATTAATAATTGTCTTTGGTAAATTAACGCCTGCAATATGACTAAATGGATAACCGCCTCCAAATCTTGCATTCAATTCTAGAACATATATGTCATTATTGGCAGTAACAAAAATATCACAATCAAGATTAGCTATATGTTTTAATGCAAAAGATAAATTCTCACCCACTGATTTAATTCTATTATCATCAACAATTAGAGCGCAATCCGTTTCACCTGAACGCATCGCATATTTCATTCTAACAATAGTATTTTTGTAATTGCAATTTAAATCATTGATTACATCCAATCCATACTCTTGACCTTTAATCATTTGTTGAATCAAGACTGCTTTATCCAAGTCTTGATTTGATTCATACTTAAGATATGACGAGAGTATATCTCTCTTGACTTTTTCATAAAAGACATTTAGTTCCTCAATATTGTCTGCAACATACACCCCGATAGAACCCATGCCCCAACGGGGTTTCACAATTACAGGAAATTCAATTTTCATATCATTGTAATCTTCATAAAAGGTTTCTTTTTTGATATATGTAAGAGGTGCATTAAAGCCATTATTAATTAAGAAATTATACGTATTCCACTTATCATTACAAATCTCGATAACTTTGGGATCAGATACAATAACCTCTATACCATTATCCTTAAATTCTTTTTTATGACATGATAAAACGTATAGGTCAATATCAAAAAGAGATATAATTGCTTTAATATCATATTCTTTACAGTAGTTTAATAAGAATGGAATATAGTTTTCATCATAAATAAGTGGTGTAACAATATGATAATCAGCATAAGCAAAAGCCGGAGACACAGGAGAACTGTTTCCAACATGAACAAAACCATCCCCATTTAAAGCTTCACGAAAATACTTAACCAAATATCCTCTTCTTCCAGCTGATGTAAGCAAAATATTCATATACCTGTACACCTCAATTTAAATAATATACCAAATGTGCATCATTTGGCCTTTCTTCATCTTCAACTTGCCATTCTACAAATCCAATTTTCTTGTATAAATTCATCGCTCTAACATTGCTTGGTACTGCATAGAGGTGAATACCTTTCAAATGCATTTGTTTGCATATATCTACAAATTTTTCAAGGAGAAACTTAGCGTATCCCTTACCCCTACATTCAAGAGACGAAGCCACAATGGATATATACGCCATTCTACCTGTGGTATTTTCCACGTATCCAGCAACTAGAGAACTTACCACGTTATTTTCTATAACAGCGCATATAGTCGCATGACATTTAAGCTTCTCTGCATACTCTTTCAAATCTACTTTAGACGAAAGATGTATTGGAAAATCTCTATCAACTTTATTTAAAAAGGAATATATTTGAGTAACATCTATTTCTGATTCTATGCGTAATAATTCATTATCAATATTGCTAAAAACCTCACTGCTTATAGCCAAATTAATTCATCTACTTTCTAACTTTTTTCAACATACATACAATATACTGATAGCTCTCAATGCGAAATATTTTCGCACCTATCCAATAGACAACTATTCCCAGTGAAACCTGTATCAAAAATGTTAATAGAGAACTTAAATTGAATATCACAACAGAATAAACTATTGCCCCCATTAGCACCGATAATCCAATTTGCGGAAGCATATCCTTTACTTGTTCCAAATATGAATATCCAAGCAACTTTTTATTTGGCCAAGCATTAACCACCTGACTGATAAATGACGTAATAAGCATGCTATACGCCATTGCCATCACACCAAATTTCAAGGCTATTACTATTGTTACCAAACCTATAGCCTTTTTTATGATCTCTAGGATCAAAAAAAGATCGCTTCGCCCCATAGCCTTCATTGCATTAAGATTTGCTGTGTGGATTGGATAAAAAGCAAATGATACGCAAAAGATCTGCATATATGGAACTGCAGGCAGCCACTTATCCGTCAATATTAATGACACAATAGGTTTAGCGCAAACTGCAAACCCGACCATAAGTGGCATGATAATAAAAGTTGCAGTTTTGATCGCTCGCCTTGTCATTGACTTTACACGTTCTGGATGATCTTGTTCATTCGACATAGTTGGCAACAATACGCTGTCAATAGCTGTATTTATATTAGAAACCAAATACTCTGGATACTTTTTACCATTATTGTAATAAGCAAGGTCTTGTTTTGTGTACACCTTTCCTATGATCAATTGACGTAAATTGTTATATATCGTGTCAAGCAAAGCAGAAACAAGCAATTTCCAACCGAAAGAAAATAACCCTTTAAGTCTACTAAATGAGAACATTTTCTTAGGACGCCACTTAACCGTGATCCACAAAATAATAGTATCAACAATAGCATTAAACAGCATCTGAGCTACCAATGCCCAAACACCATAGCCTAAATATGCCATGAGTATTCCAACAATTGCAGCTCCAATTGTTCCACCAAGAGTTGCAAAGAAAAACTTTTTAAACATCAAGTGACGTGATACATATGCTTGCTGCACATTTTTAACGCCGGAAATAACCAAAATCAAGCTCAAAACTCTAATTACCGAAGTCAGTTCAGGCATTTTATAGAAAGAAGCAATAAATGGTGCTGCAAAGAACATGATCATATACAGTACCGAACACATGCAAACGTTAAAATAAAATACACTTGAGAAATCTAGATCATCAGCATCTTTCTTCTGAATCAATGAACTTCCCATTCCGCTGTCAACAAAAATTTGCATTATTGTTGTAAAAATTGTGACCAATGCTACCGTTCCGTAAACTTTAGGGTCAAGTAGACGTGCTAAAACTATTGATACAATAAGGGTTACACCCTGTGCACCACAACGTTCTAGAAAACGCCAGATGAAGCTTGATATTATATTCGTATTATTCTCTTTTATTTCTTTTTTATCTTCCATAGTCTATCCTTCCATGAGGGTAAAAAAGGAAATGTGGCATATAATATAATCTTTATCTTATTTCGTATAGAATCCGACTTAAAATTATCGTTTTTTATAGCAGCCCTGTATTCCTTCTTAATTATGAGCAACAAATAATCTTTTTTGCTTAAAGCAACTTCGAATAATTGGTGATAATGATACCCTGAATACTGATCTGCTTGCTTCAGCATCTCTATTACTTGAAATACGGTTTTAATCTGTTTTGGTATATCTCTCTCATTTTTTTTCGTCCATGAACTTTCAGTACCTACTCTATAAACTGACATTACATCAGCGATGTAATAAATTGATCCACAAAGTGAATAATAAATCGAGTTAGGATAGTCACCAACACCCTCAACAGAAAAAGTAAACGATGGCTTATTTTGGTATACGCTTTTCCTTACTACCAGTGATGATGTATGGAATGACTGTGATCCACACATAACGCAATCGTCCAATTTTAATATTCGATCAATAGTCGGATATTTTATGATCTCATTATTGCTAGTCATATAAAGAAAATTAGTATTATGTACACAAGCAACATAATTTTGTGAACTTTCAAGAACATCAACTTGTTTCTGAAGCTTATTACAATCGCACCAATAATCATCACCTTCACAAAAAGCAAGATACTTTCCCTTTGCTCTAGGTACCAATACATCATTTATTATTCTAACACCTTTTGAATATTGGTTTACTTGCTGGTAAATAGGCTTTATTATTTCAGGATACCTATGTTCATACTCTTTTATAATACTAGCCGTATTATCAGTTGATGCATCGTCATGTACTAATACCTCATACTTAAAATTAGTTTTTTGAGAAACAAATCCTTCTAACGCATCACGTATATATTTTTCATGGTTATAAGCTGTGCAAACTACACTTAGTAAAATGTCATCCATACTTTTCGATATGGCTAAAACCCATACCTTCAAAACCTCCAAACTACAAAAATTTATATAACTATTACTTTTCCTTAGCAAGTAAGTAGCAAACAATCAAACAGATAATATATATAATAAAGATATAATTTTATTTTTTTTAAACTGATAATTTTTGCTAATCATTCAAGTGTGTGTTTTTAATTTCAACGTAACATCTGAATCTCAAAATATCACATATACATCTTTTATAGAGCTGAAATTTGCACATAATTAATAGCATCATCCCTTGCCGCTAATAATCCCATGTTCTTTTTGTGAATCACTTTGATTCGTCTGTCAGTACAAGCAAATTCTTCACATATTGCCCCCGAACTATCCGGAGAACCATCATCTACTAGAATCAATTTGAAATTTTGATATAACTGATTTAAGACGGATTCAATACACTCACGAATATATTTTTCAGTCTTATAAACAGGCACACAAATGCAGAATAGCAAATTGTTTTCAGCGACCATATATGTACCTTCCTCCACGCATTGTATATATTACTTTTGTAGTGTCCTTATCTATAAGCATTCTCATCATTTTCTCCCCTCAACCCTTGCAAAAACAATTCTCTGTGTGCTTCGCAAGCAATGCTGTTTTCAATTGCAAGCCTTTTGAATTTAACGTATTTCTGGCGGAGTAAGAAAGGTATCAGATGATACCCTGAAAGCCTATTGCATATACGTAAAATTGTTCCAGGCTTATATGACGAAATACGCATAAGATAAGTTGGAAGCATATCCGCAGCAAAAAGCGAATATTTGTGATTTACAAACCCTTCCGCAAGGATATCTTTGCTTCTTTTTGAAAAAGAATTTATAATCTGTTCTGCTTCATCACCTTCAGCAAGCCTTATGGTTTCTTTTCGCTTGACAAGCGGAATATAGGATATTTCAAAATCATCATGTATCTCTATCAATAGTCCTGTTTGCCAGAACTCATCATCACTGTCATCAAAAAGAAAATTTCCCTGACCATATACAATGGTGCCTTTCGCGTACCTCTCTTCACAGCCTATACAGTGGCTATGTTGGCAAACAACAAGATCAGCACCCTTATCAACAAGCTTCCTGCAAACCTTCTGAAGATTTGGTGATGGATATCTATAATGTTCCTTTCCTCCGTGATACAAAACAATTACATAATCACACTGTGCTTTAAGCGCTGCAATGTGATCAGGTGATTCCAACAAGTCTATGGGATTTGCCCCTGCAGAACTATCTGCCACAACAGAAAATTCATGTTCCACGCAGGCGTATACTCCTATTTTCTTACCATCACAATCAAAAACAAATGGTTTTGCCGCCTCATTTGGTGTATTACCTACACCAACATATCCAATTCCCGCACTATTTAATGTATTTATAGTGTTTTTCAATCCAACTTTACCTTGGTCAAGAACATGATTGTTTGCCAAAGTAAAAAGATCAACGCCAGCGGCTTTATAGCCATTTATTGAAGAAATCTGCGCGATCAAATTGGGTCCACATTTTGAAATAGGAGACTCTTTATCGGTAAGAGGAATTTCCAAATTAAATATACGGTAATCTGCATTTTCAAACACATTAGTAAGTTGCTCTCCAAACAAATGTTTTATATCACCTTTTTTAAAGTATTCAGCATTACTTTTTGTTGGTACAAAATCCGCACCAATGAGTATGTTCATATATATCCTTTCTAACAGCTCACATTCACATTAGAATAAAACTATTGATTCTGCATTTTTTATTCCGATATCAATACCACCATTCCTGTCACAGCTGTCATCTATTAGCATCATTCAGTGTTAATTTTTCCTTTTGCACCGAATCATCCATTTTTATCTGGAAGTTGTATCCACTTACCAAATTTTAAATCATAGCTTTCTGGTATTATTTTGTCAAAACCACTTGCATCAAAGAAAGTCAACTCTCCAAAATAAACCTGTCCATTTACTTCGTAAAAGTCAACTCTTAATGTTACTGTACCCTCTGCAAGATTTTCAGCAAGCTGAAACATTTTTTCGTAATTTACAGGCTTTTGAGGCTTAACATCTGCATGTGGATAACCCCATGTGAAATCCATCCAATTATATGATTCATCAAAATAATCGGCTCTTGTATCTGTACCTCTATCTGTGTTTATCATACAAAATTTAGCCTTGCCATTAAAAGTATATATTTTATAATCTCTCAGTTCTTTAACGGTTGCATCTTCCATGTATTTTTCAGCAATAATTCTTCTAGGAACATTTTTATATGGCCATTCACGTCCAGTAAGATAATAATCCTGAGCTAATCCTTTTCTCAATTCATTTTTTACTTTCTTAATATCTAAGTTAGATTTATCCTTGCATATACACATTCCTAAACCTGAGTTATGATTGCATTTCAAAACAAATTTATCTGGTAAAGCATCAAAATCAATGTCATCAGGATTATCCCATATGCCAATAAGCGGAATCAAATACTCTTCTCCAATTTTATTCTTTATGTATTCGCGCACCTTGTATTTATCAACCATGACGGTATATTCTGATTTACGATCATACAACTTTAACCATTGGAGTTTTTCGTTAAATGTTTGAGGGCTGTCGAGATCAAGTGTTTTACCCATGCAACACTCAAATTTTCGTTCCAAATATTCTTTATCAGATAAATTATTATATTTTCCGAACCCAGCATTCATTAAAAATCTATAATTTGAATCTGATAGGTATTTTCCTATTGCACATGCATATCTTTTAATGTTCATTTAAATATTGCCTTTCTCTAACGCTGCTTTTTGCTTCAATTGAAACACATAAAAAAAATGTATCATAAGATAGAAGTTATTCGATTTCTCATAATAAGTAACCATCCCGTAATCCATGGCAAACATAAGTCCCAACCACATAGCAAAGAAAGTTACTCTCTGTTTATCTGTTTTTCTATGTTTCCATAGCTGTATAAAAAGATATACATACATAGAATAATAAACACCAAATCCAATAATTCCACCACCGCACAATAATTCGACAAAATTATCATGAAGGTATGCATCAAAAGAATAGTAATAATTTGCTAATATATGCGGATTAGCAATGCCAATTCCACCAAAAGGATACCTCAGAAACCATTCTATCCCCAGTGTCTTAAGGTTGTTTCGAACAATTGTAGAATGATCCACCTGACCATTGCCAAAACCAGCGTTCAACATGCCTTCCATGCGTTCTCGTATTCCTTCAAAAATACCCAACTGCAATATCCAATAAAATATAAAGCTCAAAATCAAAATCCAAAACATGATTTTGAAGCCCTTGATAAAAATACTTTTGAGGGATTTCTGTGCTTTTATAAATGCGTATCCCAAAACACCTACTATCAAGAATACTAACGCTTTTCTGCTTTGAGTAGCTGCAATAACTACTACGCTCGGGATCATAAGCAACGCTGACGGACTAAAATGTTTTTTGGAACTCAGACACTTAAAGTTTATTTGAATAACACACGAAAGTGCACAAGCTAACCCTATTGTATTAACATTAGCAAATTCATTACTAATTCTCAAATTTGAACTACCAGCAACAATCATTCTGTCCAATCCATAAAAAGATAGAGAATAAAGTGAAACAATATAACCTGCCCACATAACTGATCTTAGAAGCATCATCTCATCTAACTCTGGAGTATTCAAGTACGTAATATATACCATATATGCACATATAAAAATACGCATCAATGTTCTCGCCATAACCACACTGTCAGAAGCACTAATTGCCCATAAAGAAGAAAGCAATGTAAAACCAATAAACAGGACGTTAAATGTAATATACTGTGTAAATCGGATCCCTATTTTTCCATTGTTTATTCCACAACCAAGCATGAATATACATATCGAAAGGCCTATAAATGCATATTTGCCCCAAGTGTACGTATCGAATAATATAAATAATACAAATAATGCTGTAGTAAACACAAATATAAGTGCTGTAGCCACTTGGCGCAACGATATATCCATAGCCCATTATCTCCTACTCACGGAAAATCAAATTTACAAATTGTTCTGTTACAGACTCTATGTCATAACAATTTTCCTTGAATTTTTGTATTGGCGTTCCTCGAATCACATGAGGTAACTGCTCAAAATAATTTGCCCACTCTCCTGCATTGCCTAATGGCAAGTAATGAACCAATCCTGTTATATCCGCTTCACGTGTGATTGTATTGGAAACTATGCACGGAAGTCCTGTTGCCTGTGCTTCAATCACAGTATTTGGCATACCCTCATACAGTGACGGAAATACGAATAAATCCATAGCTGACAAGAGTGCAGGCACATCAGATCGTACTCCTGTAAATATAATTTTCTCATAAATTCCGAGTTCAGATGCTTTTTGCTTTATTTTGGATTCGAGTTCTCCGCCCCCTACAAGCATCAGGATGCTATTTTTATTTAATTTTACATATTCGGAAAAAATTTCAAGTAAAAAAATATGATTTTTCTGTGTCATAAAACGTCCAACATGCCCAAGTACCATTATATCATCGGATATTCCAAACTTGGAACGTGTGTGTAATCGCATATTTGCATCAAAACCATATTTGTTAATATCAATAGCATTATGAAGAATATTAACAGAACCTCTTTCGTAATCTTTTTTTCCGAATGTATATTTAGCTGCAAGATCAGAAGGTGCTATCTTGACATTTACATATTTACTGTATAGAAGACGTCCGAGTTTATGTGCAACTTTTGCTTTGAGACCTTCACCATCGCTTGAATTGCTTGAACGGGCAGCACACACATTTGCACCAGCCCTATGAGCAATTTTCAGATCCATAAAGCCAAAAGCGTTTGAAGTTACTCTTAAGACATAATTGTAGTGATTTGCTTTAACGATATCATAAAGTTGCTTTTTGAATGCAACTCTCGATACGGACTTCGGCGGAATTCTGTATATTTTTCCACCTAGGGCCAAAATTTCTTCTTCATAAAAGCATTTATCAAATACATTTATGCAAAAATCCATTTGATATTTCGTTTTATCCAACTGGCGATACAATTTCATCAAGAATGTTTCTGCACCACCGGCATTCATGCCCGAAATCAGGCAGAGTACTCTCTTCATATATTTCTCCTCACTAATTCTTATTAAAGGGAAGTGTACGCATTACAAAATATCTGCTTTTTTCCGAATGAAATCATAAGTTAAACCTATATTCTCAATTGCTTTTCCAGTGTTTTTATGGTTTCTTCAACGGTGTATTTCTTAGCCTCATACAAGCAAGACTTCTTCTTTTTCAGTATCATGGTCGGATCTGTTGCCACTGCATTCAACAATTCCGTAAATGCAACATTATCTCGCGTCTTGTATACATACCCAACATTTTCATTTACAAGCTCCACATTGTATTTCCAATCACTCGCAATTACAGGCACTCCTGCAGAATACGCATCAATGAGTGTTCCTGCAAAACCTTCGCCCTCATAATACGTAGGAAACAGCAATGCAAAGTATTCTTTCAGAGTTTCAACACTTTTGTCAAACGAGATCAATCCACAATAGTTGATGTAATTTGGAAAATTTTTTCGCAATGTCTCAAACCATTCAGTCTGATTTTCATCAACCTGACCATATATATCCAATGAAAATATAGTACAGCCGAAACTTTGATTCACTTTGGTCACCGCATCAACAGCATCCTCAATACCTTTTTCACGCATGACACGGGAAAAAGTGCAAAGCCTATACGGCACTCCTTGTGGATAAACAAGTTCATTTTCTTTAAGTATATTCAGTTTTTTACAGTTTGGCATAATGAACACATTTTTTAAATCAAGAGTTTCCAAAGCATCCTTCATCGTGGCAGTTTCCACATAAATTCCATCAAATTTTTTCAACACTTTCGTAAGAGATTTTCGTCGTGTCAAAAAACTCGGAAGCCATCCGCCGATTACAACGTAATGTAATCTTCTATTTTTGAAAAAGAGCCTAAAAAATGATAACAGGGGTACATATACCCTTAATCCATTTTGTGCTGGAAAAATTAAAATATTTCTGCTGCTTTTTAACGCATAAAAAGATTGAAATGGTGCTTTTAAAAACGTTTTCCATCCACCGCGTGTATCTATTTTCAAAACCTGTTTCCGTCCGAGCCTTCTTTGCAATTCTTCAGTGATGATTTTAGTTTTTACAGTCTGTCCATTCAGAAGGGTTTCTCCCCTTCCAAAGTGTCCAAGTACGCTTACCTTTGCAATCACAAAGTCACCCCTTTACATATCTGATTTTCTTCAGAACACCCCAGAAGAGATTTCTAAGAGTAAAAATAGCTGAAACGAGTACACTCCTCTTTTCTGCCTCATGAAAAAGCCTATAATGCCAGCCAATCATTGTCTTGATACTATGTGTACTTACACTGCCAACACGGCCTTTTCTATATTGTCCTAAGCACTCATCAAGCAAATAACAATCAGCCTTTTTGCAAACTTTTAGCCACATGGCATAATCATTATTCTTCTTTATATCGGATATTTGGATAAGACCAACCTTTGTTGCATCGTACATTACTGTCAAACATCCTGGCCAACAATAATTATACATACCTGTTCTAGTAATCTTTTTAGGACCAGTTACAAAAGTCCCCGTTCTGTTTCCCTCTGCATTGATCTCTTCATAATCAGTGTATGAAAAGAAATAACCTTTTTCTTTCATAAAGCATATTTGCTTTTCAAGCTTTTCTGGCATCCAAAAATCATCAGAATCAAGAAAAGAAATCCACTGACCTTTAGCCTCTCTCAAGGCTCTATTTCTGCTAACTGCGGCTCCAGAATTTTGTTCATTTTTTAGATACTTGATTCGTTTATCAGAAAGATAATTTTTAACAACCTCATCGGTATTATCTGTGGAACAATCATCAACGATAATAAGTTCCCAATTCGTATATGTCTGATTCAAAACAGATTTAATTGTTGCTCCTATATACTGTGCGGTGTTATATGACGGCATGATTATTGAAACCAAATTTGGTATTCTCTCATTTTCGTCGTCACCATTCAATATCATTTTTGCTTTATTTTGATTCATCATATATTCTTTTGAAGATACCTTCCCCATTCTCAGCAAATAATCCCCAAAATCCTCAGCAGTAGCCATATCGTCCTGAGTGATACCCTCTTGCTTTATAAAAGCTTTCTTCACAGTATCGACTATGATCTTGACATCACCTGCAAAGCTTACATTCTGAATATATTTTCTATCCCATTCAAGCTTTTCTTCCCATGTAATGCCGTTACGTCCATTTACCTGAGCCAAGCCTGACAAACCTGGTTTTGCAGTATGTCTAGCCCTTTGTTCTTTCGTCATAAAGGTCATATCTCTGACTAATTGTGGACGTGGACCAATTACAGACATTGTACCATTTAGAATATTAAATGCCTCCGGAAGTTCGTCAAGACTTGTATTTCTCAGCCACTTGCCAAACTTCGTAAGTCTCACATCATCTGGAAGAAGCTCACCATTTTCATCACGTTCATCAGTCATGGTACGGAATTTATACATTTTAAATACAGTTTCCTTGCCGTCTTTGCCAATCAGACCCGGACGATCCTGAGTAAATAGAACCGGACTTCCCAATTTCAGTTTAACAAGAGCCGCAACGCCCAAATATAGCGGAGAAAAAACAACTATAGCAGCCGTAGCGCAGGCTATATCGAGTATTCTCTTGCCATACTTCTCATAGAAGCCCATTTTTCTTTTTTCAATAGGCTCTATCAAATCTGCTTCATATGTAGTTTTCTCAGCTTTTTTCTTCATAACATGAGCCGCAATTGCAGTAGCACCTACAACAGCGCCCGTAAGCAAAGCAAATTTCTTACTCTTTTTCAAACTGCCTCTCCTTACTCAAAACAACTCCTGATAACCCGAATAATTCTCTCCTGCTGTTCCTCAGTCATCTTATTATCACTAGGCAGGCAAGCGCCTCTGTCAAAGATATCAGCGCCTACATCTTCTGCACCGCCTGAAATATAAGCATTTGTGCGGCATCTGATACTGCCAGCACGTCCAACGCACTCGTGCATTCTGTACATAGGCTGCATGTGCATTGGCTTCCATATTGGTCTTCCCTCTGCATTTATGCTTGCTATCGCTTCCAAAATTTCAGTAGGACAAGTCTTGCCAGCTTCTTTGATGTACAAAGCCTCGCTGTCATTTCTAACCTGCTTGCACATTGCGTCTTTATCTATGATAAGTGCAGACAGCCAATAATTCGGCTCTGTACCCTCAACGATAGGATTCATTTTAACAGGAAGCCCTTTAAGGCCCTCTTTGTATCTCTCGTATATTGATTTTTTCTGTGCAATATGCTCCTCAAGATGCGGATACTGACCACGAACGACTCCTGCAATAACATTCGACATACGATAGTTGTACCCGACCTCTTCATGCTGATACCATGCCGCATTCTCACGAGCCTGCGTTGACCACTTACGAGCCTTGTTTGCATCTTCAAGGCTGTTCGTCAGCAAACATCCGCCGCTAGAACCTGTTATTATCTTATTGCCATTGTAGCTTACCGCACTGTAATCGCCAAAACTTCCGCACTGTCTGCCGTCAATGGTAGCCCCCATAGCCTCAGCAGCGTCCTCGATCAAAAGCGCACCATGCTTCTCGCATATCTTCTTTATCTCGTCCATTCTTCCAGGAAAACCGTATAACTCAGCGCTTACTACCAGCTTGACTTCAGGATACATCTCAAAAGCCTTTTCAAGCGCCACAGGATCCATGTTCCAAGTATCTCTGTCAGTGTCGATAAAAACAGGGATACCGCCCTCGTAAACAACTGGGTTGAGAGTAGCGTCAAAGGTCATGTCGCTGCAAAAAACTCTTCTGCCCTCAAGAGCACCATGAGATATCGCAGGCTTTCCATAAAGCCTCTCGCCAGCAAGCTTACAACACAAGTGAAGCGCAGCCGTGCAGCATGAAAGACCAACAGCATACTTGACTTCAGACTTCTCCGCCGCTATCTTCTCGACCTCATTTATATTTTTACCGACTGTAGACATCCAGTTGGTATTATAAGCCTCAGTAACGTATTCAAGCTCCTCACCATGCATTGTAGGTGACGCAAGCCATACTTTTTGTTTAAAGGGTTCCTGATCATCTTTGTTATTGTACATAAATCAAGCTCCTAGCTAATTAATCTCTTCCATACAGATCTCTAGTATAGACCTTATCCCTAACATCATCAAGACAGCTGTCATATCTGTTAGCAACAATAGACTGGCTCATTGACTTGAATTTTTCCAAATCGTTTACCACCTTGCTGCCAAAGAACGTGTCGCCGTCCTCAAGGGTCGGCTCATAAATTATAACCGTAGCACCCTTTGCCTTGATACGCTTCATAACGCCCTGAATACTACTCTGACGGAAATTATCTGAGTTGGACTTCATTGTAAGCCTATAAACGCCTATAATAACGTCCTTTTCTCTATCCTTATCCCAATTACTGCTTCCGGTATAATAGCCTGCAAGCTCAAGCACCTTATCCGCAATGAAATCTTTTCTAGTCCTATTGCTCTCAACAATAGCAGACATCATGTTCTGTGGAACATCTTCATAGTTTGCAAGCAGCTGCTTTGTATCCTTTGGCAGGCAATATCCACCATAACCAAAGCTTGGATTGTTGTAGTGACTACCAATTCTAGGATCAAGGCAAACACCATTTATAATATCCTGTGTATTAAGTCCCTTTACCTCTGCATAAGTATCAAGCTCATTAAAATAAGAAACTCTCAACGCAAGATAAGTATTTGCAAACAGCTTAACAGCCTCCGCCTCGGTAAATCCCATAAAGAGCGTGTCGATATCTTCCTTTATCGCACCCTCCTGCAAAAGCTTTGCAAAAAGCTCTGCTTTTTCTCTTGTATCACCATCACAGCTTACGATAATTCTGCTTGGATACAGATTATCATACAAAGCCTTTGACTCACGGAGAAACTCAGGACTGAAAATTATCTTATCAGTGCTATACTTTTCCCTTACTGACTTTGTGTAGCCAACTGGGATAGTACTTTTTATGACCATGATAGCCTCAGGATTGACTTTCATAACAAGCTCTATAACTGCTTCTACAGCTGAAGTATCAAAGAAATTCTTCTTGCTGTCATAGTTAGTCGGAGCTGCAATTATTACGAACTCTGCATCCTTGTACGCCGTTTCGCCGTCAAGCGTTGCCGTCAGATCAAGCTCTTTTTCAGCAAGATACTTTTCAATATAATCGTCCTGAATAGGCGACTTTTTATTATTGATAAGCTCAACCTTTTCAGGGATAATGTCAACAGCCGTTACATGATTGTGCTGTGCAAGCAATACTGCAAGCGACAACCCAACATAACCTGTTCCTGCTACTGCTATCTTTCTGTTCATTTTCTTAAACTTCCTTATACTTCGAGTTCTTTCACAACTAAAATGCATCAGCAATAAATGTAATATAAACTATACACTTATTCACGTTAATAATTTTATCACAAAATTTTAATCTAGTCAAGTATTTGCCCCATACTTATGTATAATTTTTCAAGAATCGTACATTTTCAGTGTAATATACAATGCTAACCATTTACAAAAAGCTCAGTTTGTGCATTTTTATACTAAGCTGAAAGCTATAATTTTCTTCATTTAAAATTGTTAAATCATGAAACGTTTTGAAAAATATTTTTACCACAAGATTTTTGATGCAGACAAAAGCTGACTTGATTTTTATCTGCATTTTACACGGCTTTTATTGATTATCAGGCAAAACCAGCATATAATCATAATAGTAATTATGGCGAAGTATGAGAAATATGATTGGAGCGGTGTTTATGATAGTAAAAATTTTCTGTGCGGTTTTGGTAGTCCTTGGAGTGAGCGTTGCAATTGTTCTAGGAGGTCTGATAATTTTGGCTTCTTGTGTTAGTGGCAGAAAAAAGCCTGCTGGTGACAATACCGCTGATGACGAGGACACATTTATGTACACAAATTATATGCAGGGATTTTACCTATAACTTTTTCTACCATGCCAAGCTTTTTAAATAGTATACTCATCAAGTGGAGAGTGCTTTGCCCATAAGCATTCTCCACTTTTTGTATACCATTTTTTATTCTATCACTCGACCCCCAAAAAACTATTGACACAGCCCGAAACTTGTGCTATACTCTCAACAAAATCAAATGACACTACACGCAGAAAGGGCGTTTTATAATGACTGAAAAAGAAAAAATGCTTGCGGGCAAGATATATGACTCCTCCGACAAGGAGCTTGCAGAATTGAGGACAAAGGCTCACAAGCTTTCACAGCAGTACAGCAGTTTGTATGAAGATGATGAGAGAAGAAACGCTATCATTGACGAGCTTCTGCCCGACCATGGCGAGGGATTTTTTCTCCAAGGTCCTGTGTATTTTGACTATGGCGTTTTCACAAAGTTCGGCTCAGGCTGCTATGCAAACTTCAATCTGACAGTGCTTGACACCTGCCCTGTGACCATTGGCGACAACGTGTTTTTCGGTCCCAACTGCACCATTGCCACACCTGTTCACCCATTCAGATGGCAGGAGCGTAACATGAAGAAAAAGTCTGACGGCACTTTTTATGATGATGAATACGGCAAGCCTATCACCATACACTCCAACTGCTGGATAGCGAGCAATGTTGTCATCACAGGCGGAGTTACCATAGGCGAGGGCTGTGTTATCGGTGCAGGAAGCGTTGTCACCCGTGACATACCGCCAAATTCTCTTGCGGCAGGAAATCCATGCAGAGTTATCCGTGAGATAACTGAGGAGGATTCTATCAAGTACAAAGCAGAACTTTTCTGAGCATAAAAAATACCCCTGACCAGAAAATGATCAGGGGCATTTTTATCGTCTGTCGGATCATTGAGTATAGACCCATTTTCTATCGGACCACGCTCCGTTATAAGTCTTTCCGCCTTTGACAGTGTAGCTTCTTACACGTACGTAATATTTTTGATATCTTGCAAGTCCAGAAACTGTCTTTTTATCGGTGCGGTTGTTTGTTACCTTTACGCTTTTTGCTCCCTTAAAGTCGGAACGCTGTGAGTATGATATTTCATATCCCGTGGCAGACCCTTTCTGTGCATAATCTATAAAGAAGCCTGCATATGTGCCGTAAAGCTTCTGTATCACCTGCTTTGCAGGATAGATAGCAAAGCTTTTGGTGATAACTCCGCCGTAAATGCCCTTGCCTGTGATAGTCACCTTTGCGGTGCCGACCTTGGTGTTTGCAGAATATTTCACAGTGTAGTCTGTGCCGTTTTTAAGTGTCTTTGAGCCGTATTTTACTGTGATCTTCTGCGTTATCGCCTTGCCGGTAAAGCTTTTTGAAGAAATACCGCTGACCTTTGCGTTTGCAAAATTAGTCTTTGCCGTCACAATGCTTTTAGCGTCTGACCAATTGCCGTAATAGGTCTTTCCGCCCTTGACAGTATAAGAGCGAACTCTTACATAATATGTCTTTGAAGCCCCTAATCCAAGTACCGTCATCTTATCCGTCTTGTTGGTGGTGAATCTGTATGTGGAAGCATTTGAAAAATCAGATCTTGTGCCATACTGGACCTCATAGCCTGTTGCAGATCCTTTCTGCACAAAATCCACAAAAAAGCCCTTGTATCTTGTTTCAAGCACCTGTATCTGCTGTTTTGCAGGATTTATAACAAAAGAAACGGTCTGCTTGCCCTTATAGTTTCCGTAAAATTCAACTGTTATCTTGCCCGTGCCAACATTCACGTTTGAGAAATACATCACCATATAATCAACATAACGTTCAAGGGTCTTATTGCCGTCCTTTATAAGCACATCAGGTGTTATCTCCTTGCCGGTGAACGACAGTGGTGTAGCGTAATAAAGCTTGACCTTGGAAGCGTCCTTTGGCTGGATAGTAAAGCTTTTTGCAACAGAGCCTCTGTATTCGCCTTTTCCAACAAATGTCATTTTTGCAGATCCTGCGTTAAGATTGGTCTTATAATAAACAGTGTAATCCACGCCCTCTTTAAGCGCTTTGCCCTCATAGGTGAGCGTTACGTCAGGCTGTTCAATATTCTTTCCTGTGTATGTGAAGCTGTTCTTGAAGCCTGATATCTCGCAGTCTGCAATAAGCTTGCTGTCAGAATACTCCGCTGTGACAGTCATATCCTCCGTGACGTTTTTATAGTCCTTGTCCCAGCCTGTAAAACGCAGACCCTTTATAGCAGGGGCTTTCGGAGCTTTTGCAGACTTACCATATTCCACTGTCTGCTGACTTATCACCTTGCCGTCCTTATCCACAAACGTAACGTTATATGTATAAGGCTTCCATGCGGCATAAAGGGTCTTTGCACCGCCTGAATATGATATGCTTTCTATTCTTTCACCAGAAAGTGCAGCGTTATCATACCAGCCTGCAAAGTCTGCACCCTCTTTTGTCGGTTCGGAAAGCGTCACGCTTTCGCCTTTGCTGAGGTATTCTGGATTGCCTGTGCTGTTCGTGCCGCCATTTAAAACATAGTCGATAGTGACAAATTTTGCTTCAACAAGCTTTGCCTTTACTGTGCTGTCAGCAGTATAAACTGTGTTCGCATCGACAGCAATGCCGTTCTTGTACCATTTAAGAGCATAACCGCTTTGCACTTTGACAGCAGGATATTTCACCTTGCCGTCCTTATCAGTGCAGGCATAATGCTTGCCGTCGGGAGCTTCAAATGTTATCTTGTGGGAAGACTGCTCCCCAGGACGAGTTAGCCTTGCTTTGCCGCCTGCCATTGTCCACCTGCCGCTGTCTGTCTGCTTTCCGCCAACAGTATTCAGCGAATAAGCTGCAGAGCTTGTAACGTTAGACAAAGCCGTTTTCTTTACCTTGCTGTCAGAAAAGTTGCTATTATACCAGCAACCGGCAGATTGCTGCCCATAATAAAAAGCGTCATTATCAATGCTGCCCACCATAGCTTTAGCATTTGAACTGCTTGACTTTGCAAGGTCTGAAGCACACTCTGTCAGGGTCAGACCACCTGCTTTGCCCACGATTCCGCCTGCCGAGCTTGTACCCTTTAAAGTTCCACTGAACGTACAGCGTTGGATAGATACCGCATCAAATTCACCAACGATCCCGCCTGCGTACTTACCGCTGACAGTTATTTTCTCAGCACTGAGATCTCTTATCTGCGCTCTGTCCTCAGCATAGCCAAACAGACCTGCATAAGAATTATTTTGGATAACAGCGTTTTTCAGAACGTGTCCGTTGCCGTCAAAATATCCGCAAAATGGCTTTGAAGCCGTTCCTACTGTCGATATCTTTGCACCACCGAAGTCGATGTCTTTTTCAAGCACAACACGTTTTCCTGCAAAGCTTTCACCGCCTGATACACGCTTTGCGAAGTTTTTCCAATCCGTCGCTGTCTTTATAACAAGACTTTGTTCCTTTATCTCTTTCGCCTTTGCCTTTATAAGAAGCTTGGCATTGGTAATATCGTTCTTTGAAGCGTTTTCGTCTGCAATAACTTTCTTGCCGTTGTTGACCTCACGCTCATAACCGCTCTGCTTTTCATACTTTGCCACAAGTGTTTCAAGCTCGCTTTTATCAGACTTATCTATATCATCGGTATAGGCAAATATTATAGGCTGACCAGTATAAGCGTCCTTGTCGGTAACGTCCGTCCAACTGTCGCCGTCATTGGAAATATACGCCTGACCAGGCTTCATGACCCCGTCTGAATAGCCATAAACGGTCACATAGCCTGAGCCGTCATCACCGCTGAATGTCATCACGACAGAATATCTTTCGCCCTCGTCAAGCTCAACATCAGGGATATCCACAGTATAAAAGCCGTCGCTCTGCACCTTTCCGCTGACCTCACATTCAAGTATCCCCACAGGAGTGCTGTCTGAAACAGAAGTGTAGACCTGCACGGTGTAGTCAGACTTTCCGGTGTAGCCAAGATACATAAAGCCCACTTTGTCAAGAAGCTCGTCTTTTTTTGCTGTAAAAACATCAGCACCGCTCATTTTATTTTCATTGCTAACATAAAATATAGAATTATCCTTATTAGCAGGATAATGGTAATTATTATCACAGCTTTCAGTGAGATCGAATGCCACCCAATCGGTCATTTCTGCCTCTTCATAAGATATCCAGTAATAACCGTCCGTGCCACTGGATACTCCCCAAGAGCCTTTCACAAGCCATGCCCCGTTTTTCTTTGGCTGATAGCCTGCAAGGAAATTTGACTTGCTATAATTATCGTCCCAGCCCACTACGCTTACGGCATGATTTATTCCACTATATTTTGTAGTTTCCGGATCGTAATAGCTTTTGTTATCAAAGGTCATATACAGGTCGTCTGCATAATAGCTCACCATTACTCCGCCAAGCTCTTTTATCTTGTTTTTAATGGCGTTTCGTCCGCCTGTGATAGTGGAAGCGTAATTAAGCTGATATTCGCAAACGCCCTTTTTCTCCTCAGATACGATAGTGGCTTCCGTTGCGTCGGACACGAAAGGCTCATATTCATCATAGCAAAGTCCTCTATGAGCCGCCATTGCAAGGGACGAATCCATCCACGTTCCGCCGCAATCCCATATTGACTCGTCAAATCCGCCGTTAGCATATGTAGAGAGGACAAGGCTCGGCACAGAAAACTGCACGTTTTGATTTTCAAGCCCCTTTTGAATAAGATTGCTCTCTGTGCAGGAAAGTGCCGCAAACGCCCAGCAAGTGCCTGTCTGGAACTGGTTTTTGATAGTCGTCAGCGTATTCTTAGATCTGGGGTCATATTTCGCAGGCAGCGAAGCCGTTGCCTTTTGTGCATAAGGTGAAACCCCGTCGTCCGTATCGACCAGATCTTCATCAGCGATCTCCGCTTTTTCCAGACCTTCCTTTTCGTAGCCATAACCATTATCAGTAAAAATTATCCTGCCCATCTTAAATTTCGGGCTGTCATTATCTCCGCCATGCTCCATATCCGCAAAAGCTGCGCAAGGAAACTGCACTGACAATATCGCTGCCGTCAAAATGGCGGCACATTTATAGATCACCTTCATAAAGATCTCCTTTCTGCTTTTCTGTTATTTAGTTGCACAAAGTTTCTTTTGGTTACTATTTTAATGATTACTTTTTTATCTTTTTCTCCCCACTGAGATAATATTTTTCTTAGTAAGCACAAGTAGCACAATGCCAAGCAAAAGTATCAGCGGCCAAGTAAGATACGGTCTTTTATCATTATCAATATCGGTCACGACTTTATCAGGCTCACCATTTTTATCAGTGTTGTAATACACGTTCACTTTTTCGTTCTGACTCACATAATATGTGCCTGTGAAGATCTCTCTTGTGTACTCCTTGCCGCCAACATCAAAAGCGACAGTTATGTAATATGTTTCAGCTTTGTTGCTTGCCTTTTTGTTATGTCCCCAAGTTTTCAACTCATGGTCTATCCACTTCACATAGCCTGTGGTTTTCTCAGCACTTGACATGAAAACCCTGTTTGAAACATACTTGCTGAGATTATAGATAGTAGAGAAACCACCCATAAGAATAAAAACGATACTCAGAGCGATAAGCCCTGCATTTTGCTTTTTCATTTGATATACCCCCTGAACAGAAATGTTGTGTTAATATGAATTTATTATATCATATGAGAACATGGAAAGTCAATAAGCCTATCCCATCTTTCCATAAGTCTTATGGACATATTTATTAGTACGGTTTTGATCGTTGAGGTAAGCCGCTATTTTCTTTCTGCTGTAAGGACTTTTTTTATAAGATCATGTTGAAACTTTATTTTCTTCATTTTTTGAACAATTCTTGACTTTGTTGCAAATCTGTGTTATACTAATCATAAACGAACGGTCGGTACGCATAAAAGGAGCGAAGCAACATGAAAACAACTGAGCAACAGCACAATGAGCGGAAACGTGAACTAATGGAAAAGTGCTTCGAGTGCTATGCGGAAAACGGGCTCACAGGCACAGGAATTAAAGTACTGGCCGATGCGTGCGGATGCACGAAAGCAAATTTGTATTCGTATTTTAAAAACCTTGATGAACTGATTATTGAGTCAACGGCATACTGTATGGAAAAGGTTGAGGACGACTTTATGGAAATGGCACCCACCGACCCCGAGGATGTTGTCCGTTTTGTGAAGGAGGTCCCGTATTGGACAGCAAAAAAGCACGGAAAAAAATATCGCCTGATGTATCAGATATATACGCACCCGAAGTATATCGAGCACGGCAAGAAATTCTTTGAGGGCGTGAACGAACGCTATACCGAGTACGCCAAGCGGCTGGAGCCAAAGATCGGCATTCCATATACGGTCATCACGCCACTGATCTTTATATTCGTCCGTGCCTGCGTACATTATGCGATGTTTGAGGATGAATATTATCTGAAAACCCAGATGGAGGTCTTAAAACAGGGGGTCGCCCTGTTTGTGGATAAGTACAAAGCAAACCAAGCATAAGCCGATCGACCGCCGCTCATTTACGGCGTGGGCAGCGGTGCAAAGCTCCGCCGTGATAAACAATTCCGAACGGAGGAAAAAAGATGAAAACAGAAAAAAAACTACTCACAGGTACACTTTTGGCGCTTTGCACCGCTCTTTTGGTGCTTTGCAGCGTGCTTGCAATAGGATGGAGCAAGGCGGCAAAAATAGGCGACGCACTGCCGGAGGTGCGAAACAACGGCACGGCGATTCAGTGGAAATACAGCGACGAAGCCGACTGGCACGACCTTGTGGCGCTTACCGAGCTGCGGGGCGCTGCCGGAGAAAACGGAACAGACGGTAAAGACGGCTCTAATGGTGCCGACGGCAAGGACGGCATTAACGGAGTTGACGGTAAAGACGGAGCCGATGGAAAAAACGGCAAGGATGGAATTGACGGTGCCAACGGTAAAGACGGAGCCAACGGCAAAGACGGTATCAACGGCATTAACGCCAAAAGCATAGAGGTGCAGCGAGCTGAAACCCACATACAGTGGCGTTACGAGGGCGATGAGTGGCAGGACCTTGTGGCGATAGCCGACATCACAGGCCCCACCGGGCAGAAAGGTGCAGACGGAGCAAACGGAAAGACACCGGAATTCCGTGTAAGCGAAAACACCCTGCAGTGGCGCTATGTCGGCGATAAAATATGGCTGAACCTGTACGATCTTTCGGTTTTGAAAGGTCTTGACGGCAAGGATGGTATAAACGGAAAAGACGGAGCCGACGGCAAGGACGGAACAAACGGACAAAACGGCTCCGATGGTGCGGACGGCAACACCCCGTTTATCGGCGAGAATGGCAACTGGTGGATTGGAGAAACCGACACCAGCGTAAAAGCGGCAGGCATTGACGGCACAGACGGAGAAAAGGGTGACAAGGGAGATAAAGGTGACAAGGGTGATGCCGGAGAAAAGGGCGACAAAGGAGATAAAGGCGACAAGGGCGATGCCGGTCAGAACGGCAGCTGTTCGGGATATTTTTACGGAGAGGCAAACTCTCCGAGAACAGTACTGAATAACAGTCGTGTCAATATTTCTGTCTACGAAAAAATAAACAAGGGTGGCTTGATTTCATCCTACATGAATAATATTACACTTAAAAAAGGACATATTTACAATGTCTGCTTAGGCGGTTCTCTCGAAGTTGGTTCAAACGAATTCAACAACAGCGGCAATTACTCTATTCAGATGACAGACGGTTATGATGACGATCTGTGCAGGGAACTTACACGAATAAAAAGAGACGGGGCAAAAATACCGTATACCAATGATCAACATTCCTTTAATTTCAACAGAGTGTATGATGCGTCAAATAAAGACATTACATTGCAGTTGTGGTTTGAAAATTCGGCATACAATACTTATCTCGGTGGCTTCAGAGGTACCATTACAATAACCGCTCTTGACTGAGCCGATATACACGAAAACAGAGGTAACGGAAAATAAAAAAACGAATACTCAGTATCATGCTCACCCTTTGTATGGTTCTTTGCCTTGTGTCGACAAGTGTATTTGCCGAGGATAATATAGCAGCGAGTGGGACGGCGGAAGTTTCCACAGCGGCGGAACTGGTTTCAGCAATCAGAGAAGCTTCATACGGAACAGTCAAACTGACGTCTGACATTCCCATTTACACCACATTAGTGGTCAACCGCACCGTCACTCTTGATCTCAACGGTTATGTGCTGAAATACAGCAGCAGCAGTGCAGGGCATGTAATCACTGTGTCCAGTGGTATTTTGACAATTGAAAACAGTGACTATACAAAATCACACAATTTCCAAAAGAAGTATAATTTATATGTAAATGATTTTTTTAAATTTTGCTCCGTTTAAAATCATACTAATTTTAGCTTTTAATTTTTTTCATTCCAAAAATCGCCCTGTTTCGTTCTATAAATTACCTCTTATAAACTTTGTTACGGGTCATATAATATTATTGCAAACCCGAAAAACAAATGAAAAGGAGATACGAAAATGAAAGGTATCACAACTCAGGAAGGCAGAGAAACACTTAACAAGTTCAAGATGGAAGCAGCTAACGAAGTTGGCGTAAACCTCAAGCAGGGCTACAACGGCGATCTTACAGCTCGTGAGGTCGGCTCTGTAGGCGGTCAGATGGTCAAAATAATTAGTCCTGAACAACAATGGATATTTACCCGAAACAGCGTAAGAAACACAGGTCATTGCATCGAGATTACATATGCCGTTAGACTGTCAGTATAGGAGCAGCACAACGATATATTTTCTTATCAAAACATCGCATTTGTAAAAACAAATGCGATGTTTCAATGTTTATTCTTTCAATATGTTAACCCAATCATCTGGAAATCCCATAAGTTTTTTATCAACGTGAGGGTACTTGTGAAAAAGTTTATCTAGTTTGTCCACAAACGCTGTCCAATGTTGATCATTAGTTATTAGATGTTTTATGCAAAGAAGAGTTGCAAATACACGGATACTGCTTATCCCCTTTTCTGTATATTGCTTATATAGCTTTGGCGTTTTAGCAAGATTAACATTATACAAACGTCCATAGTGTGCACAAATATTCCGCACAAAAGCAATGTGTTCGACCCAGCTTTCAAGATAAGTATATCCCACGCCATACAACGTTGCAACGGCTTTTTTGTCCTGAGGTTTCATATTTTTATAAAACTTTGAGAGCGTACCGAAACTGAACAGCTCCACCAAAGCGTAAAACGGAATTTTGCCGTCAGTATAATTATTTTTGAAATTCTTAACAAAAGGGGCTTTGCTATTTCTGGATATTTCCTTTTTTATCTCACAAAGAAAATCATAGTGATAGCCAGGATCATTAAAATTATCCGGATCTTCATATCCTAGTACACCATAAATATGTGAGAAATGATTAGCTACCCTACACCTGAGATTAACTTCGATTTGCTCTATCCAAGTAAATAAGAGTTGCCTGAAGTTGGCGTTAAACAGGTATAACTCAACGATTTGTTCAAAGGATATAGAACCATCAAAATTTTTATTTTTACCTTTTAGTCCAAGACCATATGCTTTTATCAAGCGGAAATATGAAATATCATTAAGAATTCGACGTGCATATTCTTCATTGACAATTCTCAACCCAAGCATTTTCAAGTTCTCGATTTGTTGATCAACATTCATTGATGGTTGCTGTTCTTTAAGCTGCATAAAAAAGTCCCCTAATAATTAAACGACCCGACGTGGTACGCATTGCTAAGAGGCGTGTCGGGTTCTGTTAATACTATTATATGCGATTTTTTCTAAAAAGTCAATGGTAAATATATCTAGATAGATGTCATGAAAATGAAATTATGTTATTCTTAAGTGCTATCACTCTTTATTATTTTTTATATTAAAGATAGAGTACAGGAATCATTGCATTGTCGAAAATATTAAATAATTGTAAAATCATCACATCATAACTTGACTTGCATTTTAGACAAGTGTATAATATCGTTATAGACAAACGTCTAATACGGAGGTGTGTAATGATAAACCAAATAAAAAAACTTCCAGATGCGGAATTTGAGATAATGAAAACTATTTGGAGTATGAGCGAACCTGTCACAAGTTCTCAGATAGCAGAAAAAATGAGCGACCATAATTGGAAATTACCAACTCTCATATCATTTCTTAAACGCCTTATTGAAAAAGGATTTTTAAGAACGGAGAAAACAGGTAAGGAGCGTCAGTATTATTCGCTGGTATCCCAATCGGATTATCTTAAATTTGAAACAGAAAATTTCTTTGGCTCGGTCCATAACAACTCACTTTCAAGCCTTGTTACAAATCTATACGAAACTGATAAGCTAAGCAGTCAGGATATCGATGAGCTGATACGTTTTCTTGAAGAAGTAAAGGACAGAAATAATGATAAATAATTTATTTACATATTTTATACGGAGCAATGTACTGATAGTGTGCCTGTATCTTTGCTGTAAAATATTTTTAGCTGTAGGCAAAAAGCGTCAAAAATTATCATTCTACAAGGTATGTTCAGCGTTGTCATTGCTGATAATATTCCCCTTAGACCTGACCACTCTTATTCCTCACCAGGCTGTCACCGCTGACGTAGTTCAGAATATTTACGTACAAAAATACATTTTTACAGAAACGCAGCATATTCCAGCTGTCAAGAAGATAATGCCTTTTCTTGTTGCGGTCTGGTGTATTGGTGTAGCTTTCAACAGCTTTGTTTGCATTTACAAGTACCTTGCCTTAAAGCGCTTTGTTGACCGCTGGGCAACAAAAAATGGTGTATACAAATGCGGCAATAAAAGCCTGAAAGTAAAAAAGTGCCCAGGCATTTCAAGCCCTATGCTTATGGGCGTGTTCGCCCCTGTAATAATTCTTCCTGACAATATCGCAGCTGATAATTATGATGTGGTATGTATGCACGAAAAATTTCACTATCTTAATCACGATATATTCATAAGGATAGTAATGCAGGTCGTTTGTATAATCAATTGGTTTGATCCGCTTGCATACAAGCTTTCACGCAGTATGAATTTGCTGTCTGAGATAGCTTGCGACGAAAAAGTTGTCAAGGAGATGAATGATACCGAGAAATATAACTACTGCGGTATGCTGATAAACAGATGTGAAAATGGTAAACAAGATACAGCATTTTCAGCGTGTTTGTATTCACAAAAAGAAAAGGTGAAAACTAGGATAAACGAGATAACTGCCAAGAAAAAGAAGTCATATGCAAATATTATAATACTTGTTGCTATAACTTTGAGCACGCTTATCCTCTGCTCTTTTGTTGACATTAATATCGATGACGAGCTAAGTTCGACCCACACCTTTAACAATGGTGAAATGGTAACAAAAGAGCCTGTTTTCGTGAATGAAGGTCAAAAAATAACTATAAAGATCGAACTTGACCTGTCCTCTGATTATTCAGACAAAGACGGAGAGTATATTGAACTAGGCTACTATCAGGACGGAACAGAACACAGAATTTTCTGTGACAAGACTGCAGGCAACGAGATAAATTTTACCGCTAATAAAGACGGCGACCACACTTTTTATTTAAAAAATTACTCTGCATATAAAATAACCCTTTCGGAGTTTGACGTCAATGTTCAGTAACAAACAAAACCTCCTCTCGTGTATTTTATGCGGATATATTCTTGGCTGTTTGTATACCATGCTTATCAGCGACGCCGATCCTATCTCAAAGTATTATGTATCGAACATTTCGCTGCTGCAATTAGTCATTCCCACCATCGCATTTTCAGCAACACTTTGCCTTATAACTGTTTTCAAAAGAGTTAATTTAAATTTGCTTTTGACAGGATTGATATTTGCTTATTCGTTGATATCAATATGGAAAATGACCAATACCACAGCATATTTCGGCTTTGCCTGCATTGCTGTTTTGGCTATAATAATATTTAGGTTTGCTGATATAAAGGAAACTGAAATATTAAAATGCCGAAAAACGGAGATAATTTCAGTTCTGTTGTTCACGGTGATATCAGTAACAATATTGATGATCGGCACCGTATGCAGACTAAAAAGCTATGAATCATCGTGCTTTGATATGGGAATTTTTCTGCAAATGTTTGAATATATGAGTAAAACGGGCAAGCAATACACCACGGTCGAACGAAATGTGCTTATGTCACATTTCAATGTGCATTTCTCACCCTGCTGGTATTTGCTGCTGCCAATATATATGATATTTAGAAACTCGGTTGTTTTAGTCATATTGCAAGTGCTTATCATTGCAAGCGGAGTATTGCCGCTGATAAAAATATGCAGGCTTTACAAGCTCGGCAGAACTGACACCGTTTTGTGCAGCATAATATATCTTTTCTACCCTGCATTTTGCAGTTCTCAGTTTTTTGATATCCACGAGAATATGTTTTTACCTGCATTTATATTGTGGCTGTATTATTTTATGTGCAAGAAAAATCACATTGGTGAAGTTGCAGCGTGTCTGCTTATACTCTCAGTCAAAGAGGACGCAGGGGTATACATCATTTGCCTAGGTCTGTATTCCTTGTTTTCCAAAAAGAAAAAGACCAGCGGTTTACTTATCACTATAATCGGCATACTTGGCTTTATTGGCACAAATTTATACATAAACATTTTTGGCGAGGGTGTAAAAGTAAACCGATATGACATTTACTTGGCCGAAAACGACAGCGGACTTATTGCGGTGATCTTAAACGTCATAAAGAACCCGGCATATTTTGTGTCAAATCTGATAACAGTAGATAAACTGCTTTTCCTGCTGTTAATGACAGTGCCTTTTATTTTTGTTTGCTTTAAAATAAACAAAGCGTCAGATCTGTTTTTGCTCGTTCCGCTGATAATCGTTAACCTCAGCACAGACTACACATATCAATATAATGTAGATTACCAATACGTTTTCGGAAGCGGAGCAATGCTTTTCTGTGCTTTTGTTAAAGAGGTATCAACATTAAAGCAGAAACGAAAGGTATTACTTATATCTGCAATGTCAGCGGTCATACTTTTCTCGGTTACAGTTAGTGATAAAATACAGTTATACACCGAACGATATGAAAACACCGCACTTATAACGCAGACTAACGAATTTATCGACACCATAGACAAAACCGTCTGCATATATGCAGACACATATATAATACCGTCGCTTTACAAATTTGATAATGTATATCTTTTGGATAATGCTGATGTTTCAAAAGCTGAAATAATACTTCTTGACAACCGCAAAAATGATTATCAAGGAAAGCTTGAGAAATACAAAAAGACTTTTTCCATTTGTGAAGTTCACGGGATGGTTACTGTATTATTAAATTATTAAATTAAGAATATTATTAAGGCAAAAGTTCTCTAAAATTCGTTTCTGTTAAATTAATAACGTTTTGACATAGGGGGTATCTCACAGTGCGACGGCGA
>ENA-ORUB01000784-ORUB01000784.1-human-gut-metagenome-genome-assembly--contig:-NODE-784-length-39383-cov-3.786056_pt1 | contig 39383 bp, 28 predicted proteins | sample MGYA00241918_ERZ509200 | MGnify/ENA primary metagenome ERZ509200 (study PRJEB26280, sample SAMEA2338853) | human gut metagenome | biome: human gut; feature: human-associated habitat; material: faeces... | reverse complement strand
CAATTGTATTTTTCCTCCTTTCGATATAACCGAACCCAATACCGCTTTTCCATACCAAATGAAATTCACCCGTTCATAATCTTCGGCCGGTAAGGTCAATGTAAATGTACTATCGCTTTGGATTTGTAATGTATCTACCGTTTTCGAATTCATCATACCGGCAATAGATTGCTGATAAACGATCATCCCGCCGTTCAAGTTCCGTACGGTTCCGGTGATTTGGATTTCTTTCTGATCAGAACAAGAGAACAAGGTTGTTCCTAAAAGAAAAGCACAAACAGCCTTCTGCATTTTTCTACTTCCATTCATGGTATCTCTATTTAATAGTTCAAATTTATACTGCCACTCGTTTCAGGCAAAGTTAGTATTTACAAAGATATACAAGATGTATTTCTGATAATATATATTATAATAGGTTAATAGTTTATTAATAATGAAGAAATCTTTATTCGCCCACGGCGAATATATATTCGACGGTGGAGATTATATATTCAGCGTGGGCGAATATATAATCTTCGTGGGCGAACAAAATAGAATTCATCTATTCTTTCATTTCTTTTACAGAAAAGCCTTCTTTTGTATCAATCAGGCCTCAAAAAACAGTTCTAAAACCAGAATCAGATTTTTAGCATCTATTCCACTAGCTATAAAATAATTACAAGCAAAAATAGACAATTTAACCCCTTCAAAACTCGAAAATTCGGAAGCAACCTGACCGTTGGCCCGAAATACGCGAGTTTTGGAGGGGTTAAAATAGGGGAGAAGTGGTATGATTATTGTACCGTGATCTTCTCAGGAGTTCCTTTCGTGATGTAACGGATGATTACATCTACCGGATCTTCGCCCAACGATTCACAAGAGAAAGAGACAGCCGACGAACCCGACGGAATATTGGAGACACCTTCCGGTTGGACTTCTTCGATTACATTATAATTCTTATCCGTCACGACTGCCTTTCCATCGAACGTATAAAGCAAGTACTGCCGGTCGGAAATCTCACAAGGGAATTTGATCACTCCATTCGGAGTCGTAAACTTCGGATCTTTGATCGTACCATCACCATCCACTTTCAGGCGGATTGCAAACGAACCTTCGTAAGGAGTCGTCCACGACCAATCCGAACCGCCCGGTTGTCCCGGTTGCATTTCTCCCAAGTTACAGGTAAAATGTTTCGAGATATACAATGGATACAGGTTAAAGTTCTTTTCATCCAATTTCTCCAGATGCCACTCCGTCTGCGGATCACGCAGGCGAGCCTTCTGTTCTTCGGTGAAAGCCTGTTGCTCGCGCAGATAATCCCAATCATGGATAGCTTGCAACAAACGGTCGATCTGCCCATGACGACGGAATGTATTGCTGCGAATTGTCATACCATAACCAGCATCAAAGCCGGCTGCTTCAGACATGGCCCATTCCAGATCTTCCAACGATGTACATTCCTGTCGGCGATCGGCCAGACGAATCAGGAACCAGCCCAACATTCGTGGGAAAAGATTCCGCTGATAAAAGGCCTGATTCTTGATACGGCTTTCTACTTGTCCGGTACGCATGGCTTCGCCCCAAGGTTCACCCCAATTGGTATAAGTATGAATATGCCATGTATTATGACTTAGTCGGCTCGCATCATTGCGTAACGGATGATTGACCTGATTAAAGAAACGAGTTACAAAACGAGACATCGCATATTCATCCTGCCCCGTGTAAGAACAACCTTCCAAACCATCGAAAGAGATCTGACAAATACCGGTCTTATTCATAAACTCAGCCAGACGATCGGAGAAAGCATCCTGCAAAGTAAGATCCGGGAACAAGGTCTTATAAGGATAATCCCACAATTTATACAAAGGCTGTTTAACATCATGCGCAGCTGCCGTTGTTCCCCAAGCTCCACGCTTACAACCTTTCAATAACATCTGCTCGCCCTTATCTTCTACAGAACCGAATGAGATTAACTCATCCTCGATCTGCAGCGCATTCAAGGTCAATGGCATGGCAAACAGTTCCGATTTCTGAATCAGGATATCCGTTTGTTCCGAATCGACCGGAGAAACCAGAGTCAGTTTTCCCTGTTTCAGCAAATGCTTGGAAGGCACAGGTGTCACATAAGCATCATTCGTTGTCGTAAAGTTACTCAGCGTATGCACGCCGACACCGATACCCAATGCCTTTGCTTTATCAACCATCTTCTTGACTCCGACATCACCTTCAGCCGCAAAATTAGGATCCCAGTTAAAGTGTCCCCAATCAAGGAACGGTCCTTCGTGATAGACATAATCAAAGCCGGCAATCTGCGCCTTTGCCAAAGTCTGATCAAAGTTCTTCTCGGTGAAATCGGAGATTAAATACGATTTCATCGATTCACGAGACATCTTTGCCCATTCGCCGTTCAGCATAGGGTGGGGAAGACCTTCGGCCACTTCGATCTCACCAATCCTTTCCAAGGCATCCGCCTGCTTACAACCGAACAGTCCGACAGCAGCTCCTTTAATCGGACCATCTTCTCCTTCTACCGGCAATGTCCACGACTGTTTGATTTGTTGTACCTGGCGGAATTCTTCCCGGTCACGACGTCGGGCAGCCAACTGGAAAACAGTTCCGTCTGTTGTCTTCGTAGCAGCCTGTTTATATCCCAACAACGTACTAACCGACAAAGAAGTCGGTTCACCCGTATAATTAAACTGTTCGGCAATTGATTCCACATATCCGTCTGGAATACCAGCCGTCGTCTTGATATTCAATGCCTGCATACCAAAAGCCAAGCCATCACCTTGAGCCACACCAACCACTTCACCTACGACATCGTCAATCTTAACACCTACCGGGCCAAAGACTAACACATCATATTGCTGTGGAACCGATACGGCTTCCAATCGGATACAAGCATCCGATTCTTTATACCGCAAAGTGATCTTCCCGCCATCAGCCATCGTCAGCTTCAATTGATTTCCCGAAGCCTTCATCGATGTTGGTAAAATTACTTTTCCATCCGTACCAACCGAGACCACAGGATATTGTTTTCCCTGTAAAATCTCCTGCTGGTTTACCTGAATAGAAGCATAATATCCTTGTTCGTTCAATGTAATTTGCGCATCGCGCGTCTTCAACAGCTTGTCTTGTGCCTGCAAACCTCCGGCCAACAACAAACCAAGGAGCATCCATCTGCCCCGACATACCCAGTGTTTCATTCCTATTATAATTTAAGTTACGTGTTTCTTTACATCTACATTGACTTAATGAGCTTCCAGCCAGTTTTTCCCTTCACCGCAATCCGCAATCAAAGGAACCCGAAGTTGCAGGACATGCTCCATACAATCCAAAACGATTTCCTTGACGCGGTCAAATTCTTCTTTCCGTACATTAAAGTTTAACTCATCATGTACCTGCAGAATCATCCGGCTTTTCAGATGTTCCGCTTCAAACCGCTGATGAATCCGGATCATCGCCAGCTTGATAATATCAGCTGCACTTCCCTGTATAGGCGCATTGATCGCATTTCGTTCGGCATAGCCACGTACAATCGCATTATGCGAATTAATATCCGGCAAGAAGCGTTTCCGCTTGAACAAGGTTTCAACATAACCCTTTTCTTTAGCTACACGAATGCTCTCTTCCATATATTCTTTAATCCGAGGATAAGTCTGGAAATAACCATCAATCAATTCCTTGGATTCCGCTCTCGGAATACTGAGCCGTTCGGCCAGACCAAAGACTGAGATTCCATAAATAATACCGAAATTGGCCGTCTTGGCTTTCCGACGCATATCACTGGTGACCTCTTCTACCGGAATACCATAAATCTTGGCAGCCGTAGCAGCATGAATATCTGCTCCGCTACAAAAGGCTTCTACCATGTGCGGATCATTACTCAAATGGGCCATCAAACGTAATTCAATCTGAGAATAATCGGCAGAGAAGAAAATGCAGTCATCATCGTCGGCAATAAAAGCCTTCCGGATCTCACGTCCCAATTCATCTCGTACCGGAATATTCTGCAAGTTCGGATTGGTAGAACTCAATCGTCCGGTAGCCGTTACAGCCTGATTGAACGAGGTATGAATCTTTCCGGTTTCCGGATGAATCAAAGCCGGCAACGCATCGATATACGTACTCAGCAGTTTCTTGATTCCACGATATTCCAACAACTTGTCAACGATCGGGTGTTTACCCCGAATCTTTTCCAAAACTTCCTCACTGGTACTATAACCTCCCGTTTTGGTTTTCTTCGCCTTTTCATCCAGTTTCAACTTATCAAACAAGATCTCACCAACTTGTTTGGTGGAATTAATATTGAATGATTGCCCGGCCAAATCATAAATAGACTCTTCCAAAGTACTCAGCTGCTGGCTCAGGACTTCTGATGACTGCTTCAAGGCATTTGTATCCAGTTTCACACCCGTTGCTTCCATTTCTGCCAATACATAAATCAAAGGCATTTCCATCTCAAAGAACAAAGATTCCAAACCTTCTTGTTTCAGCAATGGAGCAAAGTAATGTTTCAACCGTAATGTCACATCCGCATCTTCAGCTGCATATTCCTTAATCTGTTCGATCGGAACTGTCCGCATAGAAGCCTGTTTCTTCCCTTTCGGACCAATTAGATCTTCAATCGGAACCGTTTTATATTTCAGATAAGTCTCCGCCAGATAATCCATGCCATGACGCAACTCCGGATTCAGCAGATAATGAGCGAGCATCGTATCGAATAACGGACCTTTCACCCGAACGCCATACTTCCGTAAAGCCAGGATATCAAACTTGATATTCTGACCGACTTTCTCAATCTCCGGATGTTGTAAGGCAGGAGCCAACCGAAGAACAATATCGGTAGCTTCTTCCCGATTTGCCGGAACCGGAACATACCAGGCTTCCTGTTCCCGAATAGCAAAAGACATACCGACCAAACCAGCTGTCAATGGATCCAGACCTTCTGTTTCCGTATCAAAGGAAAACGATTTCTCCTGTAACAACTGCTCACATAAAGCAATTTGTTTCTCTGCCGTATCTGCCAGATAATAGGAGTGAGGCATCGTAGTGATATCTGCCAATGAAGAGACCTCCGATTCTACCACTGGTTCGGTGGCAAATAAGTCATATTGAACCGCGACTTTAGGTTCTTTGGAAGAAGATACCACCGAAGATTCGCCTTTAAGCCGGTTAATAAAAGTCTTAAATTCCAACTCTGTATAAAGTTCAACCAAACGATCCTCGTCTGGTGCGACCCGTTTACACAGTTCAGCATCAAAAGTAATCGGCACATCCGTCTTGATCGTAGCCAGAAACTTTGAGAAACGGATTTGTTCTACATTCTCTTCGACCTTCTTCTTCTGCGCACCTTTCAGTTTATCCGTATTTGCCAACAGATTCTCGATCGAACCAAACTCGGCTAACAGCTTCTGCGCCGTCTTCTCACCAACACCCGGACAACCCGGAATATTATCAGCAGTATCACCCATCAGACCGAGCAAATCAATGACTTGTTCCGTCGACTGCAATTGATATTTTTCCAATACTTCTGAAACACCCAATACTTCATAATCGCCACCAAACTTCGGACGATACATATAAATATGATCTGCAACCAACTGTCCATAATCTTTATCGGGAGTCATCATATAGACTTCAAATCCATTCGCTGCTGCCTGTTTAGCCACTGTTCCAATCACATCGTCGGCTTCATAATAAGGGACTTCCAGAATTGGAATATGATAAGCCTGAATGACCTCTTTAATGACAGGAACCGACTGACGGATGACTTCCGGAGTTTCTTCCCGTTGTGCTTTATACTGTTCAAATGCTTCATGACGGAAAGTCGGACCTTTCGGATCAAAAGCGACAGCGATATGCGTAGGTTGCTCACGCTTCAGAACATCTTCCAATGTATTGATAAAGCCAAAAACGGCAGATGTATTTACACCCTTAGAGTTGATCCTTGGATTCTTGATAAAAGCGTAATACGAACGATAAATCAATGCATACGCATCTATAAGGAATAGCTTCATTACTTTTAACAGGTTTTTTGATGTGACAAATCTCGGTAAATGTACAAAAAAAGTCGCTTACTCGATAGTTTTTGTTACTTTTGCGCATCGTTTATTCAAATATGATAGATAGAAGTATTATAGAAAAGCCTGTAGCCGCAGAATTTGCCCGTTTCAATGATGAATTTGAAGCATCATTGAGAAGTGACACGCGCCGTCTTCAAGCTGTTATAGACCGGATCCTGGCATCAACCGGGAAGCATATTCGTCCTTTATTGGTCTTATTGGCAGCCAAAGCTTGTGGAAATGTAACTGAAAGCACCATCAACGCCGCAGTATTCCTGGAGCTTCTGCATACTGCTACCCTAATACATGATGATGTGATTGATGAGACCAAACAACGTCGTGGCGTTCCCTCATTAAATGCTATCTTCGATAACCGTGTAGCTGTGTTGACGGGCGATTACGTCTTGTCTTCGGCATTAATCCGTTCTATCCAGACCGGCAATCTCCGGATTATCGGAATCGTATCTAGTCTGGGAAAAGATCTTTCAGAAGGAGAAATCAAACAGATGGAGAATGCCGATGAAAGCATCGTGGATGAAGCTTGCTATATGCAGGTTATTTATAAAAAGACAGCAACTCTGTTAGCGGCCTGCACCACGATCGGAGCTATTTCAGCCGACGCTTCTGAAGAAAATATCCAATTGCTGCATGAATTTGGTGTCAACTTAGGCCATGCTTTCCAGATCAAAGATGATATATTCGATTACTTCCATGAACTGAATATCGGAAAACCGACAGGAAACGACATTCGGGAAGGAAAAGTAACCTTGCCTTTATTGCATGCATTAAAGCAGGGTGGGGAAGAAGCTTCCCGTTTTCTCGACATCATTCTGCGGAAAGACTTCACCGATGAGCATATCGAACAGCTCATCTCATTTGCCAAAGCTAACGGAGGCATTGAATATGCCGAATCAAAGATGCAGGCTTATTACCAACAGGCCGTAGATATTTTACAGAAACTACCGAATTCACCGGCGAAAGAAGCTCTTGAGAATTTAGCTAAATACGTTATTACACGTCAGAAATAAGAAAAGAGGCATAGAAGTCAGCAACAACATTCTATGCCTCTTTTGCTATTATAAAGCCACTATTACTTACCCAAACGATGTTCGATATCACCAACCAGGCTGCTGGCTCCAATACGGAATAAGTCACTTGTCAGCCATTCATTGCCCAATACTTCCTTGACAATCGTATAATAGTTGACTGCGTCTTCAGCAGTTCTGATTCCACCGGCAACTTTAATACCAACTTTACGACCGGTCAATTCGTGATAACGGCGAATTACCTGACACATGATATAGGCAGCTTCAGGCGATGCGCCCGGATAACCTTTTCCGGTAGAAGTCTTGATAAAATCAGCATTCGAATACAAGGCTAGAATAGATGCCTTACGGATATTCTCTGCCGTTGCCAATGCACCTGTTTCCAGAATAACCTTCAGACAAGCATCCCGACAGCTATCCTTGATTTCAGCCAATTCATCGCACATATCTTCGTAATTTTCCTCCATAAAGCAGCCTAAGTTAATCACAACATCTATCTCGTCGGCGCCTTCCATCACACACATGGCCGTCTCAGCCACCTTCACTTCTGTAAAAGTCTGAGAAGCCGGGAAACCTCCACTAACAGCTGCGATCTTTACATGCTCTGCCGTCAATGCCTGCTTGACGGTTTCCACGAAAATAGGATAAACACAAATAGCCGCTACATTGGGCACATCCGGACGAGTACCTTCATAATCATTAACTGATTCAACCATCTTCCAGATACTCTCTTTCGTATCCAAGCTTGTCAATGACGTCAGATCGATGAAACCGTGGATTTTTTTCAATACTTCCGAAGTGAAGTTTTCCTTCGCATGTTTATCCAGTAAAGCTGTTACCTGAGCTTTTACTTCCTCATTGGTTCCAACAGATTCAAATTTGCCAAACGCTTCATGATATTTATCGGCATTCACCTTGGCAAATTCTTCAGAACGTTCTTCCATTCCGTGATCATGTTCGCAACCACAATGGCAATCGTGCGTATGTTCCATATCTTATAGTTTTTGATTGTTTATATGTCTTTCTTTATCGCGATTTGTCTTCTTCTGAAGATTCTTTTCAAAGGCAGCAGTCAAGTCAATTCCTGTCTGATTCGCTAAACAGATCAATACCCACAGAACATCCGCCATTTCATCGCCTAAATCTTTCTGCTTGTCACCCTCCTTAAAGGACTGTTCTCCATAAATACGGGCAATCAAACGGGCGACTTCACCGACTTCTTCCGTCAGAATCGCCATATTCGTCAGCTCATTGAAATAACGGACGCCATACGTCTTTATCCATTCATCAACACGCTGCTGCGCTTCCCGAAGTGTTACTTCCTGTTCCATACTTATTCTTTATTCTGCGTATCGATCCAGATTGTTACCGGACCATCATTCAACAATTCCACCTTCATGTCGGCACCGAAAGTTCCGGTCTGCACTTCCTTTCCCAAATGAAGTCCCATTTCAGCACAGAACTTCTCATACATCGGAATGGCGAAATCCGGTTTAGAGGCCTTCAAATAGGAGGGACGATTTCCTTTCTTTGTAGAAGCCTGTAATGTAAACTGACTAGCCACTAATATTTCACCGCCAATTTCTACGACAGAACGATTCATAACACCGTTTTCATCGTCGAAGATACGCAAATTACATATCTTCTTACAAAGCCATTCAATATCTTCCTGCGTATCCCGATCTTCTATTCCAACCAGAACCAACATGCCTTTTCCGATCTTTGACTTCAATGTTCCATCAATCGTAACGGAAGCATGCTGCACACGCTGAATTACTGTTCTCATATTATAAACTTATTTTGTTGTTTCTTGGTTCAAACTTTCTTTTATTAATTTGGCTTTTGCTTCACCTACTACTTTTGCCAAATCTTCCAGATTCGCTTCCCGGATTCGTTTCACGCTCTTAAACTCTCGAAGAAGGGCTGTTTTCGTCTTTTCACCGACACCTTTGATCGTATCTAATTCCGAACGGGTTTGCCCTTTACTTCGTTTGTCTTTATGAAACGTGATGGCAAAACGATGCACTTCGTCCTGCATGCGAGTCAGCAGATGAAACAACGGACTATCTAATTTCATCCCGATCACTTCCGGAGGAAAGCCATACAACAATTCAGCCGTCCGGTGCCGGTTATCCTTGGCCAAGCCGGCAATTGGAATCGAAAGATGCAATTCATCTTCCACAACCGAACGCACGACTTCCATTTGTCCCTTTCCTCCGTCAGTTATAATCAAATTGGGTAGGGAAGCCTTTTCATCCAGGAGTCGCTGATAACGCCGACGCACGACTTCCTTCATGGAAGCATAATCGTCAGGACCGACAACCGTCTTGATATTATATTTTCGATAATCCGATTTAGAAGGTTTTCCCATCTTAAAGACGACACAAGCTGCTACCGGATCACTTCCCTGAATATTGGAATTATCGAAACATTCGATTTGAACGGGCAATTCTTTTAAATGCAAGGCTTCCTGAATTTCTTTCAGCAAACGTGTATTCCGTTGTTCCGGATTCAATTTCTCTGCCTGCTTCAATTTATCGACTTTATACTGTTTCCCATTCATAATCGATAAATCCAACAGTTTCTTCTTATCGCCCCGCTGAGGAACGGTAATTGTCACGCCATCGAGTTCCAGATCCAAAGGGAAAGGAACTATAATTTCCCGAGCCCGACTTTCGAAACGCTTTCGCATTTCAATAATACCCATGACCAATAAATCCTCTTTACTTTCATCCAATCTCTTTTTATACTCGAATGTATAAGCCTGGACGACGGCGCCATTTCCGATATGCAGATAATTGATATAAGCAGACGGATCATTTTCGGTAATCGAAAACACATCTATATTATGCAGCATCGGCGGAACGACCGTTGATCGGGAGCGATAATTCTCGATGGCTTCATACTTTTCCTTCAGCTTTTGAGCTTCTTCAAACTTCAACTCGGCCGCCAGACTTTGCATCTCGTCGAAGAGATGTTTACTTACTTGCGAAATGTTTCCCCGCAGAATTTCCTTGATTTCCGAAATATTCTGCTGGTATTCTTCCAACGTCTGTAAACCTTCGCATGGACCTTTACAACGTTTGATGTGATATTCGAGACAAACCTTATACCGTCCTTCCCGAATAGATTCGGGCGTTAATGGATACTTACAGGTACGGATTGGATAAAGATCCTTGATCAGTTGCAACATCACCTTGGCTGTATAAACAGAAGGATAGGGGCCATAATAACGGGAACCGTCACGAACAATATTCCGCGTCTGATAAACCCGCGGGAAATATTCATTCTTGACTACAATCGAAGGATAGGTCTTATCGTCTTTCAACAAGACATTGTATCGCGGATGATATTGCTTGATCAGATTATTCTCCAAGAGCAATGCATCTTCTTCCGTCTCGACAACAAAATACTTGATATCCCGGATTTGTTTAACTAGCACCCGCGTCTTATTACTATCATGCTGTTTATTGAAATAAGAAGACACCCGTCGCTTCAGATTCTTTGCTTTTCCGACATAGATAATCGTTCCTTTCTCATCAAAGTACTGATAGCACCCAGGCTTCTCCGGAATAACCGCCAAGATTGTCTTAATATGTTCAAGTATTTCTTTACTCATCCGCGTTTTTATTTACTTATTATCCTAAAACCAACTATTTACACCCATCACCTAAAGTAATGTTTCACGTGGAACATCAGCTTAACGCCCCATCAACACCAATAGGATATTAATATCACTCGGGGAAATTCCCGGGATTCGGCTTGCCTGAGCGATGGTTTCGGGATCAATCCGACAAAGCTTCTGCCGCGCTTCAGTTGATAAAGATTGAATACTGTTATAATCAAACTTTCCTTTAATCCGGATATTCTCCAAACGATTTATCTTGTCGGCAATCATTTGCTCGCGCTTGATATATCCGCTGTACTTCATCAGGATTTCGGCAGCTTCAATAATTTCTTCCTTACGAGACAAGGATACTTTATCCAATTCAGCTTTCAATGCCGGAATCAAATCGGCCAGCTTATACAAATCCAGCTGCGGACGAAGAACCAGATCATAAAGTTTGCAGCCGTGAGCTAGGGGAGCAGTTCCCAAACTTTCCAGACCGGCATTAATATATTGCGGCTTGACAGAATAATTCTCACAGAAATGAATCAGCTGATCGCGCTGTTCTTTTTTCTCCTGAAGCAAATGATAACGGTATTCGTTTGCCAAACCTAATTGATAAGACTTTTCCGTCAGACGCATATCTGCATCGTCCTGCCGAAGCAGAATGCGATATTCAGCCCGCGATGTAAACATACGATAGGGCTCATCTACGCCTTTCGTCACCAAGTCATCGATCAATACGCCAATATAAGCTTCATCTCGTCCCAAAACAAACGGATTACCGCCATGACAATTGATGTGTGCATTGATTCCTGCTACCAAACCTTGACCGCCGGCTTCTTCATATCCTGTCGTACCATTAATCTGTCCGGCGAAGAAGAGATTCTTGATTTGCTTTGTCTCCAGATTATGATTTAACTGCGTCGGGTCGAAGAAATCGTACTCGATAGCATAACCCGGACGATAAATCTGCACATCACGAAAAGCCGGGATAGCCTGCAAAGCGCGTAACTGTATCTGCAAGGGCAGGGAAGAAGAGAATCCGTTCAAATATAATTCATGCGTATTTTCACCTTCCGGTTCCAAGAAAAGCTGATGTTGCGTTTTATCAGCAAACGTAACGATTTTCGTTTCGATACTGGGGCAATAACGCGGACCGATACTTTTAATCTGTCCGTTGTAAAGAGGAGAGTCGGGGAGACCTTCCCGAAGAATTTCATGTACTCGTTCGTTGGTAAAGCAAGTCCAGCAACAAAGCTGTTTCAATTCTCGGTGTGACGTATCCAGATAAGAGAACTTATGGAAATCGTCTTCACCGGGTTGTTCTGCCATTTCATCAAAGTGTACGCTGCGGGCATCAATACGAACCGGCGTTCCGGTCTTCATTCGGGCTGATTGAATACCCAAAGAAACCAATTGTTCCGTCAGTCCAGTCGAAGCCGGTTCCGAAATACGACCACCCCGGATTTGAGTCCGCCCGATATGCATTAAACCGTTCAGGAATGTTCCGTTGGTAAGTACAACCGCTCCGGCACGAAACTCAACCTGCATGCCGGTCTTTACGCCACAAACGCGACCATTCTCGATGATTAATTCGTTTACGCTGTCCTGCCACATCCACAGATTCGGCGTATTTTCCAAGACGTGCCGCCAGGCTTCAATAAAACGGGCACGATCACTCTGTGCTCTCGGGCTCCACATAGCCGGACCTTTACTCCGATTCAGCATCCGGAATTGAATGGCTGTCCGATCGGTTACAATCCCCATAAAGCCACCCATCGCATCGATTTCACGAACGATCTGTCCTTTGGCGATTCCTCCGACAGCCGGATTACAACTCATTTGCGCAATCTTGTTCATGTCCATCGTGATTAACAACGTACGCGAACCCAGATTGGCCGCAGCGGCAGCGGCTTCGCAGCCCGCATGTCCTGCTCCTACTACTATTACATCGTAATCGAATCTCATCTCTCAATATCTTAGTTTCTTTCTGCAAAGATAGTTAGAAATGAGATAGGATTTATGAGGGAAGTATGGTTTTACTTTTTGTTATCATTTTCGGATTGTCCGGCTAATTCCTGCAGATCGTCCATGGTAAAATTACCCGTCATCCGGATAACCACGTAAGAAGAATCCGTATCGGCCAGCATAATCATCTCATGTAATTTGTCGCCACTCTTCTTCACCATAAAATCAGCCTTCGTCCCTTCTGATTTCACCTTCATCCACGACTCATAGGTTTTACCGATGGCGGCATGAAAGTCCTTTTTCATCTCTTCACGGACGGCTGCATTTTCGGTTGACAGTACTTGCAGATTGTCAATCTTCCCTTTCAGATGAATCAGATTCAAACCGGCCGTCGACAGTTCCGGCATCATCTGAAACATGGATTTGGATATATAAACCGAGGATACCTGATCCATATCGGAGAACTTATCAAATAACTTGTCCTGTGCATAGCCTGTCAGACTTAAGCACAAAAGGCATACGATTAAAAGAATCTGATGTTTCATTTTGTCTGATCATTTATATGTTTCGTCCATACTGCGTGTATCTTTTCCATTTCCTGCCGGGCCTGATTCATTTCGCCAAAGCCTTTATTCAGGTTTTGCGACAACAAAGTCAAGGCTTGTTCGGCAGCCATTGCGGCTTCCTCCGGATTATCGAACGTATCTTTCGGTCGGGAATTTGAAGCCGAGAAATAAGCCGTTGTCCCTACTCCCAATACCAGCAAAATACTTGCCGCCACACACCAGCGCCTGATCCGGTTTCTGTACATCGGAATACGGACCTCTTTCCTATCTTCCGCAGCCAACCAGTCAATATGCCGCTCTAGTCGTTTTTCCAAATGTGCCGGAACCCGACTTTGATCCTTCAACGCCTGTCTAATTAATTCGTCTATTTGCTGATCATTCATTTCCCATACAGTTTATTGAATTGCTCGCGTATTGTTTTCCGGGCACGCGAAAGTAAAACCCGAATATTGCCGGCTGTGTAACCGGTGATCTGTTCGATCTCTTCAACTGAATAATCTTCCATTCCCTGCAACCTCAGTACCTGTTGCTGATTCAAGGGAAGTTTATCGATCCATCGTTGTATCTGCCGAATCTGGTCTTTCTCTTCCGTTTCCTTTTCCGGAGATGAGTCAGACTGGAACTCTTCCGTTTCTTCCAACTCGGCTGCCTGACGACTGGCCCGTGGAGAACGAAGATAATCCAGACAGAAATGTTTGGTCAACGTAATGGCATACGCTTCCGGATTCCGGACAGCTGCCAGTTCATTCCTCCGTTCCCACAGACGTGAATAAACTTCCTGTACGATATCCTCCGCTTCTTCCTGATTCCCTACCAAAGCAAATGCAATCCGATAAAGCTTTGCATGAAATGGCAGATAAAGACGCTTAAAGATATCAGCGGTCACTTCCATGATCCTGTATGACTTGTTCGATATCCGATGGTTTAATCTTTCCTTTCAGGCGGACAACAGCAACCTCGTCGTCGACATGACAAATCACCATTTCCCGAATCATTTCATCTTTTATCTTCACCAATATCTTGGTCCGCTCTCCATTTTCCGAATGCGAAACAAGCGGTTCAAAGTCGGGATCATGCAAGTCGGCAATGGCCTGACCGAACTTTGTCCGGACTTCATCCGAACAATGCTCCAGACATAAAACGTCGATATGCTTTACTCCGTAGGTATCTGTAAACATACTGCCGAGAGCCATCGCTGCAGCACCTAAAGAAACCCGTGTCACTTCCTGCTGTGAGGCCAGTTCATCCATAAAATGTTCAATACCTCTCGCCTGCATTCCGGTTGCAGTCATCCATAAAAGTCCCGCCAAAAATAAACCTTTCATCTTCATATCCGTTAGTTTTATCCATTCATTAAACATTCATTCAAGCGAGCTTCGCCAGTCGTGCACGTTTTCTGAAGCGCTTTCACTTATATGACGAGTTGACCTTCGGATTCGTTACAAAATAATCGGGATTTTTTTGAGGATACAAAAAAAGTAATCCTTAGGGAAAAGTTTCAATCATACTTGAAACTTTTGGCAAAAACAGAGAAAGTTTCAACTATACTTGAAACTTTTCGGGATTCCTTATACAGAAACTAGAGAATCTAACTGCATTTTCTTTGTTGCCCTGGGCGAACATATAATCGCTAAGTCTGAATATATATTCGCCGACAGCGAATATAAAAACGCCTAGGGCGAATAAAGTTTATCTGATCAGGAAAGATAAAATAACTCGCATGTGTTGATAAAAGAATCAGGTTGCAGCATAAAAAAACCGTAGCACAAACCTGATTTGTTTGTACCACGGTCTTATTCGTTCCTTCAAGAATTGTTGCGCCTGTGAGACCGACTCTCAACAACGCTCTGCTTACTTCCGAAGCTTATTCTAACGACAAGGTAGCCCGTTCAGAAGCGATGGAAGCACTGGCCGGCGTTGACTTACGAGAACAATAATTGAACTCAGCCGACTTTTCTCCGCTGTAAGAATTCCATTTCAGCTTTAACTTCACCGTCTTTCCTTCTGTATCCGGCAGACTGTCTAACTTGAAAGCTACCAGTCCGTCGCCCATTTCACCGTAGGTATTGCCATAAGCATTGTGGCGGAATTCCACTTCATACGGGTTTTCCGGGTTGTTTGTCGAAAGCAAGTTGACGAAATGCTTCGAGCCAAACGAAGTGGCTGTACGGAAACGTAACGTCAAATAACCGTCTTCTGCGATAGTTACCCAGTCTCCAACAATCTCAACCGGATCTTTTCCGTAAATAGAATCGTTCTTTGCGCCCAGATCCGGAGCGATATTCTTCGTCAGAATACTATCAATCCAATTGATATGAACAGCCTTTGAATAGCCTTCGCTGGGCTCGTTTACTTCCGAGAAGTTCGTCAAAGCTCTTACCTCCTTCGATCCGAACGGTGAAGAAGTCATATTAACCGGCAACAACGTTGTTGTATCATCCAATTGCAAGAAGAACGCATTCTCGCTGGTTGGTTTTACCGTTACCAACGCATTCGGAATGGTCAGATAATACGCGTCATTATCATCATCATCCAAACAAGACTGAAATCCCATTGAACACACGGCAGCGACTGCCAATACCATCCATTTCTTAAAACTCATTTTCATAATGCATCTTTATTCGTTAACTGTTTATTCGTTTTCTAATAATAATGCAGAAACCCATAAAAATGCTGCATGAGATTTGTTAATTATAGTAGCCATTAAAGAGAAAAAGCTCTCCCACTTACTGCAGGAAAGCTTTTCTACGCTATAAAATCTGTTTGATCCAGTCGAACAAGTCATCGAGATTGTAATCACCCGTATGCGGACGATTCCAAGGCAAGGCGAAGTCTACCTCATAACCGGCATTCATCAATTTCGTTGCCAAATTTATTGGAACCGGGAAACTGGTATCACGGTCGCGGGCTCCGTGGCGGATGTACCAATAATGCGCATTCGTACTATTAGGATCCTGAATAAAATTCATCGGATTCATAATCCGGACTAGTTCTTGTATATGGCTATCGGGTTCCGCATTGGCATTTCCCGTTGCTTTCCGCAGACTAAAGGACGTAAAGTTAACCGAACTGCCTTCCCTATCTCCAAATACCTGGTTTTCGGGAGTCGGCTGATCCGTTAATACATGCAAAGCATCGAAAGCCGGCGGCGTCTTCAACGGTTGCGTCGAGACAACATAATTCAGATATTGCTCCATATCAATATCTGCAACAAATTCACTCGATCCCCATTTATTCGGTTTATAATAAATGATTCCGGCATCATCCGGCAAAACACCACCTTCTGCAATTGCCTTTTGAGCAGATTCAATCAAGAAGTGTTTGATATAATCCAAGTAATTCTGGTCTCTCAAAGGCGTTCCGTCTGCCATCTTCAACCCTAAGCTATTCAGATAAGCCGGATACGCTGCAGCCAGTTCTTTGGATACCGCATCTTGATCGTCGTTCAACTGACGGTTCTTCCGATTTGTACAACCATACAACCACTCATAAGCCATATCGGCATGGTTCAAATCCGTTATCGGGCAATAACAAACCGAAGCATATACATCGTCACGCGCATCAGCCGCGCCCATCGCTTTCAGATACGGTTCGTAAGCCGGATTATTTCCCGTCGTTCCCAACAAAGCAGACATAGCTCCACCGGCACTTGTTCCGTCTGTAATGATCTTCTCTGCATTTCCCGGCATAGAAGCATCGTTAAAACGCAAATAACGAATAGCTGCTTTCAAATCCACCAAACCAGCCGGAGCACGACCCGTGAAGGTTGTTTTCCCATGCTGATCTGTGACTTTTGCATTCCAACCTCGCGAACCTGAAATACAAACCGCATAACCTTCGAGCAAGGCACGACCCGTCGCATCCGTTTCGGAAGGCTTTTCCGCTTTGGCAGCCATGTATCCACCTGTATAAGTCCGGAAGAAAATAGGCACATCGGCATCTGTAGTTAAAGCCGATTCAGGCACATAGAAGTTCAGATACTGGTAAGTTGAATCTTCTACGTTTGTTACATAATAGATTTTCTCGTACGCTACGTACTTGACGGTCTTTCCATCCGGCATAACCAAGGTGCGTTGTTCGCCCTTTTCCGGATTAAATTTCAGAGCAACGTCATTCCCTGAAATTGATATTGGAGCAGCAACAGCGATTTGCGCCATTACTCCGAGCCCCAATATCCAAGAAAGGCTCTTCTTATCCATAACAATTGCTTTAAATATATGTAGTGTTTGTATTCAAACATATTTTTGTACAGCAAAAGTATCGATAATCTTTTGGATAACGAGCCTCATAAACGTGTAAAAAATCCTAATCGGAATATGCTTACAACTGCACTTCGTTTACCACCTGTCCGTCGAACAGATTGATGGTTCGTCCGGCATAGCCGGCGTCATGCTGCGAGTGCGTTACCATAACGACGGTTGTTCCCTCTTTATTCAATTCGGTCAATAGCTCCATCACTTCTTTTCCATTCTTTGAATCCAGGTTACCGGTCGGCTCGTCGGCCAGGATTAACTTCGGATTCCCGACAACGGCACGGGCAATTGCCACACGTTGCTGCTGACCGCCGGACAACTGCTGCGGGAAATGCTTCGAACGGTGACTGATTGCCATCCGATCCATCGCTTCTTCGATACGGCGTTTCCGTTCGTTAGCCGGAATTCCCATATACAAAAGCGGCAATTCGATGTTCTCATAGACATTCAATTCTTCTATCAGGTTGAAGCTTTGGAACACAAAGCCGATGACACCTTTCCGCAAGTTCGTTCGCTGCGATTCGGTATATTTCGAGACTTCTATGCCGTCCAGATAATACGTTCCGTTGGTCGGATTATCCAACAAGCCCAGAATATTCAGCAAAGTGGACTTACCACATCCCGAAGGTCCCATAATAGCGACAAATTCGCCTTTCTTCACTTCTATACTTACGTTATTCAACGCCCAGGTTTCCACCTCGTCTGTACGGAAAACCTTCTGTAAATTTTCTGTCTTAATCATATCTTTTCAGTTTTTAAGTTTGTTCATTTCTTTGTTTCAATTTAATCTTTCACTCAACTTTCAGGCACTTCACCGGATCAACCTTCATCAAAACATACGCCTGAATACCTACAGTAATGACAGATACCAGCCAAATTACCAGGAAAGGCAACAGCCAGTCAAGTATCGAGAAAGATACATGATAAGCAAACTGCTCCAGCCAGTTGGAAAGGAGTCCGTATGTTATCGGAAGAGCGATCAGATAAGCTATCACAGCATACACCATAAACGGCTTGTTCAGGAGCCAGACAATCTGCCAACGGCTGGCGCCATGTATTTTCCGGATACTGATTTCCCGTATCCGTTGGCGCGTAGCATACCACGTAATACCAAACAAGCCGAATAAAGTCAGCAACAATCCGATCACGGCATATACAGTGATGACCTGTGCAAAAGAGACAAACCGCGCATTCCGTTCCATAAACAAGGCGTGCATATCCACATATTGAAAGGCTTGCTTCGTATTGATCTCTTCCCATATCTGAGCTATCTGACGGATCGTCTCTTCTCTATCTTCCGGACGAAGTTTGATATGCAATACATTCGCATTACCCAAGGCCGACGAAGCAGGCAGGTGAATGGTAATCGGTGTTATCTCCTTCTCCAACGAATTGATCGGAAAGTCTTCAACGGTGCCACCGATTACATATAAAGAATCGGCATAGGTATCAAACTCCTGTAATGGACGACCAATCGGATCTACGCCTGCCGGCACCAACTGACGCACGAAACTTTCATTGACCAATACCGGATAAGCATATTCTTGCTGAAGCCGAGCCGGCGAATGTCCCGTCAATTGCCGGATATGCATCGTCTCCAGGAAAGAAGAATCACTGTATAACGTCAGCATATAAGTACGCTTTTCCGTACCGTCCGGTTGGGGAATCTGCAATTCCCGAATGGGAGAATTCAGCACAGAGCCTAACGACAAAGATATCGATTCGATTCCCGGTACCCGCTTTTCCAGTTCAGCCTTCAAAGGTGCTGCCGGAGGCGAAAACATATCTCCCGTTTCGATCAATCCTTCGTAATGAGACGCCTGTTGCAGAATCATACGTTGTTGCTTTTCTCCGATGCAAGTGGCCAATACCAAACCACAGGAAATGGCAAACTGGACGACAACCAATACCGCCATCAGTACATGTTTTCCCTTTCCGGTCGAGACCATTTTATATTCAGAATACGACCAGCGCATCAAACGCCGGCTGGCATACCAGGCCGGAACAAGAGCCATCACCAATAAGAAGCCAAGTAATAACGGAAGTACTTGTCCACTGAAGAAGAAAGCAAACGTCATCCGCGACTTCAGTATCGTATTGAACACCGGTAATACATCCGCAATGATCAACAAGGAAAGCAAGAACGAGATCACAACCGTCAACACTACGTCACCCAATAACTGCATCCGGATTTCACGGAGCGTTCCACCCATTAGTTTCTCCACATGAATCATCTTTAACTGCTGCATCAGCCGACTCAAGTTCATATTGGTATAATTGCAGCAGGCAATCACCAAGATCAAAATAGCAGCCAGCAAACCGATATATAATAACTGCACCTGGCTTTGCTGGATAAACGGAAGCTGTTGCTGACTCGTTCCTTGCGACTGGACAAAATAAAGATCTGACAACGAATCTACATAATATTGAGTCCGATCCGGCATCATCGTCTGAATCGACTTGTCTGCCCGAATCGCCTTTTCCACCTGTTCTGCTGAAACATGCGGCAGTAACTTCAAGAACGTGGCTCCACCCCAATAATCAGCCGTCTTACTTGTTAATACATCATACTTCAACAACGACTGAGTTTGCTCGGCCATCACCGCAACCACTTCATAAGCTGTTCTCTTTCCTTCCGATTCTGTTTCTAAAGTCTTGCCCAACGGTTCCTCTTTTCCAAAGATTCGTTTTACCACAGATTCCCGAATGGCTATCTTATTCGGACTGAAAAGGGCTTCCTTCAAATCACCTGAAATAACTTCTACCGGGAAGAAAGTCGGCAAAGTAGAATCAGCCCCAATCATTTCCAAGTCGGAATATGTCTGTCCTTTATACCTAACAGAAGCAACATATTCCTGTATTTGCATAAAACTCTCCACACCGGGAATCTTCTTCTGTACATCCGAAGCCGCTTCAGGAGAAGCAAAAGCCACTTTCTGCCCGTCATCAAACGGATTGTCCTGCCGCAAGCAGAAGATCCGTTCCTTATCCGGATTATCCCGTTCCATAAAATAATCATGGATAAAATAAGTCAGCAACAGATTTGTCCCAGCCAATCCGATCGACAAACTAATCACGGCGATGAGGAAAAACACTTTATTCCGCCACCACCCACGTAAAACCATTTTCAGTATAAAACTGTATTTCATATCCTATCAAATTTAATCTATATACGTTTTGTCTTTTATCATCCACGGTTGAGGGGAATTAGCCCTCAGAGCGTAGGGAAACCGTCCCTTAGGCCGTAGGGAGAACTTCCCTCAGCTCGTAGGAAACGATTCACTCCTGCTTGATCACATCTGCCGGGTTCTCCTGAGCTGCTTTCCGGATGCGATTGGCAATCATACAGACAACCAAGAAACCAACTCCGAGGAATACCCACAAGAAGATTTCCCCACTCAACACAATCTGCCGATTATAGGTATCCAGCCAATGACGCATCACTACATAAGCCAACGGGAAGGCCAGCAATGAAGCCACAACAAACAAAGACAAATACTCCAGCAAGAACATCCGGCTGATGATGGTGGCCGTAGCTCCGTTCACTTTCCGGATCGCAATTTCCTTCCGTCGTTCCTCACAGGTCAAATGGATCAACGAATAGATCCCTAAGATCGTTACCAAGACACACATGGCAGACGCAAAGAGCAAAATGCTACGCAGCACCATCTCCGAACGGATATAGTTCTGAAAAACCTCTTCTTCATTAAATAACCGAAGCATGAGTGTCGGGCACTCTTGCTGATACATCGTCTCAATGCGTTGGCGGCATTCCGGCCAGGTTCCTTCTTTGAACTTAAACAAGACACTGGCTCGGAACCATTGGTAACTAGCCGTATTCGTATGAACAAACAAAGTATTCGGCGTATCCGACGAAGGCGAACGGTATTGGCTGTCTTTGACTACACCGATAACCGTCAGAGCCTTTTCATCATCTTGATAAATCTGTTTGCCTACGGCTTCTTCCGTCTGCCAACCTAAGTGATGGGCTGTGGATTCGGTAATGACCACATCGGTCTCTTTGGCTTGTTCGTCTATGCCTTTTCCGGCTAAAAGTTGAAAGCCATAGAAACGGAAGAAGGATTCGTCAGACAAGATCAACTCACACAAAAGCTTCTTCTCGACAGGCGTTTCTTGTCCTTCCCAACGTTCCAATTCCATAAAAGTCATGGCACCAACGCCCACCATCGGAAAGAACTTCGGCTCCAACACTTCCGTTACCATTGGCAACGAAGCAATCTTCTCTTTCCATGCGTTCATATCTGCGCCACGCCCCCAAATAGACACACTAGCGATGTTATGATGTTCCATACCGATGTCTTTCTTTTGCATCAGATCGATTTGACGGTTCATAATCACCGTCACGGAAATCAGCAACAGGCAAATGAACAGTTGCAAGCAGACCGATACTTTCCGCAAGAGGTTTTCGCTCCGCTTCCCGGCTGTAAAGGTCAACGAACGCTGGATACTTCTTCGTTGGAACAAATAAATCGGAATCGACAACAGCAACAACGACAACAGGAAGACAAGCAAGATGTACGCCAGCACATTCATCCAAAGGAAAGAGACCGAACATTCAATCTGTGCATACGATTGGAATACCGGAGATAGGACTTCTATCGTCCATCCACCCAACAAACAAGACATGACAAACGACAAGACAAACTCCGTCAATAGTAAACCCATCAAACTCCAATTCGATGCGCCATTTACCTTACGCAACATCAGTTCTTTCTTCCGGATTCGGATGCGATTCACAAAGATCATCAAGTAATTGATCAAGACACACCAAATAATCAAAACACCAATCACACAAAAATAAACAATGTAGTTGAAGACAATCTTCCCGTCTTCCCGCATAAAGCTATCATCGGTATGTAAGCGAGTCAATGGAGTCAAATAGATTTGAGAAACCGGAGAATCTTCTTGTGTCATCTCTTTGGGTAAATGCGTTTCCAAGAAATGTGCCAACGCTTCCGGATCTGTTCCGGACTTCAACTTCACCAACAAGCAACTCGAATCATTCCACGGCTCGATCGGCTGTCTAACAAATAAATCAAAGTAGAACGAAGAATGTTTTCCCCATCCGTTTACCACGGCCCCGATCATAATCGACCGGCCATTGAGTTGGACTTCTTTTCCCAAAGCAGCTTCCACCGAACCAAACCACTCTTTGGCCTTGGCTTCGGTAACGGCATATTCTTTACCGGTCAAGAAATTCGCACTTCCTTGGATAATCCGTATATCAAACATCCGCATGAAGGAGGTATCAGCGGCACAACTAACGACGTCTTGCATCTGATTATCGAAAGACACTTTGGAAGGTTGACAAAGCGCATAGCTTGTTTCTTCCACTTCGGGACAGTTTTCCTGTATATGATGCAAGAAAGGAATAGGCAACGTAGATTGCTTACTGACTAAACCTAACGGATCATTCCCTCGTACCAGATAAATCCGATCGGCATCCCGATGAAAGGCATCATAAGTCAGCTCATAGCGAATCCAAAAGGCAGAGAATACAAAACTGACCAATCCGGCTGCCATTCCCAAAATACTGACGAACGACTGTACTTTATATTTCATCAAGCTCCGGGAAGCGACTTTCAAGTGATGTGTAATCATATCGTTTAAGTTTTATTCGTTATCTATTCCATCTTGATCACATTCGCCGGATTAATCCGAGAGGCACGCCGGACTTGTTCATACAAAGTAAGCAAGGTAACCAAGGCTATCAAAACACCTGCCACCAAGAAAATCCATAAGGACAAAGGTGCACGATGAACAAAGGTTTCCATATATCGCTCGATACTGAGATAGGCTACGGTAGAACCAACCAAATAGGCTAGCAACAGGACGTAAACATACTTCTTGATCAATAACCGATAAATATCGCCGACTTGTGCACCATGCACTTTCCGTAAACCAATCTCCCGATAACGTTGACGAATATCATAAAGCGAAAGGCCGAACAAACCCAGACAGGAAATACCTACAGCTATCAAAGCGAAGGTGATGATCACCAACATCACTTTCAGGTCTTCTGCATGCAGCTTGGCAATCTCGTCTGTAACCAATGAATACTCAAATTCGCCGCTTCCTATGGCTTCGGCATATACTTGCTTGAGATACGCTATCGCTTCCTTTTGTTTGCCGGGAACGAAAGAGATATAAAGCCAATCACGCGGATCGCCTTTGCCGAAAGCAAAGATGATCGGTTTGTTCCCACCGGATAAATGTCCGCTCCGGAAGTCTTCCATCACACCCACAATTTCATAAGGAAGTGGTGTTTTCGCATTCTCGAGACTGCTCCACCACAAACGGCGATCGGGCGTTACCTTGGTCGATTTCCAGTCTGTAATATGCAAGGCATTCAGGAAAGCCCGGTTGGCAATCAGCTTGTATTGCGTAAGCTCGTCTTCTTCATTCCAAGTTCGTCCTTCTGCAACCTGAAAGCCAAACAAGTCCATCAGTTCCTTGTCTGTCATCATCCATAAGACTTCAGCTGTCTCACCTTGTTCAGTACTGAACTTCAGTTCCCAATTCAACTGATAAGGAGGTTCGCCATAGGCAAAACCAGTCAGCAAAGGAGATTCTTTCAATCGTTGTTCCACCAATGCACAAACTGATTTATTTTTAGCCATTTCCTTATCATATTCTTCGGGTGACATGGAATAGATCGACGGATTCTCCCGCCAGAAACGGCATTGGATCACGTTCTCTGCCTGATAACCTACGTCTGTATGCAGTAAGAAATAGAGTTGCCGACTTAAATAGATCGCCGTAACCACCAGACAAAACGTAATAATATATTGGAAAAACAAAAAGATAAAACGGGAAGCCAACGATTTACCTCCGACAAAGACCGAATGCAACGAACGGACAGGTACTGCATGAGTATATTTCCAGAACGGATAAAGAGCAATCAAGAAGGGTAAGACAAACAATACACTTCCCGATAACAGCCAGTCAAAATCGGAGTCTGATTGTACCGGAATACCGTACTTCGTAGCTACTACTTGTCGGGAAACTTCTACGATCAACCAAACCACCAGTAAAGCGATCCCATTCAGACACATATTCTCGACATACAATTGTCCGAAGATTTGCTTCTTACTGGCTCCGAAGATCTGTTTTATACCTAATTCTTTCCCTCGCTTCTGCATCACTACCGTGTACAGATTCACGTAATTGAACAAGCCAACCAATAAAATCAAACCCGATACCAATGCCAATAACTTCAAGACATCCGTATTTCCACGCAAGAACGTCTTAGCATAGGCCGACACGCTTTTATCTAAATAAATCTCTTTAAGAGGATACAAGCGGAAGAAGGCTTCCTGATCAGATATTATGCTCAGTTTCATCGGCTTTTCGTTCTTCTTGTTCAACGCCACTACATTTTCCGGACGGTACAACCGCACGACTTCATACGGAACCCGAGACCAATCTGCCAAGTCTTTGGAAAAGACCATATCAAACTGAAGGGATGATTTCGTGGATGGTTCGCCCACCACACCGACAATCCGGGCAACTTTCCCGGTAGAAGAAGTCACGTTTTTCCCGATCGGGCTTTCCTGGCCAAAGAGCTTCTGTGCCAGTTTCCGGGTAATCAGGGCATCATCCGGGGCTAACTTCATCGTTCCTTCCAGGCAAGGGTAGGGAATCAAGTCGAAGAATGCCGTATCTACCGCCATCGTTGACACCGTATATCGGACGTCTTCCGCCACAATAAAGTCTTCTGCCAACATAATAAAACGGCTATATTTCTCGACCGCCGGATCATCCAACGGACTCCTATATTCCTTGTCTTTATTCGGATTCCAACTGCTCGACAAGGTAGTACGTCCATCATCATAAACCATCGCCATGAGGAATGTCCGATCCAATTCCGGAACAAAGTGGTTTACTGTCATTTCCTGATGGATATAACGTACTAAGATAAACACACAAGCCAAACTCAGTGCCAAGCCTGCTACATTAATCCCCGTATAAGTCTTAAAACGGAAAATTGTTCTCAATGATAACAACACGTGTTTCATACTTTCTTCTTTTATATCTACAAACACATAAACAAAACGTATGCCAAACAGATAAACGCTATGTTTACAACAACTTAACGAACTACCTACTGATAATCACCTGTGCGTCTTCGCACAAATAACGTGCACGAACGCACAGTCATCCTCGTTATCTATCGTTCACACCTGATAAACTTGTCAAGCCCGGAAGAAAAAGTAAGGATCCGACATCCCATTCTTTAGTTCACGACGCGGATTACTTAGTTCACGTCGTGAATTACTTAGTTCACACCGTGGATTACTTAGTTCACGCCGTGAACTAAAGAATTGGTCTAATGAATCCAACTTTCCCTTCTGCCTCTTTCCAACTTTATCTCCCGGGAAACGGAAAAATATATCCCAACTTATTCCCGCTTCACCACATCCGCCGGATTAATCCGTGCCGCCCGGTTTACCTGCCAGAACAATGTTCCCAACGAAATAGCCGATACCAACAGTAATGACCACAAGAAGATTCCTGCTCCCAGCGGCGCTTTGACCGCGAAATTCTCGGTATAACGGATAATCACGGCTACGGCTATCGGTATCGAAACGGCAAAGGATACCAACAACAGGAACATATATTTCCGGAACAACAAGCGGTAAATATCTTTTAACTGGGCACCATTCACTTTTCGGATGCCTATTTCGCGGTAACGCTGCCGGACATCAAACAAAGATAAACCAAACAAGCCCAAACAAGATACCGCAATGGCCACCATTGCAAAGACGGTATAAATATACGCTACCTGGCGGTCTTGCCGGTAAAGAGCCTGCATATCATCTTCGAGTAAGGAATATTCAAAGTCTTCCGATCCATAAGCATCAAGTTCTACCGTCCGTAAATAATTCAATACATCTTTCGTATGACCCGGAGCGCAAGCTATCTGATAAAAGTCACCGCCATAACCCACATAAACCCGATAAATGGTTGGCTTGATTCCTTCGCTCACATGACTCATATATGTATCTTCTACCACAGCACAAACTGGTTTCCACGGATCTTTTCTGGAAGCACGCACATTACTGTCTTCTGCAATCCGGGCATTCTCGCAACTATCGAATCCAAAAGCTTTCATCGCTGCTTTGTTGGCAACGAAATAAGTACCTCTTTGATCATCTGCTTTCGGTAATGCTCCTTCCAAAACTTGTACATCAAACAATCGGAAGAAATCGGCACTGACTGTTCGCGTACAAACCTCATGCACTTGTCCGGCTTCATTCGTAAACCGAATGTTATATCCCGGACTCGGCAACCATTCATGACCAGCTATCCATTGTTGAATATGCGGATAAGCATTCAGTTGCTGATCAATGTGATAAATACGATCTACACGTTCCTGAAATTTTGCCGGATCTCGATAGATAGCCATGTCGCGCGACTCATAAATCAAATTGGCTTGGATGATATCTTTTGTCCGGATTCCCGGATCGGTATGCAACATCAACGACAATTGTTGGTTGAAATATAAAGAAAGAGTAACGAGTAAGAAACAGAACAGATACTGTACAAAAAGAAATGCCATACGTACCCGAACCGAACGGCTGCTTTGACCGATAGACTGAATCGAAACAATCGGCGACATCCGGCTATACTTGAAATATGAATAACCAGCCGTCAATAATGGAAGGAACACCAAGACCACAACCGAAAGCTGAACATCGAAAATGGTATAAACAAAATGATAAGCTAATAAGTGTTCTATCCAGGGCGTTGTAATCTCAATCCATAACCAGGCAAAGAACAAAGCAATACCGACCAGTAGCAAGTTCTCTATCCACATTTGCCCAAACAGACCTTGAGGATGAATCCCAAAGATTCGTTTCACCCCGTATTCTTTTCCTCGCTTCAAAGAGGAAACCAGATACAAGTTCAGGAAGTTGATCACACCTGTCAGGAAAAGCAACAAGCAGATACCGCCAATCACATACAAATAGGAACGAACGCCGTAACTGAACATCTGATCTTCGCGGAGTGATTTCATAATCGATTCTTCCCAATAAATCTCTTTCAAAGAGATAAAGGAAAAGGTTTCCTGCCGCGTATCTATATCTTTCATATGTGGATTCACAAAACGGGGAATCGAAGCAATCCGATTGATTTCTTCCATATCCGTGCCCGGTGAAAAACGATAAAACTCGGTCGGAATACGTTCCCAATGTTCCGATAAAGAGGAAGAGAGCAAGACATCAAATCGAAGCAAGGTCTTACAAGTCGGTTCGGCCAATACACCGGCCACCGTTACATCCTTCCCGTTACTATACCGAAGCACTTTTCCCACCGGATTTTCTTTTCCGAACAGTTTACGGGCAAAGGCTTCCATCAGATAAGCCGACTGCGGATTATCCAACGACAACTTTCCTTCAACTACCTGATATGGAAACAACTGAAGATAACCACTGTCCACTGCCAGCACATTCGCCTGGAGACGTTGGTTACCCGACAATACATAATCGTCTTGCATGGTGATCGCTTTCCCTGTCGTCTCAATAAAACGAGGATCAATATAGGTACTATCCTTCTCGCTCCCGTTCGAATAACGGCTTAATCCCCGGTAACCTTCCATATCCATAATCACAGCATAAACATTATTCCGGTCCACACAATGTGTATCAACCGTCAGTTCCCGATAGATATACCTCATTAAAATCAGGCAACAAGCTAAACTGAACGACAATCCCAAGATATTGATTATCGTATATGCCTTGGAACGAGCCAAGAAACGCCATGCATACGTAAGTGTTTTCATTGTATCTATTTTTTAATTCTTTTTCCTTTTTCTAAACCCTCGGACGATACTTCCGCTGTTCGGGAAGCTCTGTCCGAGTGTCTGACAGGCCTTCCGCGGCTCGGGAAGCATCGTCCGAGTACTCCGACAGGCCTTCCGCAGCCCAGGAAGCATCGTCCGAGCGTCTGACAGGGCATTTTTTCCAGAAAACGTATCGTCCGAGTAGTCTGACGGTGCTTTTTCTTCAGAAGAAGCATCGTCGAACTATTCCCGCTTGATAACTTCCGCCGGATTCTCATGTGCGGCACGCCAGACACGCCAACTAATACTCAACCCGACAACCAATAACAAGACAAGAAAAACGCCCAATGCCGGAGCAATTGGAATCGGCATCTGACGCGTGTAGGTTTCTATCCAATGTTTAACCAAGATATAAGCCAACGGAAATGCTGGTAATGCCGCTAACAGTAACAACACGATATATTCCCGATAGAACAGTGAAAGGATATTCCGTACCGTAGCACCGTTGACTTTCCGAATGGCTATTTCCTTACGACGTTGTTCGCAAGTAAGCGTCACCAACGAATAGATGCCAAAGATAGCTACCAACATACAAACCAACGAGGCGAATGCCAGCAAACGGGCCAACATGGCTTCGGATTGCAAGTATTTATTATAGGACTCTTCTTCATTGACAAGCGTAATTTCTTTATCCGGAGCTTCTTTCCGGCAAAGCTGTTCGATTGCCGTGCGGCAAGCGTCCCATGTTCCTTCCTTGAAACGGAAAAGGATACCATTTTGCCACAGCATCAATCCCATTTCATCCCCGATAACAAATCCCGTATTCGGTATTTGCTCGGTCGGAGGCGTATATTGGAAATCTTTCACCACACCTTTGATCACTTGATTGGAAATCTGCATCCCGGTGTTTATATGTTTTCCGATCACTTCTTCCGGTGTATATCCCATGCGTCGAGCCAACGATTCATTGATTACAATCTCTCCATAGCCGGAAAATTCGTTCAACCATTCACCTGCCAAAAGCGTAAGCCCATAAAAGCGGACCAATGTTTCATCTCCCACAAAAAGATTGATGGGTATCGGCACATCCAACTTCTGCTCTAATCCTTCCCATTGTTGAATCTGTCCAACGGCTGTCCCTATATCCGACACCAAGGGACGATAATCGGCTGGAAGGACTTCAGTAATCATCGGTAGTTGTTTCAACTTCTCTACGAAAGGAGATGTATTTTCTGTCCTGTCGAGGGCAAAATAACCCCGATTGTGTAACTCCATTCCTAAATCATGCTGGCGCAAATAATCCAACTGACGGTTCATCCATTGTGTGCCCGTCATAAAAAGCATACAGATAAAAAGCTGGAAGACAATACTGCCTTTCCGGATCCACGTACGGAAACGACGTTCGCTCTCTCCATTTCCTGATCCCTGCAATTGCCTACGCTGGATACCATAAATCACACCGATTGCCACACCCAGCAACAAAACAGAAATAAGTATCAGGAAGAGCAAAGCTTCTCCATACAAGGAAGTCCGACCGGCATCCGTTCCCGTCAATTCCAGGAAGGCCGGGAAAAGGATTTCCATACCTAACATCCCGATCAGGAACGAGCCCATCAACAGAAGCAAGAATTCCAAACCCAACAAACAGACTAACGACTGTATCGACGCACCATGTACGAGACGAAGCGTCATTTCCCGTTTCCTGACTTGCATCCGGTTAATAAACAAGGTCAAATAATTCATCAGCGCACAGAGAATCACCAACAAACCGGTTACAGAGAAATAAACGATGTACCGGAAGGTAATACTACCTTCACTTTGATTACGGAAGTCTTTCGCATAGCGCAATTCCGTTAAAGGCGTAAGATATAAACGTTCAATACCGGTATTCCGTACTTCGTTTGGATGTATCAGTTCATACGGCAGATTCTCGCTTATCTTAGCTTCCAATGCCGGAATATCCGTTCCTTCTTTCACCTTTACCAACATCCTCCAAGTCTGATTCCACCATGTCCGATCTTTCCGCGGATCACCCATCAAGGCAATCGGGAAATTGGTATGCCGGTTATTCACCCGAACAACTGCACCAATCGTTCTTTTATCGCCAGTCCGTATTTCCAATTCCTTTCCTAACGGATTCTCATGGCCAAACCAAGCCTTAGCGGTTTCTTCCGTAATAGCTACTTCCTTGGAGCGTTCCTGCATAAAGTTCCGGTTCCCATCTACTAATTGGACATCCATCATCTGCACCCAAGCACTGTCGGCCGACGATAAGAAAGCTTGTTCGTACCTTCCTTCTACCTTCACCCGATATTCATACGAAGAGAAAGGAGCAAACGATTCTATCTCCGGGAAGTGTTCTTTCAGATATGGACCTAAAGGTACCGGCACACGCCACGTAATCCGTCCTTCGGCGAAACCATCATTCACCCGCACCAAATAAAGTCGGTCGGCATCTTTCCGGAACTGATCGTAAGTCATCTCATAATGAATCCAAAAGGCAGACAAGACAAAGCAGATAAAACCTGCCGCCAAGCCCAGCATACTAATTCCCGTCTGCACTTTATACTTCAGCAGATTCCGGATTGCTACTTTCAGGTAATGTTGTATCATATATCTCTTATTTCTATCATCAATAACATAGACTTCTAAAATACCAGCTCTTCTGCTTCACCAAAGGTATCGTATCCGGAAACAATGACCAAGTCGCCGGGTTGTAATCCTTCTGTGATCTCATATTGACGAGGATTCTGCCGACCAATAGTTACCGGGACTTTTACAGCACGCGTCTTGTCGGCATTGACTTTATAAATCCACTGCCCACCGGTTTGCTGATAAAAGTTTCCACGTGGAACGACTAACGCCTGCTCGGGTTGTCCTAATTCGATTTGTACCCGGAAGCTTTTCCCCAGTCGGACATTCTCCGGCATTTCTCCGGTAAAGACCAAATCCACTTCAAAGAGACGATCTTTCACTTCCGGAATCACCTTACTGATCTTCAACGGATAACGTTTTCCCTGATAAGTAATGGCAGCCGGCAAGCCAGTCGTTACCCGATCAATGTAATATTCACTGAGGGACGTATGAATCTTAAACTGGTCCATTACCTTGACTTCCGCGATATTCTCTCCGGCAGCGACCTGTTGTCCGGGCGTTACTTTCACGAAACTCAGTTGCCCGTCTATCGGAGAGCGGACCACCAAGTCCTCAATCCGTTGCCGACTTCGTATCAACTTCTTTTCTTCCCGGTCACGATCATTTTGCAATAACTCTTTCCGGATAACCGTCATGGAAGAATCGCTCTGGAGGCTTTTCAACTTCAGGCGGGTTGATTCCGTCTTATACCGATATTCGTCTTCCGATACTTCCAGCTGGGCTTTACTACGGATTCCCATCGCATACTCTTCCTTTTCGAGCGAGAAACTCTTCCGGATCTTATTCAATTCATACTCGGCTTCCAACGTCTGTTGCTTTAAAGTCAGACTCTTCTGTTCCATCTCCAGGGCTTTCTCCTGATACGAAATCCGTTGTTTCTCCCATTCATCCTGCTGGTCTTCTATCTCGCGCATCAAATTCGGATTCGTCAGTGTCAGAATCGTATCGCCTTTCTTCAGCAAACTGCCTTCTTCCCCGATGATCTGATCCACATTTCCGGCTTCCCGCGTATTGACAATAATCGTCAGAATCGGATGGACAATGCCTTCTACATCTACATATTCCATAAAGTCGGCTTGTTTTACTTCTTCTATCTGAATATGTTCCGCGTTAATCCGCAACCGTCTCGGACCAGAAGCCAATACAATCACATAAATCAGGCCACAGCATACCAGGAAAGCTCCGGCCAAATAATAACGGTAACGTATGTACCAAGGTTTCTTTTCTAGTTTTATATCCATAAGAGTTTCGTTTATATTTCAGGTAAATTCTCACTTAACGGGCAATTCTGTTGGAAATCATATTGCGTCATACTACGCAACCCATAATACAATGTCCAATAGGTTTTCATCGCTGACAAATAATTACGCTGGGCAGCATCCTTTTCGGTTGTAGCGGCATTCAAATCCAGGATAGACGACTTTCCCATCAGGTATAACTTCATGGCTACTTCATAACGTTTACGGGCCGTTTCATCCGTCTTCTGAGCTACTTGTACTTGCTTCGCCTGCAAGTTAAACTGCCGCACCATCTTCCGGACATTCAGTTCGAAGTCGGTTATAGCTTGGCCCACTTGCGTATCAACCAGCTCCATTTGAGATTTCGCCACACGAACTTTCCCTTTCCCGCGTCCCCAATCCAGAATCGGAATGGCTAATGAAAGACTCACATACTGCTGATTCAACGGATTCCGATAGGAAGCCCTTAATTCTTCTCCGGTCTGCGAAAGACCAAACTGAAGATACAAATCGGCTTTTAGTCCCCGTTCAGCCCGGGCTGCTGCCAGATTACTTTTACTTTCCAGTCGCATCCGTTCATAAGTTTCCATTTCCGGACTATAAGCATACGCCAGTTCCAAAGCCCGGTCTAATGGTACTTCAAACGCAACAATATCTTCGACACTCGGAAGGACTTCCAGATTCTCATCCTCCCGCAAACCTAAAAAAGAACGGAATGTCAAGGCAGCTTCTTCTACTTCTATCTGAGCCTTCATCACATTCGTTTCTTCATTCAGCCGGTTTACTTCCAGCTGCAACATCTCATTCTCCGATATGCTTCCGATCTCATACCGACCTTTTGCGTACCGGTATAATGTATCTGCCGAAGCATAATTGGACTTGGCTATTTGCAGGTTTGCCTGCGCCGTTGCCAGACTGAAAAACAAATCACACGTTTTAGAGGCAATCAGCTCCAAAGTTTCTGCATAGCTTTTCTTGGCTTCCCGAAAACGTACCGGTTCAATACGCCGGTCCCATTTCAACGAATTATAACCGAAAAGCGACTGACGATAACCAATGGTAATCGGTTGCGTATTATAAGCCTTCGTTTTTGTCGTCAGTTCATCCATCCGCTGCGTAGCTGTCTGTATAAACAAGCTACCACCCGTAAACCAAATATTCTGACTGATCGAGAGAGCTAGGTCCGTACTCAACTGGTTCTGCCGGATAAACTGTTCGGTTCCGTCGGGTTGTGTTACCTTATTAATCTGCCGGTTCAGATAAGGCGAAGAAGTCAAGCTGACTCCCGGCAGATAATTGGCCCGAAAGTAGCGGTAAGTCCAATAAGCAGCCCGATAAGTATGTGCAGCCGCCTGCGCTTCCGGAGAATAAGCTTGCGCCAATTCAATCGACTGCTTCAATGTCAATTGATGTTGGGATTGAGCAATACTCGTCAAAGTCAGCCACAGGCTTCCACTTAATAAAAGTATAGTCCGATAGAGTTTCATATAGACACGATTTATCACAAACACAAATTCAAATATCGTGCCATATCCGTAACCTATTATATGATAGCGTTATATAGAAAAAGGATAGAATTAACTCCGTGCGATTCTGCACAAAAAACGTGCGGGAACGCACGGAGAATATCTATGGATAGTATAGAAATTATCGAAGAAAGGACCAGAAATGATCTGGAGTGATTACCTCATAAATAGAATTCTGATAATTCTCAGCAAATGATTTGGGCATTTTCGCCTTGGCTTTTGTGTTCCATTTGAACTCATACGCCCGTAAAATACCATCTTCTTCTTCAATCAAATCTATTTCCTGCTGTTCATGGGTTCTCCAGAAATATAAATTGGCAAAACTCGATGTATAAGCATTTCGTTTCACCCGCTCACTTACCATCAGGTTTTCCCATAAAGCTCCGACATCCGTTCGTAACTCCAAAGGAGCGAAATTTGAGATTACTGCATTGCGTATGCCATTATCATAAAAATAGACTTTTTTCCCTTTCTTTATCTCATTCCGAATATTCCGGCTAAATGAATCCAGACGAAACACGACAAAGCATTTCTCCAATAAATTGATATAAGATTCAACCGTACTTCTGTCCACTCCCAATAAATTACTTAATTCATTATAGGAGACTTCACTTCCTAATTGCAAAGCCAAAGCCCGTACCAGTTTCTGAATCAAATCCGGTTTTTTGATTCCTTTGTACGTAAATAAATCTTTATAGAGATAGTTATTGGTTAGCGACATCAAAGTTCGTTTAGCATCTGCCGGTTCATTGACTACTTCCGGATATAATCCGTAAATCATCCGGTTCTCCAACAATCGTCTTTCCTCTCTTTCCGAAGTCGCATCTGCCAATTCCGATAAAGAAAACGGATACAGATTATGTTCCAACAAACGCCCCGTTGCCGGTTCATTGATCTCATTTGCCATATCCAATGAGGAAGAGCCAGTAACTATCACCTGCGTATCCAGTTTCAAGTCTCCAATGATCTTCAAAACCAATCCAATATTCCTGACACGTTGCGCTTCATCTATCAGGACTAAATCGTAGGGTGATAACAAATGATTTAACTCCGTAGATGTTTTCCCTTCCAGTTCCAGTACATCATCCACGTTATCACAATTCAAAGACAGGATTTTTCTGAATCCTCCTTCTATGGCCGACAACAATGTTGTCTTGCCTACCTGTCTGGCTCCCAGCAGAACAATAACTTTCTTCCGCCTGAAGTCTGCCAGAATCTTATCTTCAATAATCCGCTTTATCATCGTATCGCTTTTCCACAAAAATAGAAGAAAAAGTATTTCTAACCACAAATTTTACCCGAATTTTGCGGTTACACCCACAAATTTCGGCAAAATTCTAAGGATTTAATCGATAAAATCCTTTTTCTTCCCGTGCGATTCTGCACAAAAAACGTGCGGGAACGCACGCACAAGGTATGTGTATTCCTTGTATCTTTGCCTGTATGGAAGAAAAAGGGAAAATATTGATTATCGACGATAACGAAGATGTTCTGTTTGCTTTGAATATGCTGCTCGAACCGTATATGCAGAAGATCAAAGTAACCACACAGCCTGCGCGTATCGAACACTTTATGCGAACATTTCAGCCGGATGTGGTTTTGCTGGATATGAACTTCAGGCGTGATGCCGTAAGCGGACAGGAAGGTTTTGAATGCCTCGAACAAATCCTGAACATTGATCCGCAGGCGGTTGTCATTTTCATGACGGCTTATTCGGATACGGAAAAGGCGGTCAAAGCGATTAAAGCCGGAGCGACCGACTTTGTATCCAAGCCTTGGGAAACGGAGAAATTACTGGCGACGCTTTCTTCGGCTATCAAACTGAGCCATTCCCGTAAAGAAGTGGATCGTCTCCAGGCACAAATGAATGCCTTGAAAGGAGAACCTGATCTGCCGGAACTGATCGGTGAATCGCTGGCCATGCAGAAAGTAAAAGAAACAATTTCTCGGCTTTCTGAAACGGATGCGAATATCCTCATCTCGGGCGAGAACGGAACGGGGAAAGACTTGGTGGCCCGGTTACTGAAATATTATTCTCCTCGGCGCGACGATGCCTTCATTACCATCGATCTGGGCAGTATTCCGGAACAACTCTTCGAGAGCGAACTGTTCGGATACGAGAAAGGAGCGTTTACCGATGCCCGCAAGTCGAAACCCGGACGGATGGAAACGGCTTCCGGCGGTACGTTGTTTCTCGATGAAATCGGTAATCTGTCGTTGCCAATGCAAGCGAAACTCCTGACAGCAATTGAGAAGCGTTACATCACACGCTTGGGAGCAGTCGAACCGATTCCAATCGATGTCCGTCTGATTTGTGCCACCAATGCCAACCTGCATCAGCTGGTAGCCGAAGGGAATTTCCGTCAAGACTTGCTCTATCGTATCAATACCATCGAACTGATCATTCCGCCGCTGCGCGAACGGGGTGAAGATATTCTGTTATTGGCCGAGCATTTCCTGAAGCATTATAACCGGAAATACAAGAAAGAGATCAAAGGCTTCAGCCGGGATGCCAGCGCCAAGTTGATGAAATACAAATGGCCGGGCAACGTCCGCGAGCTACAGCATGTATTGGAACGGGCCGTAATCCTCAACGAAAGCAGCCTGTTGCGTCCGAACGATTTTCCGTTGTATCCGGCCACACATGAGCGGAAACAGCCCGAAGACAACGAGCTGAATCTGGAACAGGTAGAGCGAAAGACCATCGAACGCGCCTTACGGCAAAGCAACGGCAATATGACCTATGCCGCCGAGCTGTTGGGAATCACCCGTTTCTCCCTTTACCGTAAAATCGAAAAGTTAGGCTTATGAAAACCTATACGCTGACAATCGCGCTCCACATCGCCGGAATTTTCCTTTCTGCTCTGTTCCTTGCCTACAGTCTGCTGCAGGAATGGTTCTTTTGCTGCGTATTCAGCGTATTGGCTATCGTGAGTATCAGTATCCGGCTTTATATCCTGCAGATGCGGCAGGTGAAGTCCTGGCGTTATCTGGTCGATTGTCTGTTGCAACACGACTTAACCCAAATGGTTCACGCCCCGTTTAAAGACAAAGCCATGCAGGAACTGGCTACCGATTTATCGGCAGCCCTTCGTTCGTTGCGCCAGCAATTATTGAACGAAGAAGTAAAAAGACAATATTACGAAAGCTTGTTGAACAAAGTCGATACCGCCGTCCTCGTTACTGATAAGCAAGGGAAGATTGACTGGACGAATCGGGCTGCGGATACGTTATTGGCATCTTCGCCTTTCTTACCGGATGAGATTTTGACGGCAATCCGGAAGAAATTGCCGGTAGTCCGTTACACCCGGCAAAACCTTCCTTTAGACTTATCTATTGATGTGACTCGTATTTTCCTACAAGGATGCGAACGATGGATCGTCAGTTTAAAGAATATTCACGCGACTTTGGAACGGAACGAGATGGAAGCCTGGCAAAAGCTGATCCGCGTTCTTACGCATGAAATCATGAATTCCATTACACCCATTATCTCGTTGGCCGAGACCTTAAGCGAACGATGTAAAGAGTCTCCGGAAGAAACCCGGAACCGCCAGCACCTGCAACAAGGCTTGAACATCATCCGCCGTCGTAGCAAAGGTCTGCTGGAGTTTGTAGAGAATTACCGAAAACTCACCCGCATCGCCCCGCCGGTTAAAGTCCGTATTCCCGTCAAAGAGTTCTTTGCCGACCTGAAACGCCTGAATCCGGAACCATATATCCACTTCCAGCTGGCCGACGAATCTTTGGAATGGGAAGCCGACCGGGCACAAATGGAACAAGTATTCCTAAACATGTTGAAGAATGCCCGCGAGGCTTGTGCCACTGTGAGCGAACCGAATATCCAAGTCCGGGCCGAATCAAACGGAAAAGAGCGGATCTTCATCATCCAAGACAACGGAGAAGGCATCCTTCCCGACGTACTGGAACGGATTTTCATCCCGTTCTTCACCACCAAACCCAACGGTTCCGGTATTGGACTCAGCCTTTGTAAACAAATCATCACCCTGCATGGCGGCAGTATCTCGGCAACTTCCGGGAACGGTCAGGGCAGCTGTTTCCGAATCCTCTTTCCCTAAACTTCCGAAAGGCGGTACATAAACTTTCAATGGTAGGCAACCATTCTTTCTTTTCCCGGCAGATATTCTTTAATCCACGCCGTGGATTACTTAGTTCACGACGTGAACTAAAGAATTCTTCAGGAGAAACACAAAAAACTCCCGGTAGAATTTCAGTTATCTATCGGGAGTTTTCAGATTTATTCCGTAGAGAGAAGAAGGTTACTGCTTGCATTCTTCCGGTAAAATCGCCAAGGCTTTATTTTCGTTTGCCTCCATGATTTCCCGTTCGCCCGGACCTTTGTCGTTAATACCGCAAAGATGCAGAATCCCGTGGATAATAGTCCGGTGCAATTCCTCGTTATATGAAGTATGAAAAGCCTCGGCATTGGTCTTGACCGTATCCAGGCTGATGAACAAATCGCCAGAAATCTTGTTTCCCTCCGTATAATCGAACGTAATGATATCCGTATAATAATCGTGTTGCAAATACTGGCGGTTGACTTCCAGGATCTTTTCGTCCGAACAGAATATATAACTGATGTCGCCCGTTTTTTTGCCATACGTCGCAGCCACAGCTCTCACCCAACCGCTCACTGCCTGTTTATTGATTGCCGGAAGTTCAGTATCTTCCGCATAAAAAGCTATTGCCATATCTCTTGATTTTATTGTCTGCAAAGGTACGAAAGTAAGTAAATATCTCTACCTTTGCAGGAAACAGAAATTTAAAATATCATGAAAAGAATTGTTGTGTTTATTATTCTAAGCTGCCTTTGTGCCTGGCAAGCAATCGCTGCCGATTATCGTTACGAACGAAACATTGCCTACCGACAGACAAATGACGCATATGCCGATTCAATGTGCCGGCTGGATATTGCTTATCCGTCAGATGCTAAGGACGCCCCCGTGGTTGTCTGGTTTCACGGAGGTGGCCTGACCGGAGGAAAACGGGAAATACCAGAAGCGTTATTAAAAGAAGGTCTGATCGTTGTAGGTGTCGAATACCGCTTGTCGCCGAAAGTAACCATCCCGGAGATCATTGATGACGCGACACTAGCCGTCAGCTGGACATTCGATCACATTAGCCAATACGGAGGAAGTACCCAAAAGATTTATTTATCCGGTCATTCTGCCGGAGGTTATCTGATCGATTTGGTAGGATTGAATAAAAGCTTATTAAAGAAATACGGAAAGGATGCCGATCAAATCGCCGGACTGATTCCCTTCAGCGGACAAGTCATTACGCACTTTGAAGCCCGGCGCCGCATGGGAATGCCACCATTACAACCTTTGATCGATTCGATAGCTCCGCTTTACTATGTACGGAAAGACTGTCCGCCAATCCTGATTATCTCAGCAGACAGAGAAAAGGAATTGTACGGAAGATATGAAGAGCAGGCATTCTTCCACCGTTTATTCAAATTATTGGGACATCCGGATGTAACACTGTATGAATTGGACGGGTATGATCATGGGAACATGGCAGCACCTTCCTTCCCATTACTCTTGCAATTCATCCGAGAACACGAAAAGATGTAACAGATAACAGACAAGAGCCGGTTATCTCACCAGCCATTTCTCGATATTCCGAGTCGCGTTGCTGAAGTTCACACCT